>Ga0310120_10000270_pt1 | contig 43356 bp, 47 predicted proteins | sample CB27_AW_983_MG_FD_203506 | JGI IMG/M metagenome (GOLD analysis project Ga0310120, IMG submission 203506) | Marine microbial communities from Western Arctic Ocean, Canada - CB27_AW_983 | ecosystem: Environmental > Aquatic > Marine > Oceanic | place: Canada: Western Arctic Ocean | collected...
CAAGGTGACGTGCCCCAGGACGACGATAGTTTCAAGGTAAGCGAATAGCGAATTGCGGAAGACCAAGCCGACTTTAGTCGGCGACCGAACCCATCGCCTTTAGGCGATGGAGCGCACGCGCTTAGTCTTCGAGATAAAGGCCCTTTTTCAGCTTGGCCAGCTGCTCCGGCGTAAGAGATTCTTTCTCGAGAATCTGGATGAGGCTCTCACGGCCCCGAGCGAGCGCTTTGTAACGGCAGCCCTCGAGAAACTCGGGGTTGGCCTGTTCGAGGAACGGGCGCGGGTAGTCGCGGCACATTCCGGGCCGGGAGTCGTAGCTGTCGCAGCTGCGCGTCGCCCAGGCGAAATGGTCCTTGGCGAGCCCGGAGATGACATCGCATTGATCGTCGAGCGCGTCGATGCCCTTGCCCATGCTGATGGAGTTCACCATGCGGTCGAGAAAGGCACCGTCGCCGCCGACGATGTCGATATCCGCCGACTCGAGCGCTTTGGAGAGGATTTGAGCTTTGTGCGCGGCCACGGCTTCGCGCGTTTGATGGCTTCGAGACCGAGCACGCGCTCGTTCTCGAGGCGGATGCGGTACTCCTCGTGCTCGCGGCTGTCCTTGTCGAGCAACTTCATCGCCTTAGCCTTTTCGGCGAGGCCTTTCGCCTCAGCGCCGAATTTCTGTTGGATGGTGTGGGCCTCGGCGACGCCTTTCTCGCGAACCACGGTCGCTTCCGCGGTGTCGACTTTCTCGACAGCGCTCGCTTGGGCTTCCTGGACCCGGACCTCGGCGAGGCTGTGCTTCTCGGACGCGACGGCGTCGGCCTCTTTGACCCTGGCGGCCGCGAGCCCTTCGGCAGCGGCTTCCGCCTGGGCGCCTTCCGCGAGACGGATCTTGGCTGTTGCGTCGCGGTTGGCGGCCTCGAGCTGGGCGTCGGCGAGTGTGACCCGCTCGACGGCTTGGTGCTTCTCGGCTTGTTCCTGGGCCGCGGCGGCCTTGATGTCCTTGACGAGGGCTTCTTCCGCCGCGGCCTTGGCCGTGATGGTGGTGGCCTTTTTGGCACGCTTGGCTTCCTCGACGACCTGGAGCTCTTTGACGCGCTCCCGCTCCTCGACAACGGTGCGCTCGACAGCGACGCGTTCGCGGATAACGTCCTGAATAGCTTTTCGCTTGATTTCGAGAGCTTTCTCCTTGTCGATGCGCTGGAGCTCGACTTCACGTTCGCGGAGCACCTCTTCGAGCCGGCGGTCTTTCAAGACGCGCTCGGTCTCGACGCAATAACGCGCTCGCGGTTCTTGCAAGCAACCTGGACCTGGCGGCTCTTGTTCTCCTCGGCGACCTAGACCTCTTCGTCCGTCTTGATGCGCGCCGTTTCGGCCTTGAGCCGCTCTTCCGCCTGGGCTTGCTGGAGCGTGGCCGTTTCGCGGGCGCGAACCGACTCGATCTCACGCTTTTGCTTCGATTGGGCGTCCGCGTGCTCGCGATCGAGCTAGAGGATGACTTTCGCGCGCTCGACATCCTGTTTCGTGATGGCTTTCTTCTCGTTGTTCTCGAACGCGTTGGTTTGGATGTGCTCGATCGCGGTGAGCTCGGTGATGCGCCTAATGCCTTGAGCGTCGAGGATGTTCTGTGGGTCGAGATGCTCGATCGCGGTGAGCTCGAGATAGTCGATGGCGGCGTCCTCGAGCGTGTAGCCGTTCAACTCACGGCCGATGATGTCGATGATGGCGTCGCGGAATTCGTCACGTTTCGTATAGAGGTCCACGAAGTCGAGCTGTTTGCCTACGGTCTTGAGCGCTTCAGAGAACTTCGCGCTGAAAAGCTCGTCGAGCGTTTCGGGAGATGACGCGCGCGCAGCCGATCGACTGCGCGAATTTGATGACATCTTCTTTGCGTTTGTTGACGCGCACAAAGAAGTTGACTTTGATGTCGGCACGGATGTTGTCGCGGCAGATCAGTCCATCTTTTCGGCGACGGTCGATCTCGAGCGTTTTGACCGAGATATCCATGGTCTCTGCCTTGTGGATCACTGGGAGCACGGTCGCAGCCGTGAATGTGACCTCGGTCTCTTGCTTCATCTTGTTGACGACGAGCGCCTTGCCTTGTTCTACTTTTTTGTAGAACTTGGCGATGAGCATCAAAAGGCCCGTGCCCAGGATGAGTACGCCCACGCCGACGGCAAGTAAGACCCATTACCCAATACATGAATTCTCCCCCTATCGAGCCAAACTATGGATCGACCACATTCGATGCTTCAGCCAATGCATCGTCGACGGGTCCAATGAAAAAGACCCCGTCGGCCGGGTCGTAGCGATACACGAGCGCCTTTTCGCCTCGCGTCAATTGGTTGTCCTGTGGGCAGCGCACTTCGGCGACGAAACCCGTCGCACCGTCCTCGATCTCGGCGCGACCGAACGTATCGTCGACTTTCGCTGACGTAACGATGCACATCTTTCCGACGAGCGCAGCGCGACTCGGCGCAGTTGGTGTCACGAAGACTTTCCTGAGAGGACGAGTGGAGATCGCCGCCAAGACCAACGATCCGAAAACCGACGCTCCAGCGAGAAAACCGCCGACGAGGAACGTCGCCGCGGCGGCGCCCAGTAATTTGGTGCCGACCATGCTGGTAACCCATGCCCAGAGCAGCACGAAGCTTACAACAACCGTGATGGAGGCACCGCGAACGCCCATCATTTCAAGAGCTCGGAGAGGGCGCCGTGGCGGGCTCCGTCGCTCGTATCTCTTGAATCAGCAGCATCGGCCGCGCCTTCCGCCGCGCCATCGATCGCAGCGTCGATCGATTCAGCCGCACCTTCGACGGCCCCGTCCGCCATCCCGTCAATAGATTCGAGCGCTCCGTCGAGGGCCGCATCGATGCTGTCGAGACCGAGGGCGCTGTCGAGAAAGTCGAGGTCCAGCGCGCCGAAGATCACGACGAGCCAGTACAGGAGGGCAAGCGCGAGGCCGAACGTAAACACGATCGTGGGAAATGTCACGACCGTTAACAGAAACTCCTGTACGATTCCGCTCCTTTCGACATTCGAAACACTGCCGCTCGGGCTGTTGGGTGGCGGCAGCGCGGGCGAAGAGACAAAAACGCCTCATCGGCCCGATAGAGTTATCGCGATTTAAGAATCGTGATTTAGATTGTGGATGTGCTGGTTGTGGTGTCCGGAGCTAGTATTAGCCCGAACTCTCTCAATAATACTCGCGAAAAGCCGAACGAAGATCAAGCGTCCCCGGTCTCGAGCGTTTCGTCGCAGATTCTATGATTATTGTCGAGAAAACCCAGCCCTGGTAGATATCGACGGTCTGAAACGCATTGCGTCGTATAAGTCGTTAATCAATAGCCAATTGGCCGTCGATTGGTTCTTCGAGAGGACTCGACACTTTTTCGTCTTGACAGCAAGGGGGGCCATCTATAGTATTGTTTTACCGAATATCGTCAAATCGTAAATTATGTCCTTGTTTTGTGATTCCATAATGGCAGTTCGCCAAGGGTCCACAAAAGATCCGTCTTTTGTAACCCGGGTCTTATCCATCCATCGACCGAACCCGCAACTTTATTCTGCTTTTTCTTTTACCCCATCCTAAACAACTCCACATAAATAATCCTTGGCAACAGGTTTTTCTGGAATCAGAGGGGGGCGCTTTCGGGCGCCCCCGCTCTTACTTAGAGAGGACTTTTTTTTCGAAGGTTTCCCCTTCTGCGCCAATCCGGCGAACTTTTGGTGTTAAAGATCACATATGAAACTGGCGATCACGATTCTGCCTGGCGACGGCATCGGGCCTGAAGTCGTCGCCGAAGCGATGAAGACCCTGGACGCGGTGGCGTCTAAGTTTGGTCACGAGACCGAAACGACGCCCTATCCGTTCGGCTCCGCTGGCTACGACGCTTCCGGCAAGGGATTTCCGGACGAGACGCGCGACGCCTGTACCAGCGCTCCCGCTATTTTTCTTGGGTCCGTCGGCGACCCGAGGCACGATCACTTGCCGCCCAACGAACGTCCAGAACTCGCGCTGCTCGCGCTGCGTCGACTCATCGATAGCTTTGCGAACCTGCGTCCCGTCATCTCGCAATTCGTCTCGCCGACGTCACCCTTCAAGCCCGAAACACTCGAGGGCGTTGATCTTCTGATCGTTCGCGAGCTCACCGGAGGGTTGTATTTCGGTGAGCCCCGTGGCATCTCGGGAGAGGGGGAGGATCGCCAGGCGGTCAACACGTTGACATACCACACAAAGGAAATCGTTCGCGTCGCGCGCGTTGCGTTCGAAGCGGCGAAGGGAAGACGCCGGCACGTGACTTCGGTGGATAAAGCGAACGTTCTCGAGACCTCGAAGTTGTGGCGCGAAGTTGTCACCGAGGTGGCGAAGGACTACCCCGATATCACGCTCGAGCACATGCTCGTCGATCGCGCCGCGATGGAGCTCGTCGCCAAACCGTCCAAGATCGACGTGCTGCTCACGTCTAATCTTTTCGGGGATATCTTGAGCGATGAAGCCTCCATGCTCGCCGGCTCGCTGGGCATGCTGCCCTCCGCGAGCCTCGGGGGAGCCGTAGGCTTATACGAGCCGGTCCACGGTTCCGCGCCGGATATCGTCGGAAAAGGCCTCGCGAACCCGATAGGCGCCATCGCGTCCCTAGCGATGATGCTCCGCTACACCTTCGAGCTCGAGGACGAGGCCCGTGCCGTCGAGCGAGCCATCGAGTCCGCCCTCGCGAAAGGTTACATAACCTCCGACCTAGCGCTCGAAGGCAAAGGTCGCTCGACCGAAGAAGTAGGCGACCACATCGCAAAATCCGTCCGAAACGCCTAACCCAGCTCTCGAACTTCAAACAACGGAGAGGTGGGAATAGAAATAGCGAATCAACTCATCGCTTCATCCCAACTACTCCTCAAAACCGAAGGACTATTAAAGAGCAAGGGGATGTGGGGATAGGAGGGGATGTGGGGATGAAAAAAGGCGAATCACATCTTTGCTTTTATCCCCATATCTCCGTTTTTATCCCCACATCCCCTTGCTTGTCTTCCGCTCTTTCAAAAGCCGCATGGGTTACGCGTTGGCCTTCGCGTCTTTTGCTTTGAGTTTCTCGGCGATGAAGTCGCTGTGGTCGATATGCAGCAGCTTGGCGATCTTGCGGATCAGGTATTCTTCGTGCTCCTCGAGCCGATCGTCGCTATAGGCGATTTCCCACAAGAGCCCGACGATGTGTTTCTTCTGTTCGTGGGTGAAGCTCTCATCGACGAGGTGGGTGAACTCGTAGACCGAGACCGATGCGTCGACTTCATGCTCGGCGAGGGCGATGATCGCGCGTGTCTCTTCCTCGGTGAGCCCGAAGCTTCGCGTGAGAGCTTCTACGATGGCGACCCGCTCCTCGTCTGCGACTTCGAAATCCGCGCGCGAAATCTCTATGAGGAGCGCGGTGGTTGCTAGGTGTAGCGCGCGCTCGAGCGACACCACCGGCTTTTTTTCATTGATGATGCGTTCTTGGAAGAATTCCTGGATTGTGCGAATCATCAAGCCTCCGCCGGTACGGCCGTCTCTGTTTGCTTGCTTCTGTCCATTAGGTAAAGCACCCGCGCACCAAAACCCCAGAGAGCCACGATCAGCGTAACGACAACACCGACGACGGGAATCGACTTGGCACTGTAAATCAAGAGCAGTCCGAGGGCCACCCGGCCGATCGCTTGCCCAGCTCTGTTGGGTGTTATGAGAATCTCGCGGCCGATATAGGCCCCGACATAGGCTTGCGCGAAGTATAGCCCAACGGTCAGGACGAAAGCCGTCGTCATCCCGAGAGGAAGACCGACGAGGGTGACCGATACAAGGAAGCTTAATACGCAGAGCACCACGGAAGCGATGAGGTCGACGAGGAAGCTCTTCCCATAGTCCGGGACGTGGCGGGTCCATGCTGAGATATCATGCACCCACCATGAAAAAGATCGTCGTTGCGTTTTTGGTCCTCGCCCTCGGGGCGGCCATTGTTGTCGGAGCGCTTTTCGTCGACCGCATGGCGGTCAATTACATCACGGGACAACGTCGGATCGCCGGCGAAGGTTTTTGGGGCGAGGGAATGGCGAATGACGGCCCCGTTCCGGGATACGCGTTTCTCGGATTTACGCGCCCGTCGGAGGAACCACCCGGCTTCCGTATCATGCGCCCCTGGGAAATGGCGCGAGAGATAGGCCTCGAGCGCGGCGACGTCGTCACATCCGTGGAAGGTGAAACGTTCTCGTCGTCGCGGGAGTTGATGAGCCACCTCGTCAGGAACTTCGAAGCCGGCGAGACCGTGCGCTTGAAAGCCGTTACGGAAGGCGAGCCAGAGCGCGCGCTCACGATGATGCTTCGCGCTTTCGTGCGGCACCCCGGCGATTTGGACCTGCCTTACGAAGAGATCGAGATTGCCTCTGAGAGTGGGTATCTGCTGCGCGGGTGGTACATCCCTCCGCCGAAGCGTAGCGACGGCCGCGTCGGCATTTTCGTGCACGGCGCGAATTCATCTAGGTTTCAAGCGCTCGAGAACGGAGCCAAGTATTGGCATCATCGCGGCTACGGGCTGATCGCGATGGATTTGAGCGGCCGCGGGGCGAGCGAAGGAGACTACATCACTTATACCGTGAACGAGCGCCACGACGTCAAAGCCATGCTTCGCTGGGCGCGCCATCACGCTGGTATCGACCCCAAGCGCATCGTGCTCTTCGGAACGTCGAACGGCGCCGCCTCCGCGATTTATGCGGCCGCGGGGGACCCGGAGCTAAAAGCCCTTGCACTCGATGCATCTTTCGCCGATCTTTGGGACGCGGCCGGCGCGATGCTTTCGTCCCGCGGCGGATATGCGGCGCTCCGCTATCCGTTATTCCTCGCAGTGCGATTGCGATTGGGCGTCGATTTGAGAAGCGTCCGTCCCGCGGATGTCATCAACGAGATCGAGGCGCCTGTGCTTTTCGTGCATGGAGATGCGGATCGGCAAGTCCCGATTGCGCATTCGGAGTCGATGCACGAGGCGCGTAAGGGCGCGGGGTTAGAAAGCACGCTATGGGTGCTTCCAGGCGGAGAGCATGGCTTCGACAACTACCCGCCGGAGGGCATTTTCTGGAACCGCATCTTGGATTTCTTCGACCTCGCACTGGGTGGGCCTCCTCCAGAATGGGAGCTATCTTCCTAATGGGCATCAAAGATCTTCTAACTTCCGAAGGGCGAATCAAATTCCGCATTCAGCGCAGTACGAAAACACTCCTCCACCGCTACGCTCAGCACGAAGCGCGCATGGAAGCGGCGGACAAGCTTCGAGACATTGGGACTCCCGAAGCGATCTACAGTCTAGCGCGACGGTTCTCCGCAACCTCGGAGAATCTAGGCACTGATCAAGAAGAGAAGAAAGCGATCCAGGGGGTTCTAGTCGGTTTCGGTGACAACGCCGTTGAGCCTCTCGAGCGCTACATCAAGAACTACGACAAGATCACGTGGGCGATCGACGCCTTGAAGTGGCTAGTCGCGACAGACAAGCTCATCCCGTTTCTTTTGGAAGTGCTGAACGAAGGTGATCCGGTGCACATCCGCGGCGAGAAGGCGACGCAGATCGTGAGCGCGCTCGAGCGCTTGAATCAGCCGGGGATCGTCACAGGCGTGATCCCTTGTCTCAAGAGCGCGGACGACACGGTGCGCTTCGCGGCGGTGGAGTGCCTCGAAGCCTATGCTGACGAGAGTGCGCGGGAGCCTCTCTTGGAGACGCTCGTGAACCCCGATGAGGACTCGGCGCGGGTCAAAATTCGAATTGGCGAAGCGCTGGTAAAGCTCGAGTGGGAGGTCAAAGGCTATCGCAAAAAAGTGGAAAGCGCCCTTCCCGACTCGTTCCGCGTAACGTCCAAAGGCCGCGTCACCCGCTAGGTCTAGCTCGAATCTACAGGCTACGAGGTCTTGAAGTAGGGAAGCACTTCTTCCCCGAGCAGGCGAATGGCGTCGGCTTCGCGCACGCCGTGCGGGGTTCCGAGCTCGAAAACGTCGACTCCAGCCTCGAAGAGTTTCTCCATATGCGCAATGATGTCGCGCGGTGTGCCATAGGTGCAGAAACGGCGCAGCGTCTCCTCTGTGAGCGCGGACGCGGCGGCTTTTTCGTCTCCGGCAGCTAGAGCGTGCTCGACCAAGGTTATCTCCGGCGGCGTGTAGGTGGGGTCGAGCCGTCCAGTGACACCTATATACATCGAGACGTTTCGTCGCGCGACCAGCTCGGCAACGCGCGCGTCGTGATCGACTACCGTTACGGCGCCATAGACGAGCTGGATGCTCTTCGGATCGCGGCCCGCGGCCAGAGCACCCGTCTTCAAGTAGCCGCGAAAGATCGGAGCGCTCTCTGGATTGGTGCAACCGCCCACTTTGACCATGTCGGCAATCTCGCCGGCGAGCGCTACGGTCTTCGGCCCCCAGCCGCCTATGAGCACAGGAAGCTCGCGGCTCGGAATCGGGAAGCGCAGATAAGCCTGCTCAGACGCTTGGAAAATCTCGCCCTGATAGGGCTTGCGATCACCGCGCAAGAAGCGTTGCACGAGCTCCACTGTCTCTCGGATGGCTCGAAGCGGTCTCGGCTGCGAGATGCCGATGGCTTCGAAAAAAGCGCCGCGGCCCACGCCGAGATAAGCGCGCCCGCGGCTGACCTCATCGAGTATCGCGAGATGTCCCGCCACGAGAACCGGGTGCGACAAGTAGGGATTGACGACGGCAGGGCCGAGCAAGGGTCGGGTGGTGTTCTCCGCAAGCTCGAAGAGAGCGGGCCACGGAGGCTGAAAGAAGAGGTCCTGATAGACGCTTACTGTTTGGAAGTCGAATCGCTCCACGACGGCCGCGAGCTCGCGATACTCGGCGATCGATTTATCGCTTTGAAACGAGATCGAAAAACGCGCCATGGTCCTAAGTGAGGTCGCTCTTCGATAGCTCGACTTTCTCGAGCCGCTCGATCTTCATCACGAGGCCCTCATCGGGGTCCGGACAAACAACGAGGTTGTCCGACGCAAGCCAGTCGCTGTCAGAGATCTCGCGCTGTTTGGCGGCGAGGAGCGGCAAAACAGCCGCGAGCGCATAGATACAAAAATATCGGCCATCCGGAAGCGCGAGCTGGCTGCTATTGCGAAGCTCGAAGCTGTCGCCGATTTGCATGCCGCAGACCGAGCGCCCCCGGATCTCGACGATGGTGACCCGCAGGTTGTAGAGCGAGAACGTGTCCGTCATCTCTTGCAAAACGCCATGAGATGCCAGCCGAGAGGGCGGACCCACGCTCTCGGCAGCGTATTGAACGTGCCGACGAATACATTGTTGAATGCAAACCCTTTGAGGCCGCCGTGAAGTCGCGATTTGACTGGGAAGCGTTCCGGAACGATCCGGGCCTCGCTGAAGATCGAAAGCAAACGCTCGAACTCCGCGATGGAGTATTTGTTCAGGACCGGCGCGTCCTCGTGCTCGAGCTCGACATGCATCAGCTTCGAGAGCCCGTTGAGCCAGGAAATGCGGTTATAAACCATGAAGATAGCGGTCCCTCCGGGAGAGAGCACCCGGCGGCACTCGCCCAGCATTTGGCTGGCGTTGGCGGTGTATTGCAGCACGCCGTGCCCGTAGACGACGTCGAACGAGGTGTCATCAAAAGGCAGGTCCTCACCGTTCGCGAGCTCGAGGCGCATGGTCACGCCGGCGTGGTCGCCGTTTTGCTTGGCTAGCGCGAGCGCGGTCTCCGACAAGTCGACGCCGGTCACGTTCGCGCCCCCGCGCGCGAAACGTACGAGATCGGTCCCTGTGCCGCAGCCGACTTCGAGAAGCTCTCGATCGGCATAGCCATTGAAATCGACGACCTCCGGCAGATAGCGAAGCTTGTCGAAGCGATATTCTTCTAGGTCTGAAAAAAAATCCGGCGTTCCCGGGTCGTGCTTCGTCATTTCGAGGTCGTGGATGCGCGCATTCCAATAGTGTTTTATGCGTTCCAGCATGGTTTCACTTGGGATCGAACTCGGCATCACAGTCTCGGTAGGGCGAGTATTATAGTACGTCGATGAAAAGAGATATCGCTGCGCTCGCCGATCGCGCGTTCGACCTCGTCATCGTCGGCGCCGGTGTCTATGGTGCCGCGACAGCCTGGGACGCTTCGCTGCGGGGCCTATCGGTCGCGCTCATCGACAAAGGTGATTTCGGAAGTGGCACCTCTTTCAACAATCTAAAGACCATCCATGGCGGCCTCCGCTATCTGCAGCACGCCGATTTCACCCGAATGCGCGAATCGGTGCGCGAGCGCAGGAACCTCATGCGTATCGCGCCGCACCTCGTGCACCCATTGCCGTTTCTTGTCCCGACTTATCGAGGGAGCCTGCTTAAGAGCCGGACAGCGATGCGGGCGGCGCTATTCGTAAACGATCTCGTGAACTGGGATCGCAACGAGCTCGCGGATCGCCAGAAGCATCTGCCCGCCGGCAGAGCGCTGACGCGCGACGCTTGCCTCGAGATGGCGCGCGGGATCGAGCGCGAAGGTTTGACGGGGGGCGTACTCTGGTACGACGCGCAGATGCACAACTCCGACCGCCTGACGCTGTCTTTCGTGCTCTCGGCAGTGAAGGAAGGGGCCGTCGTCGCGAATCATGTCGAGGCGACCGAGCTCATCCGTGACGGCTCGCAAGTGAAAGGCGTGCGCGCTCGTGACGTGCTCTCCGAGGACGACGGACTCGAGCTTAGAGGTCGTCTCGTGGTGAACGCCGCCGGTCCTTGGGTGGATGGATTGAGCCCCGCGCCCCGAAAGCTTTTTCATCTCTCGAAAGCCATGAACCTCGTCACGCGCCCGATCGTCGGCGATGTGGCGATTGGCGTGACGAGCCGCCGCCCGCACCGTGACGAGGACGCCGTCGTGAGCGCCGGTGGTCGGTTTCTCTGCCTCGTTCCATGGCGTGACGTGACCCTCGTCGGCACGAGCCACGCTCCCTTCGACGGGCGCCCCGATGAGCTCGAAGCCACGGAAGAGGACATCTTGGAACTCATCGAGGACGTGAATGAAGCTTATCCCGACGCGAAGCTCGCGCGCCGCGATGTCCGCTTGGTCCATCGCGGGCTCCTGCCGCGCGCCCCTGGATCGTTGAACGGCGTGGGCATTACGCTCCAGAAAACTTATCGACTCGACGACCATCGTGAAGACGGAATCGAAGGACTTCTCACGATCGTTGGCGTCAAATACACGACCGCGCGCGACGTCGCCGAGAAGGCTGTCGACCGCGCGCTCGCTCTTTTGCAGAAAGCTCCAAGCGCATCGCGATCCTCAGAGATGGCGCTCGTCGGTGGTGACATTGAGAGCTTCGACGATTTCGTTGCGAGTGCGACGGGCGATGCGCCGCGGGATGTGGTGCGACACCTCGTGTACACATACGGTTCCACTTATAGCGAGATTTTGAAAGGGGACCGCGAGCGCATCGTTCCAGGGAGTCCGGTTCTCGCCGCGGAAGTGCGGCACGCGGTGCGCGAAGAAATGGCGTCCGACCTCGCGTCCGTGGTGTTGCGACGAACCGAGCTCGGCACGGCGGGGCATCCGGGCCGCGCTGTCCTCGAGGCTTGCGCAGACGTCATACAGTCGGAACTCGGCTGGAGCGCGGTACGCAAGCAGCATGAACTCGAGAGTCTCGAGACGTTCTATCGGCGAAGGAGCTAGCTTGACCGAGTCGACAGCCGAACCAAAAGGTGTCGGAACCGATAGGGACGAGGAGCCAAAGGTCCCGCTCTTCAAGGCCGTATGGAATCCGCGCATGCTCATTTGCGTCTTCATTGGGTTCTCCTCCGGTGCGCCTTTCTGGTACGTGTATTCGCTCATCCCTTATTGGTTGCGTACGAACGACGTGAGCTTGATCAGCATTGGCTCACTCGCCATTCTCCAATTGCCGTTCAGCTGGAAGTTCCTCGTAGCTCCCTTGCTGGATCGATACGCGGTTTCGAGTTTCGGAAGACGCCGGACATGGATGCTTGCATCACAGATCATTCTCATGCTCTTGATTGCGGGGATGGGATTCTTCAATCCCAAACAAGAGATTTGGGGCATTGCGTATTTGTACTTTTTTGTGGTCTGTGGGGCCGCTCTTCAGGACATCGCCATCGACGCCTATCGGCGTGAGATCCTTCCGGACAACGAGCTGGGTCTTGGAAGCGCGTTCCACATCAACGCTTATCGCTATTCTTCCTTGGCCGTTTTCAGCCTCCCGGTCATCTTGTCTGCTTACATCGATTGGCGCTTGGTGCATATCGTCGCGGCTCTGTGCATGTTGCCCGGCTTGTTTTTGACGCTCTCCGTGACAGAGCCCGCGATCCACGGCTCGCCTCCCAAAACGCTCCGCGGAGCCGTTATCTTGCCTTTCAAGGAGTTCTTGTTCGAACGCCGCGGTGGCCTACCCAGGGCGCTCTCTGTGCTCGCGTTCATGCTGCTCTACAAATTTGGAGATACGCTTGCGACCGCGCTCATCACGCCTTTCTATGTTGACATGGGTTTCGGCGCATGGGAGATCGCGCTGGTGTCCAAGGGCGTCTCGCTCACCTCGGCGGGCGTGGGCATTTTTGCCGGCGGATTAATCATGTTTCGCGTCGGCATCAACAAGTCGCTCTGGATGTTTGGAGCGGTTCAGTTCCTTTCGATTCTGGGGCTCGCCTTTCTCGCGACACAAGGGCACAATATTTGGGTCTTGGTCGGTGCGGTGACTTTCGAATATCTGGGCGTGGGGCTCGGGACCTCGGCTTTAGTGGCCTTCATGGCGAGAGAATCTAACATTCGCTTCACCGCCACGCAGCTTGCTTTGTTTACGAGCCTCATGGCGCTTCCGAGGTCATTGACGGGGGTCATCACGGGGTTCATGGTTCAAGGCTTAGACTTGGGCTGGTCGCTCTTCTTCTTGTTCTGCGCCGTCACCGCGATACCAGGTCTGCTGCTCTTGCCCAAAATCGCTCCTTGGAACGAAAAAGAGGAGAGCGTCTAGGTCGATGCCTCCGAGGGGCCCGTCGAGGCTATAGGTCGCGTCCTTGGCGACGCGGTCGCGAAACGCACTTCGGAGGCTTTGCTTGAGCGCATCGGAGGCATGCGTATCGGAGATCACTTCGAGCGCCATGGTGAACTCGAGGACTACGCGCTCCATGTGGGCGATGGTCTCTTTGTTGGGCGCAGGGGCCTCGTGCGGAAGATAAAACGTGATGAGCCCGAGCGCGTCCTCGAGAGGTCCGGCCTCGCCGCGCACCTGGACCATCGGCTGGCCGCTGTCGACGATGGCCTAGGCTAGCGGGTGCCCGCCCGGCGTCTTTGCTCCGTCGAGCGAATCGACCTGGAGCCCGTGGCCCACGATTTGCTCGAAGTTGCCGTCGGGGCGGATGACGCTCAAAGATGCCTGGGTGCAGGGAGCATGGTGCAGAGCGAGTCAACGAGACCTTCGAGAAGAACTGGGGTTTCGTCAGGCGAGACCTCGAAGAGTTTCTTCGCGACATCCGCGACGACCGTGAACGCCTCCACGCGTTTTGCTTCGACCTCGGTCTTCTCACTCAGCTCGCTGATGTGGTCGGCGAGCCGCGACGCGGCTTCGCATAGCTTTCGACCATCGCATTAGCTGATTCGGTGTCGAGCTCGAGCGCTCCCGCTGCTGAGGCGTGGACCGGCGGGCTCGCGCCTCCACCGGGGCTAGACGCGGGCGAGTCGAGAGCGGGCGCAGGAAGCGGTTACACGACGGCGGACAGTTTAGGCGCTGTGACTTGAAAAATTATGGAAGGCGGGGGCTCGGATGGAGGATCGGGCACCTTTCCAGATTTCGCGAGATCTTCGAGCGTCGTCCCGAATATCTCGAGCAGCGTACGTGACGCCCACTCCTTTGCGGAGCGCGCGTCACCGAGGCCTTCTCCGATCTTGTAGCACGTCGCGAGCTCGTTCATTGTCCGCTCGAGCGCGGCGCCAAATGTTTCCAGAACGCCTTTACCTTCTGTCGCGACGGCGCTGAAGCTCGGTGCGTTGCGAGCATTCAAGCCGCGCTCCATGATCTTCATGTCCGTCGTGTCGGGGAGGTCGCGCTTGTTGTACTGGAAAACGATCGGGATCGTGGACGGCTCGATGCCGTGATCCAACAGGTATTCCGTCATCTCCTTCATGCTTTGGAGGTTTTTCTGCCAGCGATCCGTTGCCGAGTTGGCGACGAAAACAATGCTGTCGCGTTTTGGAGAAGCATCTTCCGCGTCGCGCCATAGAATTTCTGTCCGGGCACGGCGACGATTTGAAACCGGAGCTCGTAGCTCCGAAAGGCCGGTGTGCTGAGCGGGAGGAGGTCGAACAGGCTCGTTCGGTCTTGAGCTGTATTAACGGAGACGAGCTCCTGCCGGCGTTCCCCGCGAGCGAGACCGTGGATTGTCTGGAGCGTGGTGGTCTTACCACCCGCAGCTGGACCGTAGTACAAGATCTTGGCACGCAGGAAACGTTCTCTGTGATAGATTTCGACCAAAGTTTCTTTCCGCTCCTCAGCTGTCGGTCGTCACGGGCTCCCCGTGAATGGTGTCATAAGAGAGGCTGAAACGCCGCCTGGGACCCGTGAGCGCGTCGTAGACGTCGCAGTGGCTGTAAGGCTTCGAGTACAAGTACAAGCTCGCCGCGTTCTCGCCGAACGCCACAAGGTTCTCGACCGAGTGGGTCTCCGCTGGCCCGTCCAAGAAACCCGCGGAGCCGTCCATGGGCTCGCCGACGCGTTCCAGCCTCAACGGCTCCTCGGCAACGATGGCGTAATTCGAGAATCGTAATTTTCGGCGTTCGACGCGTGCCCAACAGAGCTCTCCCTCATGGCCATGAATCGGAGCTCTTTGGCCGGACGCCCAGCAAATGATTAGGAGCTCGAAGTCCTCATCTTTGTGGATAAGGTGTCTAGTATACCGGTCTTCGGCGTAGGAGACGTATGAATGGAGGGCACCTTCATCCAGAAGAGTTTGTGTCAAATAGGCGTCGACTTCTTCTTTTGGGAAAGTTCTAGCAGCCAAAGACTTCAGTTCGGTCAATAGCTCCTCGATTGTCACGTGACGCTGCAGCTACACTCCCTGCGTTCGATATTCTACAAAGCAAGGGTGAAGGGGATGCTAGGATCAAACGGCATTTGTGCCTGCATTGTCAAGAAGCATAAGCGCAAAAGACCTCCTGATCGCGCGCCTTTCTTGATGTGCCGATCGCCGCAGGTTACACTTTGCTTTCATGCCCCTTCGCTCCCTCCTGTTTTTCTTTCTTGCAGCGGCTTGCCCGAGCTTTGCGCTCGAGGGGCGCGTCGTGGATCCGGACGGGAAACCGATCATGGGCGCCTTGGTATCTTTGTTGGACCATACCGGGGCGGCCCGAACGGATCGCGACGGGCGTTTCGTGTGGACGCCCGACCCGTCTCTACCGTTTTACGTTCTCATCGTGCTTCCGGCTGGAACGTACATGGCGCCTGTCTACGTCGAGGCGCTGCCCGACGCGGGACCGCTCCTCATCATCATCGAGTCGTTCGTGTCCGAATCGGTCATGGTGGCGGGCGGCGCCGCGCCAAACATCGAAGCCCCGCCGGGGAGTGCGACGACGTCGTTTCCAGAAGAGAGGATTCAGGAGCGGCATTCGGCCCGCTTGACCGACGTTATTCAGAACGTTCCGGGGGCGGGGAGTCTTTCGGACTTGCACGCTTCGGTCCCATCGCTCCGAGGCTTGGCGCGGGGACGGACACTTCTTCTGCTCGACGGTGCGCGCGTTACGACCGAGCGGCGGGCGGGACCGAGTGCCACGTTTCTCGACCCGTTTTTCCTCGAAGGGGTCGAGGTGTCGCGCGGGCCCGGCTCGGTCGCCTATGGCTCGGATGCGTTTGGCGGGGTTATCCATGCGCGCACGCGGCGGGTTGCACCCGGCGCGCCAACGACCGTACGGGTTCGCGGAGCGCTCGGTGCGGGCTTGCCTGAAGCGACCGCCGGCGTGGAGCTGACCCACGGCCTCAAGGAGGGCGGCTTCGTCGTGCAGGCGCGCTACCGCAACTTCGAGGAATATCGAAGTCCCGAAGGGGTCGTGTTCAATTCTGGAGCGACCGATAAAGGTTTTCTCGGGCGCTTCGCGCATCGCGTCGGGCACGGTGATTTCTCTATTGGATGGCAAACCAATCTCGGCCGGAACACGGGACGCCCGGACTCGCGAGGCGAAGCCTTTCAAACGTCCTATCCGGAAGAGAGCTCGAACCGGTTGACGATGTCCTACGACCTCGATCCCACGGCCGGGTTTACACGTTTGGGGTTTCAAGGGTTTTGGGGGAATTATCGGCTCGTTACCGAGCGCCTCATGAACGCGCGCTCAGCGGAGCCCAAGAGCGAGAGTCTCGCCGATGTGAGCGCGAAGGACTTCAGCTTTCGGGGCTTTGCCGTACGGCCACTCGGCCGCGCACGCTGGGAGCTGGGCGTCGACATCTACGGCCGATACGGACTCGACGCTCTGAGCTCGCTCACTTTGTTCGACCGCCACGACCAGATCCTGCGGCAAGTCGAAGACGTCTCGGTCGAGAACGCGCGCCGCTTGAACAGCGCCGTCTATACGAGCGGTGAAATGCTACTCGGCAACCGATGGTCTCTCGGGGCAGGCGCGCGCGTCGACCGAGTGACCACGGTGAACGAAGGCGGCTTTCTCGGCGACCACACGACCGAGAACACGGCGCTGTCCGGCTATGGTTCCATCAGAGTCGAGTTGGCGAGGGGACTGAGCTTGACGGGCCAGCTCGCGCGCGGCTTTCGTGACCCGATGCTCTCGGACCGATATTTTCGCGGTATCACCGGGCGCGGTTTCATCACGGGGAACCCGAACCTCGGACCGGAGCAAGCCAATCAATTCGACGCGTCGCTGCGCTACGGCCGCGGGCCCGTTCGTTGGGCGGTGTTCGGCTATTTTTACCGCCTCTCGGATCTAGTGGAACGATTCGAGAGGCGGGATGATTTTTTCCTTTTCCGAAATCGAGGTGAGGCTGACATCCGCGGGCTCGAAGCGGAACTGCAGGCCGAATTTTTGGATGGGCGTTACAACTTGGAAGTGGCGACCCACTGGTCACGCGGCAACACACGTGATGACGACGCGCCCATCGATGACATCCCGGGTGTGAACTTGAAATTCGACCTTCGTCGCAACCTTGCGGACAGCCGAGGCTATGCCCATATGCGGGTGGCGGTTTACGTGCGCGACGAGCGTCCCGGACCGACAGAGATGGTGACGCCGAGCTTTACGACGGTAGACCTCGGTGCGGGCTGGCGCCTCTCACCGAATGTCGAGCTGCGAGGTACCGTTCGAAACCTGTTCGACACAACCTATTCAGTGAGCCCCGAGATTCGCGCGGTTTTTGCTCCCGGTATCAACGCGGTCATCGCCATCGTAGGAGAGTTCTGAAGGGAAGGCATGAGGGATCTGTTCTAACTAACTACCGATGATGTTCGAATCCGGTCGTCGCCTAGGGGACTACGAGATCGTCGAGACTCTCGGTGTGGGCGGCATGGGTGAGGTCTAACGCGCCACCGATAGGAAGCTGAAGCGCGAGGAAGCGATCAAAGTATTGCCCGAGGCGTTCGCGCAGGATGCGGAGCGGATGAAGCGCTTCGAGCGCGAAGCTCAGTTCCTCGCCTCGCTGAACCATCCGAACATCGCCACCCTCCATGGGCTCGAAGAGCACGATGGCATCCACTTCCTCATCATGGAGGTTGTCGAAGGCGAGACGTTTGCCGAACGTCTGACACGCGGTGCGCTCTCGGTCGACGAGGCACGTTCTATCGCGAAGGACATCGCCGCGGCCCTCTAAGAGGCTCACGAAAAAAGGCATCGTCCACCGGGACCTGAAGCCCGCGAACATCAAGATCACACCCGAAGGACGTGTGAAGGTTCTGGATTTCGGGCTCGCCAAGGCGTTTGGCGAGGATACTGCGCCGGCCGACAACTCGCTGTCGCCTACGATCACCCGCGACGCGACCCGGGCCGGCGTCATTCTTGGAACAGCTGCGTATATGAGTCCCGAGCAGACGCGCGGGAAAACCGTCGACAAAAGAAGCGACATCTTTTGTTCGGTTCTGTGCTCTACGAGATGCTGACGGGTGCTCTCGCGTTCGAGGGCGAGATGATCTCCGACGTTCTGGCAGCCGTCATCAAGACCGAGCCGGAGTTGAGTCGTGTTCCCGCTGTGATTAGGCCGCTCGTTAAGCGCTGCATGGACAAGGACCCCCACGAGCGTTTTCGCGATATCGGGGACGTCCGTTACGAGCTAGCGCGGTCGCCGTCTTCACCAAGCGCCTATGTCACCCCACGCGCACCGCGCTCACGGTGGCCGATGGCTGTCGGCGCCGTCGCGGCTTTCGTTTTCGGCATCGTATTGTGGTGGACAAGTGCTCCGACGCCGAGCCCAATGCCTTTGATTCGCGCCACGGTACTGCCCCCGGATGGTACTTTGATCTGTGAACTCGCCCTTTCGCGCGATCGACGCTGTCCCCATGGAAGGAACCGAGGGTGCGCGACTGCCTTTCTGGTCGCCTGAAGGTCGGTCCGTTGGTTTTTGTTTTGCGGACAACGCGCTCAAGATTGTGAACGCGTCGGCTGGCGCACCACGAACACTTACTACCGCTTCCGACCCAGCAGGCGGGACGTGGAACGATGTGGGCGTCATTCTCTACGCCAGCGATCCCGGCGGCCTTCTGTACCGGATCGACCCGGCGGGGGGGGGGGGCGACGCCCGTGACGACGCGACGAGATGAGGGTCAGCATAGGAACCCGATATTTCTCCCCGATGGCCGGCACTTTTTCTTTAACGCGAGCCGTACCATTTTTCTCGGCGACGTCGAGACTGGAGTCGTGCGCGAGCTCATCGAAGGTGCGTTCGGATCTAACTACGCGCCTCCGGGGTTTGTTTTCTTCATGCAACCGCGAAGTGGCGGCGCTCTCTTCGCGCAGCGATTCGACCCGATCGCCCCGCAACTTCTGGACGAGTCCCGATCGCTCATCGAAGGTATCTATACCGGTACAGGGCGACCCCGATATACCGTCTCTGCCACGGGACTTCTCGCCTATCTCGCACAAGAGGAAGAAGGCGTGAAGTTGTGGATGGATCGCCGGGTCGTCGAGCTCGCGAGGAAAGCTGTACCCGACGACGCGGCGGGCTGGATGTTTCGCATCTCCCCGAGTGGGAACGAAGTGGCGTTCAGCGGCTGGGGGTCGGGGGTCTTGGAGTTGGAGCGGAGTATCTTTCAGGCTGAACATCTCGGCCCCTCGCGAAGTGCCACAGAGGTTCCCGACATGGTCGCCGGAAGGATCACGGATTGCCGATCAGACGCGGGTGCTGCCTGAGCGGGTCCTGGAGATCCGCATTGTGGCGAAAAATGGCAGCAGCGACGAAAGACTCATCCGTTGGGAAGCCGGCGCGATTGAAGACCTCGATTGGTCTCCCGACGGTCAGACGCTTCTCGTAGCGGCGACGGATCCCGAAACTGATCGAAACATGCAGCTATGGGCCGTTCGAGTTGACGATGGTTCGACCGACTTGTGGCTGGCCGTTGACGGTGACGTTGGCGAAGGACGGTTTTCACCAGATGGAAACTGGATCGCCTATAGCTCAGACAAGACCGGCGTGCCGGAAGTTTATGTTGTGTCCTTTCCGGAAGCGGGTCGCCCCATGCGGGTGTCTACCGCCGGAGGCAGCACGCCCGCGTGGCGCGCCGACTGGCGAGAGCTCTTCTATCTCGAGCTTACGGGGGCTCCCATGGCCGTCGATGTTGACGGCACCGATTCGTTGGAGTTTTCGCGCACGAGGGACTGTTCCATGTGACGGATAGGAATCCAAGTGGAGAACGCACTCGCTACGACGTGACTCCGGATGGGCAGCGATTCCTCGTTTCACCCAGGGTACCGCGATCGCTCAGGCTCGTGCAGCAGTGGCCGCTGCTTTTGCACGAGTAGGTCTTGGAGCTCGTGTCTACGGGAAGCCCCCCGGGCTTCCTTGGATGAGACGGGCGTTGTGGATGGCGGCGTAGCTATAAGCCACCATCAACGCGACACGAAGCCTAGCGCGAGCTTCGGCTTTCCGTCGCGTATGAGACGCTCGCTCGCCCAGTACACGACCGCGGGACCCACGACATGGGTCGCGACGCGGAGGCCGCGCTGCGACGCGGCGGGATTCGCCTCGTGCAGACCTTGCGACAGGCCCCACTCCGTTGTGGCGATATCGGCTGCGGACGCGGCGAACATCCCGACGCCGCTCGCGCGAAAAAACACGGAGCGCCCGTCGTCAATGATGAGGTCGCCGTCGGGGGAGGGTAGACGGAACGACTCGAGGTCGCTTTCGGTAGGCTCGAGCGGGCGGGTTTGTTGCGGGTTGTCCTTTTCGGTGTCGTCAGCGAGAGTGACACCCGTGACGGCGAGGATCGAACATAGGGTGCGGGCCATGGAAAGCTCAGGGGTGGGACCGAGAAGCACGGAGGGGGAGTGCGGCTAGGTCTTTTTTGGAGGGTTCCCGCAAAGATGATACCGGACCGCGCGAAGTGCTATCGTCCAGTGGGCACCGCACTTACGAAATGGAAAGCGAACGCATATAGTGGGGTGAAGCCCACAGAAGCGGAGAAGAGCCCTACGCGTCGAGGTTGGCCAGGATCTCGTCGGGGTGGGCGCCGGCGTCGACCTGTGGGTAGGCCTTGCGCACGTTTCCGTCCGCGCCGATCAAGTAGCTGACCCGCTTAGCGTGAGACGCGCTCTCGTCGTCGCAAGCTCCATAGGCCAAACCGACCGATCGGTCGGTATCGCAAAGAAGCGGGAAGTTGAACCTGAACTTCTCCACGAACGCCTTGTTCTCGTCCACAGTGTCGAAGCTCACGCCGAGGACGTAGACGTTCTTGTCGTTGAACTGCTGGTTGTTGTCGCGGAACCCGCAACCTTCGAGCGTTCACCCGGGGGTGTCGGCCTTTGGGTAGAACCAGAGGATGACGTTCTTGCCCTCGTAGTCGCTGAGGCGCACGGTCTCGCCTAGATGGTTCTTCACTTCGAAAGGCGGGGCTGGTTGACCTACTAGAATCATCTTAGCTTCTCCGGACTCTCTGAAGAAGGGCTCGCTGCGACCTTGGGGTCACGCCTCTCGAAGTCGCTCCAGGCGACCTTCTGGCGTACATGCAGCGAGCGAAACAACACGCGACCCTGAAGGTAGAAATTGGCGCGTTCGGGCAGCCAGATGTCGATGTTCTCACTCACCGGTTGACGCATGAAGGTTCCCTTCATCTGAGAGATCGAGCCGAGCATACCACACCAGAGCCTGACGCGATCCGTGAGCTCGAACTCGATCCGCGCGATTTGGTACGTTTCCGCGTAGACCCAGAGAGAGCCCACGGTTTTATTGAGCAGGCGGTCCATGCGCTTTTTCTGCGGGAGCTTTCCGGGCTTGGGCTTATAGGACAAGACGTAGGTCTTGCGACCAGAAAAATCGCGGATGTCGTCGAGCTCAAAGTCATAACGAGCGATGAGCTCTTTATTGAAATCGACGCGCTCTTCGGCATCGTCGTGTCGCGCTTGGCCTTTCGCGATCTTCTTGCGAAAGTTTCGCTCGCACTTGGCTTCGCGCTTCAGCTCTTTCTCGGTGAGCGGCTTTCTGTCTTTCTCGACGAGACGTCCATAAGCAACGTCTTAGATGTGATTGCTTTCGAAAAGGCGCTCCTCGACTTCTTTGACGTCGCCTTTCTTGTCCAATGTTTCGGTGACGCTCAGAAACAGGTAGTCGTATTTGACTTCGTTGCCGGCTTCTTCGTGCAGGCGTTGAACCTCGACCGCTCTTTCGAGGTTCTCGTCGACACTCGGAGCGTTCCCGAGCGCTCCAGCGAGAAGCAGGGTAAGCAGCATCGACCCGGATTGTCAGGTTCAGGCGAGAATGGCCTTCACGCCGGAAACGGCACGCTCGACGTGCTCCATCGTGTTGTAGACGTGGGGGCACAGCCGGAGTCCGCCGGTCTCAGCACCCGCAATGCCGTGCTCTTCGTAGAGTCGATTCAGGGCTTCGCGGCTCTTGCTACGCTCGACTTCAATGATGCAGACGCCGCCCGAGAGCTTCGGGTCCTCGGGCGTCACGAGGGTGAAGCCCGCATCGACGAGCCCGGCTTTGAGTGCCGAGGCGAGCTCCGTCAAGCGTGCTTCGACCTGGGCCGCGCCAATGGCGTTATGGAAATCCACTGTCGTGCCGATGGCCGCGAGACACGCGTCGTCACGTTGGCCCAGCGATTCGAATTTGCGGGCGCCGGTGGGGTCGGGGTCGACGTCGTCACCCCACCCCGGAGCGACGATGTTCGGCCAAATGCGCGGGATGTCCGACGCTTTGACATAGAGCACACCCGCTTCTTTTGGCCCCATGAACCACTTATGCGCCGAAGCGGAATAAGAGTCGCAACCGATGTCGCGAAGATTTAAGTCGAGTGCGCCCCAGCTCTGCGCCCCGTCGACATGAACGTAAACGCCTTTGGCGTGCGCCGCCTCGACGATCTGTTTCGCGGGAAGGTGGATGCCGCTCACGTTCGATACATGCGTGATCGACAGCACTTTGGTCTTTGCCGAGAGAGCCGAGATGAAGGTGTCGATGAGATCTTGGGAGCTCATCGGATGCTTCGGTGTCGAAACGCGTTTTATGGTAAGCCCGAAACGCGCTGCCCTCACGTCCCAGGCAACGTTATTCGTGGGGTGATTTTGGCTCCACAGCACGACCTCGTCGCCCTCTTCGAGAGATAGGCCGTTATTGATGGTGTTGTTCGCCTCGCTCGTGTTGCGCACGAGGGCGATTTCGTCAGCGGAGACGCCAAGCTGTTTCGCGACTTTCTCCCGGGAGGCTTCACGGAGTCCACGGAATTTTGCTCGGTTGTTGAACGAGCAGTCGCGGTCGATATCTGCGGTTAGCTCCGAGACACGCTCCGATACCGCCCGCGAAGATGGGCACAAATTGGCGGCGTTCATCGGGACTTTTTTCTCGCTGAAAGAAAACTGCGCGCGAACGAGATGCCAATAGGCTTCGCCGTCGACGGACGTTTCCGCGAGCGTCGACGCTTCACTGGATTCGAGAGCGATGGGCAAAAGGGCCACCGATGCGGCGACTTCTTTGAGAAAGGACCGCCGAGAGTTCATTGGAGCCTCCTTCGATCTGCCGAGAAGCGATCGTTGCCAGGATGGTAGCGCATTTGTCACGCTCTCGTCTCGGGCACCTTGGATGGAAGCGGTGGCGCGAGGACGCGGAAAAGAGTCGGGGACAAGGTCGCAGTGACTACGGCCAGCAAGATGGCGATGGTGCGGTCTTCTGTCGAGAGAAGACCGAGCTCCACGCCGACGGTGGCGACCGCGATGATGAGGCTCAGTCGCGCGGACAGGAGGACGCCCGCGGCGGCGCACCGGACTTGGCGCGGCCAGTTCTGATGCGAGCCTTAACGAACAGCTGTGGGGCCATTCACCCCTACTGCTACTATCGTCGTAGGAGTGAGCTCGCAAAACTACTCCACTCGCGATCCGAGCTTGAGCACGCTGGTGACGTGCGCCGGGGGGGGTGGCGGAGCGAGCTACTTGGATCCGTAATGCCTGTGCGTGAGAGAATCGGCGGGTGATGTGGCTGGCTATGTTGCTTGTCGTGCTCGGTGCGGCGCAAGACGAAGGTGGCTCGGGTCTCACTCGGATAGACGGCATCCGTGTTGGGCACCACACGCTCGAAGAGCGGCCGACGGGGTGTACGGTCATTCTCACGGTAGAGGGTGCTGTGGCGAGCGTCGATGTGCGCGGTTCGGCGCCAGGAACGCGCGAGACGGATTTGCTGGACCCGATCAACACCGTAGAGCGCGTACATGCGATCGTGTTGTCGGGCGGGAGTGCTTTCGGCCTCGATGCCGCTTCCGGGGTCGTTCGCTTTCTCGACGAGCGCGATATCGGTTTTGACGTCGGCATCGCCAAAGTGCCGATCGTTCCGGCGGCGATACTCTTCGACCTTGACGTGGGCGGTAAGCCAGATATCCGGCCCGGTGCGGATTGTGGCTATAAGGCGGCCGAGAAGGCTACGGCAGGGAAGATCGCCGAGGGAAATGTCGGCGCTGGGGCCGGCGCGACGGTCGGAAAGAGCGTGGGGTCGGCCCGCGCGATGAAGGGGGGGATAGGTAGTGCCGCTATCGAGCTGCCGAACGGCTTGATCGTCGCGGCACTCATGGCGGTCAATGCGGTGGGTGACGTGGTCGACCCGGCGATCGGTGAAGTTGTCGCGGGCGTGCGGACCGAAGATGGGACAGCGCTTGCCGATGTCCGCAAGCTGCTGCGCTCCGGCGCTCTCATCGGGGGGAGGCGCGGTAGGAACACTACGATAGGTGTCGTGGCCACCAACGCGCGGTTGACGAAAACCCAGGCGAACAAAGTCGCGCAGATGGCGCATGATGGATTGGCGCGTGCGATCTACCCGGCCCATACGCCTTCGGACGGCGACGCGATCTTTGCGCTCGCGCTCGGTGGGTGGTCGGGCGACGTCAACCTATCAGTGATCGGTGCGCTGGCCGCCGAGGTGACATCGGAGGCGATCTTGAGCGCGGTGCGCCACGCGGAGAGCATCGCGGGATTTCCCTCGGCCGCGGAGCTTCGTTGAATCTCTACCTCGCCGCCATCCTCGGTTATTCGGGTCTGCTGATCGTCATCGGTCTTTTTGTGGGCCGCGGCGTCAAGAGCACCGATACCTTCTTCGTCGCGGGTCGCAATCTTGGCCCCGTGCTGCTTTTTTCCACGCTTCTCGCGGCGAATATAGGGGCGGGCTCGACGATGGGAGCCGCGGGGATCGGTTATGCACGCGGCCTCGTTGGCTGGTGGTGGGTTGGCTCCGCCGGGCTCGGAACGCTCTTGCTCGCGTTTTGGGTGGGCCCGCGGGTGTGGCGACTCGCGAAAGAGCACGACCTTCAGACGGTTGGGGATCTTCTCGAGCTTCGCTACGGCGGCGCGGTCCGCGGTGTCGTCGCAGTACTTCTCTGGGTTACGACCCTCTTCGTGCTCGCGGCGCAGCTGATTGCGGTCGCTATCGTGCTCCAGAGCGTGGCCGGCATCCCGAAGTTTTATGGCTGCCTCATCGGAGGCATCGTTGTCTCCGCTTACTTCACTGCGGGCGGTCTCTTATCTTCCGCATGGGTGAACCTTGTGCAGTTGGTCGTGCTCACCGCGGGCTTCGTTTGGATCGTGCCGGCGGCACTCGACTCGGTGGGTGGCTTCAGTGGTTTGACGATAGAAGCGGGCTACACGGATATTTGGCAAGGCGGCGGCCCCGCGCTCTATTACATGGCGCTTCTCGTTCCCGCCTTCATTATCTCTCCCGGGCTCGTGCAGAAAGTCTATGGCGCGCGGGATGAGCGCACCGTGCGCATTGCCGTCGGCGCTGCTGGACTGGCTTTGATGCTCTTTGCCTTTTTGCCGGTACTCCTCGGAATGGTGGCACGCGTTCACTTTCCCGAGCTTTCGACGCAGGCACTAGCGCTCCCGACCTTGCTCGTTCGCGAGATGCCCATAGCGCTCGGCTGTCTCGGGCTCGCGGCCGTTTTCTCGGCGGAAGTGAGCTCGGCGGACGCGGTCCTTTTCATGCTAGCAACGTCGCTCTCGCGCGATCTCTATCGGCGCTTCGTGCGGCCCGACGCTTCCGATGCTGACGTCTTGCGGGTCGCGCGCGGTGCAGCGCTCGTCGGCGGTCTCCTCGGCGTCGTGTTCGCCATCGCGTTCGAGACCATCATCGGAGCGCTCACGGTGTTCTATTCTTTTCTGAGCGTTTTGTTCTTCGTCCCCGTCATCGCCGCACTCTACACGCGGCGAGCTGGACCTCCTGAGGCTCTTGCGGCCGTTGGGCTCGGCATCCCGGTCTTAATCGTCGTCGACGTGATGACTGCTGGCCAGGGCTTTGGCATCTGGAACCCGACGCTCATCGGCCTTCTTGTGAGCGGAGTTGCCTTCATCAGCGTCTTTACTGTCAGGAGAAAAGAGTAACGATGTTTCGTTTGGATGACCAGGTCGTATCCGTCGTCGGTGCGGCGTCCGGGATTGGAGAAGCGGTGGCGCTAGCGGCCGCGGCGAAAGGGGCGCGGGTGGTGCGCTCGACTCAACGAGGAAGGGTTGAAGTATGTTTCTACGCGCATCCTTGAGCGTGGCGGGCGGGCCGAGTCGTTCTTTCTCGATATTCGAGACGATGACGCGGTCGAGAAAGTATTTGCGGATGTCGGAAAGCTAGACGGAGTTGTCAGCACGCCGAGCATCAACGTACGCAAGCGCATCCTCGACTATTCCGACGAGGAGTTCGACCGCGTGCTCGACGTAAATTTGAAAGGCAGCTTCCACGTGCTCCAGTCCGCGGGAAGAGTTATGTCGAAGCAAGGTCGCGGCAGCATCGTCGTCTTTTCGTCGATCCGCTCGCTCGTCGTCGAGCCAGGTCAGGCCGTCTACGAGGCGACCAAGGTAGGCATCGTGCAAATGGCTCGCACCCTCGCATGCGAGCTCGGGAGCTCGGGAGCTCGGGGGTTCGCGTGAACGCGGTGGCTCCCGGGGTCGTCGAGACGCCACTGACAGCGCCGATTCGAGACAAGCCGGAGTGGTATCCGGCCTACGCGGAGAAGAGCGTTCTCGGGCGATGGGCGCGTCCCGAGGAGATGGCGGGGCCCACGGTGTTTCTTCTCTCCGATGCCGCCAGTTATGTGACGGGAACCGTGCTTTTCGTAGACGGCGGGTGGACCGCCGCGGATGGCCGCTTCACGCCTCCTTAGCTTGATCGAGTCGAAGGTCGCTTAGTCGCTTTACTTTCCAACGACCGAGTCGTACACTCGGTGCGGCAGGTCACCCGATAGTGGCCCGACACACCCCGCAACCCGCGGGATAACATCATCTAGAACTGAGAACTCGTTAGAAGCCCTTATGAACATATTACTGTACAACCCCGACAATGGGGTCACAAACAACTTCATGCCGCATCTCTGGATGTTTCTGCTGAAGTCCTTGACACCGCCAGGGCATCGGGTTTTCCTCATCGACGCCAACGCGCGGCCAATGTCGGAGTCCGACTTGGCCGCGTTCGTCAAAGACAACGATATCGAGCTCGTGGGGGTCGGCGCGATGACACGCATGGCGGCGCGCGCGTACCGCGCGGCGGACGCCATTCGGGGTGCCGGCGCCAAGGTGGTGTTCGGCGGCCCCCACGTCACCGAAGTACCCGACGAGCCTCTCGGACGGACCGATGAGCCCAGGCACGCGGATGCCATCGCACTGGGTGAAGCCGATCAGACCTGGCCCCGGATAGTTGAAGACGCGGCGCGGGGACAACTGAAGGAAATCTACGAGCCCGTCGATGCCTCGGGCGTTGAAGTCAAGCCGGACCTGGCCGACTATCCGAGAATCCCCTGGGACACGCTGGACCTGGATCAGTTCAACTTGATTCCGTCACCGCTGCACCCGTTACTGAAGAAACTGGGTTGGTGGAAATCTCTGCATGTCGTTCCGCTCGAATCCGGCCGGGGCTGCCCCTACGGCTGTGACTTTTGCACGGTGACCGGATTCTTTGGCGACTCGATCCGTTTCCGGACGGATGAAAGCGTCGTCGAAGAGCTCCTGCTCATCAAGGAGCGGGCGAGGCAAGACAGCGGCATGATCGCGGTGTTCTTCATCGACGACAATTTCGCCATCAACGTCAAGCGCACCAAGTCGCTGCTGCGGGCGATCATCGCGGCTGACGCTATCGTCCCGTGGGTTGCGCAGATCAGCATCAACCTGCTCCGCGACGAAGAGCTGCTCGACTTGATTTCCGCCAGTGGCGGCCGGTGGATATTCATCGGAATGGAATCGATCGACCCGGCCAATTTGAAGGCGGTCAACAAGGGCTTCAACAAGCCAGCGGAGTACGAAGGCATCCTGCACAAGTTGGCGGACCGCGGGCTGTACGCCATCACCTCTTTCATTTTCGGGATGGACGGTGACACTCCGGGCGTAGCCTCACGCACGCTGGATCAGATCGAATCCTGGCCGCCAGGTTTGCCTGTGTACGGCCTGTTAACCCCGTATCCCGCGACGCCGCTCTACGATCGGCTGTTAAAGGAAGGGCGTCTGACGCGCCCGAAACACTGGCTCGACTTCCGCCCGTTCAGGATGGCGTTTACGCCAAAGGACATCACGGTCGACGAGTCGGAGGCGGAGGTGCGTAGTGCCTGGGCACGGTCCTACTCCCGCGCCTCCATCAGCAGGTCGCTCCGGAAGATCAAGCACCGTCCGTTCGGCGAACGGGCGACGATATTCGGCGCTGCGTTGGCGTTTCGGGGCATCTTCTTCCCTCAGGTGAACAAGCGAGACTGGGTGGTGCTGCTCCTTCAGCACTCCCGAACCATAGTCGGATTGGTGCTCGAGGGCTTGTGGATGAGCTTTAGAAGAAAACCCAAGCCTAAGTTGCCAGCACCGGTTCAGGCCCCGCCTGTGTCGGTCGAGCTCCCCGTTCCCCCGCCACCGGTCGAAAATCGCGAGCCCGTTTTGACGAGCGACGAGCGATAAGACTCGCGTTCGGGAGAATTTTACTCAGCCAGTCAACTACTATCGTTGTGCCTATCTCCTGGGAGCTTAGCGGGGAGGGACGACCAAAGGGTTCACTTTTCTTTTGCTGCGACGGTACACGCGAAAGTCTTTCTGGTCCACAGTGATGACGGCATGAGATGGATGAAGCTCGCTCACCCGAACCAGACAGAGGTCCGCCAAGTCGGGCTTCCGATTGGTGTAGCGGATCGCCAAAGCTTCGAGCTGCGGAAGGTGCTCGTTGCATTCGAACGCGACCGTCGTCAGCCCGTCCCTGATCATGGCTAGAACGACGCCGACATTCTGCAGATGAAATGACGTTTCGGCCAGAACGGCCTCGCATGTGAGCACTGGAGGCGAAACCTGTTCGGCTACTCTACAGCCCAGTCGTGATGGCGATCGTTCCGGTTCGCGCAAGCGACGAGGAAGCCCGTGTCTACGATCCCCTTCAAGGTCGCGAGAACCCTTTTCGCTCTGAAAGGTCCTTGGGACCATCTACGGTCCCTGTAAGTCGCAGGAACTCTCGATCGTCGGCGCCTGCCTTAACGCGTTCCAATTGATCGCGTACGATTTGCCCTTGAGATAGGCCGGTCCGTTTCGCATAGTCTTCCAACAAAGCGCGAGCTCCCGTGTAAGGCGAATCGTTAGTGTATGACTCATACTCAAATAGTGTATTACAACGTGGGAAACGAGCTAGCGAAACTTCTCTCTGGACCATGCTACATAAGGGCGGCAGCGGCGAGCGCAGCGAGCACGGTGGCACCCACCGTGGGCCACCCTCGCGCCGAGGTATCGTCATCGGGCTGTTTTCCCCCTGTAATCCGTGCCATTTGCGTTCCCTCTGCCATGGAATACGCGTTGGCGACAACCCGCCACTTTTTTTACACGTATAAAAGAACGCCCTTGGTGGGGCAGTCCGTGGCGGCTTCGAGGGCGCGCTGGTAGAGCGCTACTTGGCTGCGATACGCCTCTTCGGACATGTCGACTCGGAGATCGGTCTTGAAATCCACGATCGTCCACGAGGTGTCGGGGTCGGCGCGAAAGATGAGGTCGGCGATGCCTTCGATGAGGCGTCCATCCGCCGCGCGCTCGAGCAGCGGCGTCTCTCGGTAGCACTCGGCGGCATCGCGCGCGGCCGCAAGTATAGGATGGGCGAGCGCCTGGGTCACGGCCTCGAGAGCGGCGGCGGTCTCCGTCTCCGTGGCGCCAAACATGCGGGCAAGGCTTCGTCCCAGCGGCTCGAGATCACTCGGCTCCGCGAGAGCCGTCCGCGCGAGAAGCTCATGCACGAGCGAGCCGAAACGTTTCCCCGTGGGGCGCTGTGGGTCACGTCCGGACACCTCGGCAATCTCGACGCTGGAAGCGCCATCGACCGCGGCCTGGTCTTCGTCGACCAGACGGGTGACGCTCGTCACGCGGTGGCTCGGCACCGCACCATTCGCAAGACGGCTTTCGCGATTGACGGACCAGCTCTCGTGCTCGCGTGCCCCTTTCGTCGGGCCATCCGATTCCTCGCCTTTTAGAATCCAATAGCGCCGAAGCCCGGGCTTTGTCGCGGTCTCGCGCTCGAGATGATGCGGATCCCACCAAACGACGCGGTGAGGGCCGCTGCGCGGCTTGTGAAGCCCGGGGCGGATGCCTTCTCCGGGCATCACCTCGGAACGATCGCCACGCTCGATAACGCACTCCTCACCCGTGAAACGAGGACATCCCGAAGGGATGACCGGAAGGCGTTGCGTTTTGAGCGTCGGGTAGAGGGCCGGGAGAATCGGTCCCACCCAGCCCTTGTCTTGGGCACGATCCGCCACCACTGGCGTGACGAGCACGTCCCTTGCCCGCGTCGCGGCGACGTAGAGGAGCCTCAAGCTCTCCGCGGCATCGCGCTCGCCTTCGGCTTGCTCGTTGTCGAGCAGTTCCCAGGGCGTCCCCCCGGCGAGCCTCACGGCGAAGATCTTGCGTTCGGAGTCGACGTGACACGATGCGCCCAGCGAAAAATTGCACGTGATGTCGCAAAGCACGATAACGGGGAACTCGAGGCCCTTGGCTTTGTGCACCGTCATCAGGCGCACCCCCTCGACCCCGTCTTCGATGAGCGGCTGCTCGTTCGGGTCGCCTTTTTCTGCGAGCCCGTCCAGGTGCTCGACGAAGCCCCGAAACGAAAGCCCGCCGGTCTCCTCGAAATTGCGCGCGAGCTGCATGAGGCGAAGCACGTTGGCGAGAACTTGATCGCCCGCTTGCCAGAGCGCGAAACCGGCTTGAGCGCGCGTTTCGTCCAGGAGCTCGCGGATGGTGAGCGCGATAGGGCGGAGGTTCCGGCCACGATGTAAGCGCGCGAGCACGTCGAGTGCTTTCTGCACATCTCCCGAGGCTTCTTCCGTCTGACGAAAAGGATGGAGCGGACCGTGCGCCGTCCGAAACAGGAAAAGGTCGTCGTCGGAAAGACTGAAGAGCGGCCCGCGCAGAGTGGAGAACACCGAGAGCTCGTCATCGGGCCGTTCGATCGCCGTGAGCGCGACGCGCATCGCTTCGATCTCCTCACGTTGATGGAAGCCGCGCCCTCCAATCAGCACGTGTGGCACGTCCAAGCCTTGTAGCTGTTCGGTGTAGGGCTGCGTGATCGAGCGCCCGCCACTGACAAAGCGACGGAAAAGCAAACAAACGTCCGACGGGGTGACAGGTCTCGGCTCCGTGCTCGTGCGAGAGGTGACTAGCCAGCCGCTTTCCTCGACGAGCCAGCGTACCCAAGCGGCGACCGCGTTGGGCTCGGAGCGCGCCATCGCATGTTGAGTCAAATAGCCCCTGTCGCCGTAAGGCCGTGCGATGGGAAGCGCCACAAGCGCCGGTTGATCCGCGATCCCAAGCCGGTGAGGCTTGAGGGGCACATATTCGGCTTGATGGTTGTGCTCGGTGCGCTTCATCACCACCGCCATGGCACTGTTGACCATCTCTTGGATCTCGGGTACCGAACGAAAGCTCACGCTCAGATATAGCGGCTTCGCACCCGCGGAGACGAGCTGGCGCTTGACGGTTTGATAGAGCGAGACATCGGCGCGGCGGAAACGATAAATGGACTGCTTCGGATCGGCGACGATGAAGAGCTTCCCGGGAACGGGTCGTACTTTCCTCCACTGATCCTCGCCGGGCGCGCTCGAGGCGAGGAGGACCAGAATTTCGGCTTGCAGAGGATCGGTGTCCTGGAACTCGTCGACGAAGATATGGGAGAAGCCGTCCTGGAGCTCTTTTCGAAGCTCGAGATGATTGCGCAGCATGTCGCGCGTCTGGATCAGCAAGTCGAGAAAGTCGAGACGACCCGCTTTGTTCTTCGCGTCCTGGTAGTTCGCCACGACTTCTTGAAGCTCGTTTTGTAGATGGGCGGCGCGGTCGGCCGCCGCGTGCTTCTTGAAATCGGCCATGGCGTCCACGAGCGACTCTCGCTCCGAAAGAATGCGCTCCCGAACGCCGCTTTCGCTATAGGCGCTACGGCCTTTGTGCCGTCCGAGCTTGATGGCTGGTAGGCTATGCTCGAGCGCGTCGTAGTCGCGCTTGCCGCTGACTTGTTCCTGGCCCTGTAGCTCCTGGATGAAGCTTCTTAGGCTCTCTAGGTCCATAAAAAGGTAGTCGCGCTGGCTATACGGATTCTCCGCCATCTCCGCGAGGCGTAGTGCGCGCTCGATGAGGTCATCGATCATGCCCTCGCGATCGAAAGCGCGAATTTCCCAAAGTGTCGGGAAGTCCCGGATGTCGATGAGCGAGCGTCCGGCACGATGGAGTTCGTCGATGGGGCCCTGGTCACGAAAAGGGCGTTTGCGGAGAAGCCGCCTCACACCCGGGGGAGGATCGGCGAGCTTCTCTTCGAGCCAGCGATCGAAGACTCGGCTGAAAATGCGCTCGGTCTCGTCTTCCGTCGAGACTTCGAACAGAGGATCTACCTGAGCCTGGATTGGGTGCTCCTTCAACAAATCCGAGCAGAAGCCGTGGATGGTTCCAATATGGGCCTGCTCGAGCTGGAGCAGCCCACGATCGAGCCGGGCCACAATATCGGTCGCGTCGTTCTCGATTGCGATGGAACGAGTGGTCTCCAGCTCGCCGCGAAGACGTAGCTTGAGCTCACCCGCCGCCTTCTCTGTAAAAGTGACGGCCACGAGGCTCGGAAGCTCGCCGCGCCCCGTTTTGATGATCTCGATGATCCGTCCCACGAGCGCCGTTGTCTTACCCGTTCCCGCGGCGGCCTCCACCACGAGTGTCGTGTCGAGGTCGTTCTGAATGGCGTCGCGCGCGGCCTGGTCGTTGAGTGGCTCGCTCATGTGAGATTCCGCAGCCAGTTGAGAGGCGAAAGCCGAGGGTCCGCTTGCTTGTGTTTGGCGTCGACCTCCATCCTGGATCCGCAAACAGGGAGGTAGTCGCAAAAGCGGCAGCCGAACTTGGCCTCGGGAGAAGCCGGGAAAAAACCTTCGTCGATGATGTCGTCGAGGCGTCTTTGAAACTCTTCGACGACCTCGAGCGCTTTGTCGTCGACATTCACGACGCGTTGGGCATAGCCGCCACGCTCGGTGCAATAGTAGAGGCGCGACGATTCGACTTCTTCGCCGGTCAAAGCCTCATAGGCGAGTGAGTACAGGACCGGCTGGAGGCTCTCACCACCGTTCAGGACGGCGCTTTCCGGCATCCAAACCTTCCCGCTCTTGTGGTCCGTCACCCGCACTTTGCCGTCCGCGCGTTTTTCGACGAGGTCGATAGCGCCGCGAAGCCTCAAACCGCCCGCGAGCTTCGCCACGTCGAGGGTGCTCGAGGGATCGGCCGGCCCACGCGGCCGCATGCCGAAGGTGTATTCCCGCCGATAGGGAACGAAGCCATCGGTCTTCTCGGCTTCCCGACGAATCCATCCGCGCAGGTCGATGCGAATCCGCTCGAGCTCGTCCCGCCAGATGCGCTCGATGGCGGGTGCGAGCTGCTCATGAAAATCGTCCGTGACCTCGTCGAGCACGACTTCGAAAAGCTGCAGGACTTCGACGAGATTTTTCGGGGTCACGGGGAGCAATCCGGCTTCTTCGAGCCGGCCAATAATGTGAAACTGTGCTTCGTGAACGATATGGCCTCGGGTGAGGGCGTCGAGATGGGTGATGGCCTCGATGACGTCGCGCGGGCGCAGACGCAGGATCGCGTTCAAATAGAAGCGGTAGGGACAGCCTGCATATTTCTCGAGCGCGGTGACCGAATAGGCCCGCGCGCTCAAGCGGTGTTCCCGAAGCGTTTCTCTCGCGCTTTCGGACGGCTCGAGATAGCCGTCGACGGAGGTAAACTTTCCCGTGCGTCCCCGTTGGTACTTGGCACGGAGTGATCGCGCGAGTGACGGGTTTACGTCGACGAGATAGCGTCCCGTGCCCCGCACGTCGTCCTCCCTTGCGTCTCGCCGGAGCGCCTCCGCGAGAAAAGCGAGATCGAACTCGGTTGCGTCGATGGCGCGCTCGTACTCCCGCGGAGCGGGCCAGCCGAGGCGGGCGCCGCTCGAGCTCGCGGCCTCGCGCTCGAGTGTCTCGAAATCGGGAAGGATACCCTGGCTCGCGCGCGCGATTTCGAGAAGATAGAAAGACGGCACTTTGGCGCGGCCTTTCTTGAGGTCGACGGACGGGTAGCTAAAGACGATTTGCTTCGTTGCCGCGCCTATCGCGAGCTTGAGAGCGAGCCTTTCGTTCGAAGCGCGCTCTTTTGAAAGTTGAAGTCCGGCGCCGAGGGCGCGGCGCTTCTCGTCGAGCAGAAGCGAGTCCTCCACGATTTTTCTCGGGAACATGCGCTCCGCCAGGCCGGGTACGAGCACGACGTGAAAGCTCGCGCCGCGCACCGCATCGATGGGAGCGACCCAAACTTTTCCGTATCGGTAGTCCTTTGGGCGTTGCGAGAGCAGCGTGAGGCGCTCGCTCAACACGTCGCGGACCTCCATCCCTTCGACGGGGCCGACGGAAGCCATCGGACGAAGCTCTTCGAGAATCGAGAGCACGCCTTCCGGGCGGGTGAGCGCCCGCGTTGCGAGCCTCTCGAGCGCTTCGATCCATTCGCCCCATAGAGCCTGGGTGGGAAGCTCTGCTAGAACCTCGACGAGCGGGAGGGCATAGCGTTTCAAGTGCTCGAGGTCGTCGCATTCCCGCTTTCGGGTCTCGGCTTCGGCGCTGTCTCGGTCTTCGACTTCTAGCAGTCGTATCTCGAGCTCCCGCGCCAGACCTGCAAGGCGACGCTCCCAGCGCGCGTGACTTCCTATGACTGCCGCGTCTACGAGGAGCTTTTCCCATCGCCACGGTGCGCGTAGCCCGCCTTCAATCGCCACAGCCTTTTCCGGCTCCGCGACTTTCTCTGGCTCGGCAAACAGGTCGAGCTGGTCCGGCAAGAGCGCTTCGGCCGTTTTGGGCGCGAGAGCATGTTTTGGAGGAACCCAAAGAATGTCTTCGTCCTCTGGCAAATCCTCGGACGGCACCGGCACACCCTCGGCGTCGAGTTTGGGTAGCTGCGCCAAAGAGAGGTACTCGGCGAAACGGGTGGCGCTCAGCTCCTCCGCCGCACAGTCCATGAGTGCCAAGAAAGCGCGTCCCGACGGATCGGGGCGCGTTGTGCCGCCCTCGAAGTGAGCGGGAATTTCTGCACGGTCGAACGCGTCTTCGAGGAGCGTGGTATAGCTTTCGGGCGAGCGTAGCAAGACTGCGATTTCGTCGAACGGTGTTCCCGCCGCCGCCACGTCTTGGACGGCACGCACGATCTCAACGGCCTCTTGAGCTTCGCCGGGCGCAGAGAGAATCGTGACTTCGGGCGCGTCTTCGCGCGCGCGGGGGGCTTTTTCGCTAAAAAGGTATTGCTGGAGATGAAGAAGCGAGGGGGGGCCTTCGGGAGCGAGGACCTCGGCGCCGCAGCCGAGAGCGTCGATCAAGTGACGTAACGAGACATCATCGCCTGACGGCACGGTAGCGACGGCGGTGGGCGCGCGCTCCGCGAGCGCTTTCACGAGCTTTGCTTCGGCGGGCGTCTCTATGAGCACGTCGAGAAAAACGCACGGTACAGCGACGTAGGTTCCGACGAAGGCATCGAGGGCGTCGAGCGCCTGCGCCAACACATGGGCGCGGTCGGAGACGCCGTGCTCCCGAGAGAGCGCTTCGTAGGCATCCGCGACGTGGCGGAGGACTTCGCCCTCGGCTCCAAGTGCATCGAGCGATTCGGACGTCACGCCGTGCAGACGGCATTCCTGGATCGTGGAGGTCAGCGCGCGCACGAGACCTGGCCCGTCTGCGACGCTCGTGAGTCTTCCCAGGCGGTTGTCCCTAAGGCCCTGGTGAACGACCCGTGCCATTACGGCTTCCTGGCCAAGGCGGCTGTGAGAAGCTCTTCCGGCGCGGGCAAGAGCTGGTAGAGCGAGCTCATAGGCAAGGGCGTCGAGGGTTAAACGCCGAACCGCAAAGAGCGATCCTTTTTCCGCGGCGAGCTCCCTTACGAAGTGATCCGCAGATTCCTGCTCTTTCGAGAGCAGCAAGAGCGGGCTGCTTCGGGGCAGCTCGCGTACGATGTCTCGAGCCCGCTGACGTCTTGTCGCGGCCGAGGGCGCGACGAACAAGAAAGGGTGTGGCATGAATACGATGGCTGCGATGGCCCCCGCATGTTAGCCGTGTTCGCCCGCGACGCAAACCTCAATCTATACATTGGAGACATTCAAGGTTGAAGCAGCGCACGGCTGGGTATAGGATGCTAGGAACCTCGGCTCGTTACGTCGATAGTCATCTGGTTTGTTTGTACAGGAGGAATTTCATGAGGATTTTTGGGGCTTTCAAGGCGGCCACCCTTATCATTCTAATTTTGGGTTTTGCGATGCCGATACTGGCCCAGGACGACAAGCCGCTTTCTAGACGGGAAGCGCAGCGTTACATCCAAGCAGGCGACAAAGCGCTGAAGGAGGATAAGCCCGCCGAGGCTGGCGGGCTTTATCTACGCGTTCTTCAGGACTTTCCGGATGATGGGGATTCCCGACTCAAGCTCGCCCGGATTTATCGGGTACTCGAGGATTGGCGAAACGCGGCCGATGCCTATGCGCTAGCTGTCGAGCATCTCGACGGCGACAAGGAGCAAGCCGAGTGCTACGAAGGCATGACGATCGGCTATTCACGCTCGGCAGATTACGCGAAGGCCGTCGAAGCCGGACGCAAAGCGATGGAGATGAACCCCGATAGCGCGGTTGTGGCCATTGGCTTGGCGATGGGGCTTGCGAAGACCGGCCAGCTAGACGAAGCGGCGCAAATCGCGGCGAAGGCCCTCGAGCTCGAACCCGACAATGCGTTTGCGCATAACACGCTCGGTGAAGCGGCGCTCGCTCAGGGAAACCGCGGAGAGGCCAAGGTCTCGTTTCAAAAAGCGCTCGAGCTCGATCCGAATACCGCGGAGGCTCATGCCGGGCTCGCCGAGGTTCTCTTCGCCGAAGAGGATTTTGCCGGGGCTGTTGAATCCACCACCACGGCGCTCACCCTCAACGACAAGTTGACGCGCGCCTATGGCATTCGCGGCAAGGCCAACAACTCTCTCGGAAACAGCACCTTGGCCCAGTCGGATCTTGCGATGGCCATTACCGTCAACCCCAACGACCCAGACGCGAACCTCGCCTTCGCGCAGGTCTACCACTCGCAAGAAAATCTAGGTATGGCGACGACCTATTACGAGAAATCTATCCAGCTGAACCCGGATCTCCTCGTCGCTTATAGCGCGCTTGGGGAGATTTACATCGGACAGCGAAAGTTCCCGCAGCTTGGCCAGGTGATGCAGCAACTGATCGCGGCGGATCCCGACAACGCGGAAGGCCATCTCTATCTTGGTATTTCACACGAGGCGGCGAAGAACACCACGGACGCGCTCGCGGAGTTCTCTAAAGCGGCCGAGCTCGATGACAACCTCGCGGAGGCGCATTACCGGAAGGGCCGCCTCTTGCGCATGCAGAAACAAACGGCTGAGGGTCTCGCGGCGCTCCAAAAAGCCGACTCGCTCGAGGCGGGAAACGGGGACTACCTGACGGAGCTCGGCATAGCGTATTACGAGAGCCAGCAGCTGCAGCCGGCGCTCGAAACGCTTGAAAAGGCCGTGATGACGCCGGAATATGCGAACGCTCTCGGTTGGACTTATTACGGAGTCGCTCTCAGGGACAGCCAGAGCTACCCGGAGGCCGTCGGTTATTTTCAGAAAGCGCTCGAGGCTTTTCCGAATTATGGTATGGCGCACTGGGGTCTCGCGTGGTCGGCCTTCGGACAAATCGGCACCGGCTGCCCGTGCACGCCGGAAGACGATGCGCTCGTCGCTTTGATCGTGGACCACGCTGCAAAGGCGACGGAGTTCGGCGCGGTCGATCCTGGGCTTCAGAATGCCGCTGACACTCTTGGCCGGGGCGAGAAAGTCAAATAAGGAGGCTTTTGCGCCCAGTCGTCAAGTGTTCGTGGCGACTAGGCGTTTTCTCGTTTACGGGCGGTTCAGGGCCCAGTTGTAGTTGCGGAATCTTACCGTCAGGTTTCCGCCCTTCTCTTCGATGAAGGAAGCTACTTCTTCGCTTGAGTATTTGGCGATGTACGCTTGGAGTGTTTTCTCGGAGCCTTCGAAAGCGGGGTTCACGAAGTCGCCGCCATACCATTCCATGATCTTCGTGGCGAGTAGTGCGCCCTCTTCGACGGAGATGTAATCGGGGTTTTCGAGCGTGGCTCTCGTCACTTCGTCGAGTTGCTCGTCGAGGCGAGCCGCCTCGAAAGCGCGCACTGGGAGCGGCGGGCACGACGAGGAAGCGCAGTTGATGGCAAAATGTACCCGGGGGTCCTTGAAGATGGGGCGTAAGATGTTGTGCTCCATGTTGTCGAGGCTGAGCTCGAAACCGCCGACGACATGTGTTTCTCTCTTGAACACGTCGGGGATGTCGCGGATGCTCGCGATCGTGTAGGAGCCGTCCTCTATGACATGCTCGAAGATGTCTCGAACGATATGGGCGTTATACGCATTGAGGAAAAGAGTCTGTATCTCGTCCGCGGCGAGCGAGCCCAGGTCGGCACTCGCGAGACGCGACAAATAAGCCTCGAATTTCTCCTCGTCCTGCTTCAGGCCGGCATAGTCGAAGCGGTGGCCGCCGTCTTGAGCGTAAGCCAGGAGGAGCTCGTCCCACGCGCTGTGGTCGAAGCTGCCGGTGCCGTTGGCGATGCCGCGCTCGAGAACCGACGAGATGTCTCCCACGATCGGGCTCGCCCGAGGGGCCCCGCATCCGGTAGCAAGCGCGCCAACTAGAGCGCCAAGGACGAATCGGTTCAATGTGTGGATCCTCCGTGATTCAACTTATACGTGACAGCTTACCGTGGTTGTGACGTCTTGCACAGTAGATGCGCAGGAACGGGTTGGCCCGCGATGCGGGACTCCGACTTTGGTGAACCTCGGGGTTGTGTTACAGTCAAGCCCTTGGAAACAAGCGCATATCTGGAAGGTCAAGGCTGACCTACGATGTATGAAGCCTTTTTTGGCTTTCGAGAGAAGCCCTTCAACCTGACTCCGGATCCGAAGTTTCTCTACCTTTCGGCCAAGCACAACGAAGCCTTTGCGCATCTGGAGTTCGGGCTGCGCCAACGCGGCGGGTTCATGGTCATCACAGGTGAGGTCGGCACGGGTAAAACCACTTTGTGCCGCTACTTCCTTGACCGGCTCGACGAGGACACGGTCAGCGCTTTCATTCTCTACCCGGCGCTCGGTACGACCGAGCTCTTGCGTTCGGTCAATCGGGATCTCGGCATCACCCCCAACGGCGTTAGCGATAAAGAACTCATCGACGGCCTGCACACATTTCTCCTCGACTCGCGGCTGCGCGGAAAGAATATAGTGCTCTTGATCGATGAAGCGCAGAACTTGTCGCGAGACGTCTTGGAGCAAGTGCGCCTCATCTCCAACCTCGAGACGGCTACCGAAAAACTCATTCAGATCGTTCTCATTGGGCAATCCGAGTTGAACGACTTGCTAGCGCAGAGAGACTTGCGCCAGCTCGCACAGCGCGTAACGGCGCGCTATCACCTCAAGCCTCTGAGCGGCGAGGAGATGACGCGCTATATCCATCATCGACTCGTCGTCGCCGGCGGCAGCAACAATGTGCATTTCACGCCTGGCGCGATTCGCGCGGCACGTGGTTTTTCCAAAGGCGTCCCGAGACTCATCAACCTGGTTTGTGATCGTGCACTTCTTGCCGCCTTTGTTCTCGACGAGCGCAAGATCACAGCGCGCATCGTGCGCCGTGCGATTGGCGAGCTCAATATGCCGGAAGCGCCGCCTTGGTATCGTCGATTAGATTGGGGCATGACGTCGCTCCTCGCGAGCCTCGCGCTCGTCATAGGTCTCTTCTCGCTTGCGTCGATCGGCGTAGCGAGCTTCCGCCCGAGCGCGTTTTTCGGGAGCTCCGGCAACGCTAGCGAGGTCACCCCGCTTGTGTCCGAAGCCGCGGACTTCTCGGACCAATTCGAGCTACGCCTCGTCTCCCTCTCCGACAAGCTCTCGCACCGCGCGGCCTCCGCGGTGCTGCTCGAGCTCTGGGGCTTTCGTCTTAGCGGAGGCCTCTCGGCCATTGCGACCCTCGAAGACATGCCGGTGCTCGCGACGCGAGCATCCCTGCAATATGCCGAGCTCGACACGAGCTTTGACCAGCTGCGGGCGCTGAACATGCCGGCCGTTTTGGAAGTACACCATCCGTCCCAGGAATATCCGCGCTTCGTGACACTCACGAATCTCGCGGATGACGCTGCCGTCATTTACTTTGCGCCTGGCGATTTCTATCAACTGCGGCTCGAAGTGTTGAAAGAGTTCTGGACCGGACGCGCACGCCTGTTCTGGCGGGACTTCGACGACCTGGAATCGGCCGATATGGCGCGCCGACTCACTTGGGCACGCGGGCACTTGTCGCATATCGGATTCCTGGATGACACCGATATGACGTCCGCGGTACGAGCGCTGCAGCGACGTGCCTTGCTAGAGCCCACCGGGAGCATCGGCCAGGACACTCGAATGGCACTCTATAGCTTGACCGGCGGCTATCGTATGCCGCGTCTGAATGCACGATGAGCTTCATACTCGACGCGCTTCGCAAGGTCGAAGACGGGAAACACCGCGGCCCCGGGTCGCAATCGATCGAGCCCCGTAGGGGCAGCGCCGGCGGGCTCGGCCGACGACGTCAGCCCCTGTTCGTGGGCGCCATTGCTCTGGCCTCGGCCGCCGTGACAGCGATGGTGTTGTCGCTGTTCATGTCGAATGGGGATGACGCGAATGGCCTAAATCGACCCAGGTCGGATGCCGTACCGGCCAGCCCACTCCCCGAGCCCGCAGCGAAGCTGGCGCTGGCGGACGCAGACGATGAACTGGAGCTCCTGCCTCCGTTGCCCGAGCCCGAACCGCCACCGGAGCCCGAGCCAGAATCCGTAGTGGAGGTAAACTCGGCCTCCGCATTCGCACCTGCGGTGGGAGAGCTGCGCGACGCGGAGGCACCACCGCCCGAGCCCGAACGGGCCGCCCCGACCCGTGTCGTGGGCCGCGGACGAGCCGCGAGGGTTGATTCTGTCCCCGCGATCGGTGCAAACGTGGCGGATGAGCCGCTCAAACCCGAGCTCGATCCGGAACCGGAAACGCTCGAGGGCGGCGAGGTGATTGCGTCCCTCGTATTACAAGGAACCTCTGTGATCGATGGCAATCCCGTCGCGGTTATAAGTGATAAACGTGTCTTCGAGGGTGACCTCATCGAGGGTGCGCGCGTGGTGCGCATCGGCGAAAGGGAAGTGGAGCTCGAGCTCGAAGGCAAGCGATTCGTGCTCCGTTTGTAGCGCTGACGTCTTCGTCCTCTTGTGTTGGTTCTCGGTCACGTTGCAACGGCGAGCATCACCTGTCATGCCATGGACAGAAAGGCGGACCTGCGCTTCGTCGTCTTTCTCACGCTTTTGGCCGACATCATCGACAAGCCTTTCGGCCTCGTCATCTTTAGTGAGACCATCAATAACGGACGCGTGTGGTTCCACTCGCTCACGGTCAACCTCGCGCTAACGGCTGTCCTTCTCCTGTGGCGAAAGCCGCTCGTCTATGTCCTCGCGCTCTGGCTCCACCAGCTTTGCGACCGCATGTGGGCGCGCCCTTGGGTTGCGCTATGGCCTTTGACCGGTGCGTTAGGCTACCGTGATCTTCCGCTCGACCAGTGGGTCTACAACCTTTTGAGTCCCTTCAATGTCATCACCGAACTAGTGGGTCTCGCCCTGCTCGTCATTTTAGGTCGGTATTACGGCCTTTTGCGATGGGAGCGATTCAAGTCCTTTCTTGCGACGGGCAAGCTCGAGAAACGTTTGCTATGACCCTCTGGGTCCACTGAAACCTATGAAACGACTCATAGCTTGCCAGGAGTGCAAGCGGCAATGGGATGTCACCCGCTATCGGGTCGGCGAGAAGCTTCGCTGCGTGTGCTCACACGTCATGGAAGTGCCCCGGATTCGGTCGTACACTCCGTACGTCCATCATTGCCAGGCTTGTGGCGCAGCGCGGTCGAGTGCGAAAGGTGCGTGTGCGTATTGCGGCGCCACGCCGACAGCCGATTCGGCGCGCTTGAGTCTCGTTTGTCCCTTCTGCTTTCGTCGTTCTCCAAAAGAAAGCCAGTTCTGCTCCACTTGCGGCAAGGCCATTCATACAGCGACGCTCAACGCCAAGACCGGGAAATTGAGATGTCCGTGTTGCATCAGGCCGAAGCTCGTCGATCGCAAAATCGGCGACTTTACCGTGGATGAATGTCCTGACTGCTCGGGGATGTGGGCGGGGGCGAAGACGTTCCATCGAGTCGTCACGTAGCAAGTAGCCCGCGAGGAAAGCAATATACGCGGTCCACGACGACGGCCGGCCAAGTCGCCGCTGACCGAAAAGGTCCGCTATATCAAATGTCCCAATGCAGGCAGGTGATGAACCGCTTCAACTTCGCCAAGCCAGCGGTGTCGTCCTCGACGAATGCCATGCGCACGGCGTCTGGCTCGACAACGATGCGCTCGCAAAGTTCGGTGTGCTCGGCCAGAGCGGTCAATCGGGCAGCATCCCTAAGTATATGACGGAGCGAGATCACGACACTCTGCTGGGCGCGGTCCTAGAGCTCGTCGGCCGACTGTTCTAGAATCTCTTGCGAGACAATGCTGCACACCCTCTCCATCGAGTCGACCGGCCAAGGCCTCGTTGACATCACTGCTCCCGTCCAATCTGTGGTGAGCTCGTCTGGGACCAGAGAGGGGCTCTGCACTGTGTTCGTTCAGCACACCTCCGCGAGCCTTCTGATTCAGGAAAACGCGGACCCGTCGGCGCGCCAGGACCTCGAATCGTGGTTAAACCGTCTCGTCCCGGGAAATGATGAGCTGTTCACACACACGGCCGAAGGACCCGACGACATGCCCGCGCACATCAAGAGCGCTCTCACGGCCACGAGTCTCGGCGTGCCGGTCATCGCGAGCCGACTAGCACTCGGCATCTGGCAGGGACTCTACCGATGTGAGCATCGCCGTCGCCCCCATTCCCGGCGCGTTCTAGTCCACGTCGCCTAGTCCTAGCCAGGTAACCTGAAAGCGTTCTAAATCCAAACCACAGAGCCGACTCTCATCCCCAAATCCCCTTGCCTTTAAAAACCGCTAGAAGCAAGGAGGGGTGGGGATAGGAGGGGATGTGGGGAGAAGAAAGAACTTGCTCCAGAACATGGAACAGAATCCTCGGTTCTGACGGGTTAGATTAGTGGCTAGTCAGCATTCAGGGGGCTCTCACGGTTACAGCCTTGGCCCGGTGGCCG
>Ga0310120_10000274_pt1 | contig 43220 bp, 36 predicted proteins | sample CB27_AW_983_MG_FD_203506 | JGI IMG/M metagenome (GOLD analysis project Ga0310120, IMG submission 203506) | Marine microbial communities from Western Arctic Ocean, Canada - CB27_AW_983 | ecosystem: Environmental > Aquatic > Marine > Oceanic | place: Canada: Western Arctic Ocean | collected...
CACGACTCCCGTAGCTTGGTTAGTAGCGTAGGTGTCGGCCTCCACTTCTTCATAGATATGCACGTCGAGCTTGGCCGCTCCGATCATCCGTTCTGTGAAGCTCGCCAGTTCACACCTCCTCTAGGTCAGGTTGTCCTCACCAAGCCATGATAGCCCAGGCCGAAGATTAACCGGTATCGACGATATTGTCGCTTGCCTCTGGTCGATCCCACCGCCGCGAAGTCTAACGCGAACGAAGCTCGCGGTTCTGTATCTCGTTGAGCAGTTGTTTGGTCGAAATGTGGCATCAAATTTAATGGATTTCCATGTAACCCCGATGTGTCCCAGCGTTACTGGTCAGCAAGAAATATCATGACGTGTGGGGTTTCAATTTTTTGCATGTCCGGCTGAATGTACCACTCGGAGCTCGACTCGTCGCCACCGTTTTCGACCGATTGTTATATGGTGATCCGTGTCGCTCGCTTGAGGAACGAAGCGGGCACCACGATGGTTTCGTGCAGGCCGTCAGGCGTGCTCCTGAAGACTCGGCAGCCCGGCGGTATCTGCTTTCAGACGACGCGGAAGTCATTGTTGCAACAGCGGAGGGCAGCGACGTACTACGCTAATCCCTCGTAACGGCGGGAGAGAACATGTCATTGTTCATCGTCCGACATCAGCACGCGCGCGAGCAGTGTCCCGCCGGAGACCCTGACATGGGCGCGATGCTGCTCAATCACTTAAGCCGCCCTAATGTCAGGCAGTACGGCGTGAAGATCCACGGTGAGGCCGTAGTGCAGGGTGAACACACGCTGTATCTCATCGTGGAGGCGGAGGACGAGCATCGACTGCGCGGATTTATGCAGCCGTTCGAACAGGCAGGTAGCCTCGATATCTATCCGGCGTCAACCTGTGCACGTGTGGTCGCTAGCGGTGGGTGCGGAGCAGAGCTCCCGGTGAGCAATGACGTGCCGGCGGTCGATCCGGAAGAAGCATGCCAGGATGCGCTCGACGCTGAACTCGTGGTTCACCGTGCACACCCGCTTAACTGTGAAACCCCCGTCCCGGCGTTGCTCGGTGGCGTCGTGATGCCGAATGCGCACTTCTACGTCCGTAACCACTTCCAGATCCCGAACCTCGACGCCGACGCACTCAGGCTATCCGTCGGCGGTCTCGTTGACCGGCCTCTCAGCCTCAGTCTGAACGACATTCGCGGCATGAAGTCTCAGACACTCTTCGTCACGTTGGAGTGCGCCGGCAACGGACGGTCGCTGTTCGATCCGGCCATTGAAGGCGAACACTGGAACCTCGGCGCGGTGAGTACCGCGGAGTGGACTGGCGTACCGCTGACCGAAGTACTCGATCAAGCTGGTGTGCAGGCGGGAGCCCAGGAGGTGCTATTTACCGGTGCCGATGGTGGGACCATCGACGACGGTGACCACCCCATCCGTTTCGAGCGGAGCCTGCAACTCGGTCAGGCCCGCGACGCAGAGGTGCTACTGGCTTACACGATGAACGGCGAGACTCTACCACTCCAGCACGGGTATCCATTGCGCGTCATTGTGCCGGGCTGGTACGCGGTGGCGTCGGTCAAATGGCTGACGGATATCCGCCTCATCGATCGGTCCTTCAAGGGTCACTACCAGACTCAAAAGTACTGGTACGAGTGGGAGCGCGACGGTGGTATCGTCCGAGAGCCGGTGACGCTACAGCACGTTCGGGCTCTAATCACTGACCCTGCACCGAACCAGGAAGCCAACCCTGGGCGTTTCACGATTCGAGGGTTCGCCTGGTCTGGTGCCGCACCGATCGCGCGCGTGGAAGTCAGCGTCGGTGACGGAGGCTGGCAGGAGGCACGTCTTGTTAGCGAACGCAAGCGTCACAGCTGGCAGGGGTGGGAGTTAATCACACGCCTTGAGGCCGACGAGCCGGGCATAACCACTGTGCGGGCCCGAGCGTTCGATCTCGCGGGCCGTAGCCAGCCGGAGCATGCCGAATGGAATCGGTTTGGCTACGGCAATAACAGTATCCACAGTGTATTGATCAAGGTGACGTGAGGGCCGGAAGCAATCAGCCGCGCATGTCTTCCAGCTCAACGTCGCGTTTAACAGCTTCGTCCGAGTAACCGACATGAAGGCGAAAATACCGCGGGGTACCCCGCATCGTCAGAACGTCTCTCGTAGCGGGGTGAAAGGGGACTTACTCTTCGAGGAAGAGACTCTTCGGGATCTTTGCTGAGACCAGTTGTGTCAGGTCGACGGCCTCAGCGATGTGGAAGTCGACACCGATGCCGGCCAGTGAGAAGGCTGCGGCTAGCGTGAGCCCTTTCTTCTCAACCAAGAAGTCGACGACCTCCTGAACCGCTTTACGTAACGCTCTGTCTAGGTCGAGATCAATTCCCATCATGATGTAATGCGTGTCGGTTTCAGCTCTGGGAGCAACAATCGTTTCACCCTTGTGTACGGTAAACCTGAAGACGCCCGTTAACGACTGTTCAATAGCATTGCCGCTTACCTCACCATCGCCTTGAGCCGAGTGCGGGTCTCCCACATAAAAACGGGCGCCCGGGTGAAAGACCGGAAGGTAAAGCGTTGCACCGGTTGTGAGATCCTTGACATCCATGTTGCCTCCGAAGGGGCCGGGCGGACGCGAAGCCTGTACACCGGGCACCGTTACGCCTGGCTGGCCAACCGTGGGATCTTCGGGTGCGACAGCCATGATGCCCATGAAAGGGGCGAGAGGCACGTGGATCGCCTCTGAGAACAGTGCGACGTCCCGCCCATCGACCGTCGCGGTTCGGATGAGATGCCGCTCCCGCAGGATGTCGAGCACCGGATCGTCGGGACGGGTTCCCGGGTAGCTTGAGCCGAACACACCGTTTGTCGGACCAGTGGTGGTGATCCCATACGGTACGCGCGTTTGGAGCCCAAGGATCTCGACCTCGAGTGTGTCGCCCGGTTCGGCGCCGTCGATATAGACCGGTCCAGTGATGACATGGCCACTGCGCCCATCCCTCGGCCGCTCCTCCCTTGATGCCCAGAAGTCGAGCACGTCTTGGAGTATCTCGTTAGGCTCCACGTCGAGCTCTGCAAGAGAGAGCCGAGGATGTGCTTCTTGGGTTGCACCCAAATGCGACAGGGTATCAATACGGACGGTCTCACCGGACTGGATCGTCAGAACAGGCGGTGCGTCTATTGGAAACCACCCCCACGTCAGCGTGTCAGGTCGTGAGGGGACAAAGTGGTCGTTCTGAAGCTCAACCGACATCGGTTCCCTGGTATCCACTAAGAACACAATGGTGACCGCCAAGAGTGTTGCCGCGCCCCAACGTTTTCGTCGAATTGATCTCTCACATTGCATGGCGAATGCCTCCAAGTCTAAACATTCAGAGCTTATCGCCATTTAGTGTGGACCGGGTACGTCAAGTTGTGCCAAAAGCTGTTTATGGCTGACCGTAGAAGGCCGGCTCTTGGAACACCCACAACCAGCACTTCGTACGCTATAAGCTGACTTTTTCCCCCACATGAGCGGAGCAGGAGACCGCAGTGAGTCATGGGGAGGGAGCACGGTCATACGGTAATACCGCGGCGCTGAAGCTACCGTGCTGGGTTGACTAGAACGCGATGTTCATGCCGGAGATGATATTGCGTGACGTTCCGAGGAGTAGACTGTTCGCGTCGTCTGGAGCACCTCGTGGGACGTCATCAGAATCGGAAGCGCAATCCTCCACCAGCCCTGCCTCCCCCCACCTTCACGCTCTGCGTCGCCCCATCTCCGGTCGGGAGTAGTACCGAAGCCCCTGCAAATTGAACGGTGGCCCCGATGCCGACCTGCTTCGTGAAGAAGAAGGCCACGTCACCGCCCACGTGAAAGCCCAGTTTCGACACACTGGCATCCGTGGTGGTAGCCGCGCTGAATGTCGCCGTATCGTATGGATAACTGTCGGTATAGCTGAAGTCGGTGATGACTCCCTGTGTGACCTGAAAGAATGATGGCCCGCCAAACACCATTACCTGCAGTCGGTCGCCGACAGGAAGGACGCCTCTGACCTGGACGTGAATGGCCATCTCTTCTCGCTTCAACTCCGTGGCTTCTCCGTTCACCGAGCGTGGCTGGTTAAAGAAGAACGGGTGGGGAACGGTGGCGCTCAGAGACGCTGGAGTCACCACTGAGAAGCGGCTCACTCCGACGCCGACGCCCAGTCGTCGCCACACAACACCTCCCGCCGCGACATCGAAGGCTACGCCGCTGCCCACAGCGTATTGTGTGTCGAAGCGTCCATCCTCGGCGTTCTCGCGCTTGACGGTGCTATCGCTGAAATCATTGCTCGTGAGTTGGTAGGCCCCGTTCACGACGACAAAGCCTCTGGGGGCTGGTGCGGTTTGAGCAGAGACCCGTGGTTGTACGGCGAAGAAAAAGACGCTGACGAACAGGGTACTCAGAAGTAATCGTGTCAGCGTGGATTGGCCTTTCCGCGTTGGCTTCATGACTGAAATGCGGTAGTCGCTACAACGGTTTCTGGAGTGAACGATACACTCGACGTGCTTTAACAGCGAGAGTGCTGGCATTAAGGAAACACCCCAACGGCACTCCACGCTTGCGTCACCGCGCGCTGCACCGCCCCGCCTGCGCCGTAGAGGTCACCGGCTGCCTGGATCGTTGCGGTGCGAGCTATCGAAAAGGTTGCACTACGGGGTAGCAGCGTGGTGAAGGCCCGATAAAACACTTGTTCGATCTGCTCACGGTTCGTAGCACCGACGCCTTGCACAGCCAAGCCAGAGGTTCGATTAACACCGCCTTCGATCGCGAGAAAAAACGCGTGGTTCGCAATCCCGCTGTTACTGTGAACGCCCCCGTGGTCCCCAGTACCCAGATAGCGTTTCGTGTAATGGTCAGGGTCCCCGTATAGGCCGGGGTTGGCCATCGATCGAATACCGCTGCGCGTTCCCGGGGACACTGCGCGCACGATGTCCTCGCCGGAGACGTAGTCGGCTTGTCCCACGCCGTTTCCAGGTGGATGGTAATAGAACTCAACGCTCGTGCCCATGATGTCGGAGAAGGCTTCATTGAGCGCTCCAGATTCGTTGCGGTAGATCAAACCTGATGTAAAAGACGTAACCGCGTGCGTCAACTCATGAGCCGCTATGTCGAGCGCGCCAGCGAAGTACGTCACGCTGCGGCCGCCCAAGGTGTAGCGGGGAGGAATCCCGTTGCCGAAAAACATTAAACCTTGACGGCTGGGACCGCAGGACGAACACCACCAGGCATTCACCGCGTACACCCCGCGGTCTTGTGGAGGCAAGGTCAGGTACCCTTGCTGCGTCACAGCGTTTACCATGATGTTGATCGGACCATCCTTGCCGTCAATCCCACTGCGGCCGAACCGCTTGTAGAAGTAATCGTAGGTCCAACTCACATGCACATGGGCATCGACAACGGCAACATCGGTCCAGACGTTGTCTGCGTCGTTGGCTCGGTAGCGCGAAGGGGATGGAAGCAGGCCGCGTCTAAGGAGCTTGGCGAGCCATAACTGGCCTTGCATGTCGAATGTTTGGATGATCGGCGGTCGATGGCGGTCGAATGCGATGTAGGTTCCCGCATCGTTCTCAACGCTCAGCTTCTTCTGGTCACCCAAGACGCCGGTGCCGGTGCCAACTGCCTGCTGCCTGTGGATCTCGCTGTAGCGCACCAACTCTGTGCCTGTTTGCGCATCGACAAATGTGCGGATCACATCGCCATTACCGGCAATCACGGCCGTGTAGGCTAGGCGGTAATCGCCGCTGTCGAGCCGACTAATGACGAGTTCGGGCCCAACAAGGAGAAGCGCGTTCGTCCCACCGAGACGAAGCAGCGCTACGCGGGCATCCTCTACCGATAAGGCGGGGTCAGTGGACAGTGGCAGGTCAGGCGACGCTATCTCGCCGAAGATGGATTGCGGCACGCCACTCTCCGAGTCGCGGACGATGTCGGCGCCCCAAATCTGCACACCGTTGTGAAATTGATCAAATCGTTCCACGACCCGCGTGGGTAACAGCGGGTCAACAACCACCGACCGAAGCCGGAGGTCGCCTGTCCGTAACTCGTCAGCGACGAACACATCCCACGTTCGTAACTGGGGGAGGTCTGTCGCCTGGACACTAAGGTGTGGCGGCTGCAGGGTTTGTGCCGGCTGTTGTGCAGAGCCCCGTGGTTGCACGGCGAAGAAAAAGACGCTGACGAACAGGGCACTCAGAAGTAATCGTGTCAGCGTGGATTTTCCTTTCCGCGTTGGCTTCATGATCTGTACCCCTCGCGAATCTTCCTGAATAGGTGTGAATATGGCAGCTAGACTGACCTCAGAGAATCTCAGGTCATGATAGCCGATAGGCATCAAGTCGTTGAAGGCCCACCACGGACGGGAAATCGTCCTTCCAGTGCATCTCTGACGATCGTCTTAACCTCGTCCGAGAAGTCCTTACGGAGTATCCATTCGAGGAAACCTCGGTCGCGGGTGGCCAGATCTACCAGCGAGGTCCCCGCCTGCGCCCCGAACGCCACCGTCGCAACACCGTCCTGCCACAGGAATTTTCCATCTGTGTCGATCCGATTCGGATCGGCAGGATTAAGCCACTCGTGAAGTCCATCCACTGTCTGTGGCAGGTCGGGGTAGGTTTTCAACTGCGCCGCCAGGACGGCTACTGTTGCTTCGACATCGCTCATGGCGTCATGCGCCTGTCGAGTTACCTGTCCCTCCTGGACTCCGTAAAATCGCAACGCGTCGTCCAGACCTCTCGGCTCTTTGCGCACAAACATCGTGTAAGCGTCGATGACGCGTGCGCCGGTCATCGGGTCGTTGAATCCCGCGCGGCGAAACTCGGCGGCGAGCAACCGGCGATCAAACCGCTCGACGTTGTACCCAGTCAGGTCGCAATTGGAAAGGAGTGCCGTGACCCTGGGAGCTAGTTGCGCAAAGGTCGGGGCGGACGCCACCATCGCATCGGTGATTCCATGGATGTTGGTAACCACTGGGGGAATCGGTTGCTCAGGGTTCACGAGCGACGACCATGTTGAGACTTTCCCATCCTGGAAAATGCGGGCTGCCGCAATCTGTACGATTCGGTCGCGTCCGGGCCAGACGCCCGTCGCTTCGAGGTCGACGCAGACGAGCGGTCGAGACAGGGCCAGATGGGCAGCGAGTTCTTGAGCGAGGCGCGCAACATTCATGATGTGGTCTTTGACAGTCTGGACATGACCATGAGCATAAGCCTAAGAATAACGGAGGGTGAGAGCTTTCGTGGTGCAACCGCTCCGTCCAGCGGAGTAGAAAGAGTCAGGAGTGTGCGATTCCACCACGCTAGCCAGAAATTCGGGTGACGGTATATTCTGTAGACTGTCTGTCGGCGGAACACCCCGGCCCCGGAGCGAACTTTTCGAAGACCCCAAGAACAATCACCGAGCGCACCTGGCCACGAACTCTGGCGCTTCCCCCTCGATGAAAACGTTACCGTCCCGACCGCACCGAGCTGGTGCGAGTGACCGTCCGCTGCCGAGAGTCATGCTGAGGTGGCACCTACTTGCCTCCGTCGGCGCTGTTGCTCTAACCACTCTCGCGCCATCACTCGCGTTTGCCCAGGATGATCCTGTCGCACAGGGCCAGTCTGGCGCGCTGGGTCAAGCAGCCGCACCGCAGGTTCCACCGTCCATGGCCGGACGTCCGACAACTACCGCGGTTCGGGTTGAGGAACCGCCGGTCATTGATGGTCGGTTAAACGATCTGGCGTGGCGCACAGCGTCGCGAGTTACCGAGTTTTTCCAACGTCCGGGGCGGACTGTGGAAGGGGCGCCGGCCTCTGAGCAGACGGATGTCTACGTCGCGTATACAGAGGACCGACTCTACTTCGGGATCCACGCCTACTATTCTAATCCGACCCAAATTCGGGCGAGCCGGGTCGACCGCGATCAAATCCAACCCGACGACAAAGTCACTTTTTACCTGGATCCATTTCTCGATATGCAGCGCGCATACGCATTCGCCGTGAACCCGTACGGCGTGCAGCGCGATGCCGTAATGAGTACCACTGGGGGAATGGGCGGCGACGTGTCCTGGGACGCCTTGTATGACACGGCGGCCAGGATTGTCGAAGACGGCTGGATCGCCGAGGTGGCGATTCCCTTCAAGAGTCTTCGTTATCCGGGCCACGGGCCGGGCGAGCTGCATCGCTGGGGACTTCAGATCGAGCGTGATATCGAAAGCAAGAACGAGGCGATCACCTGGGCGCCGATTTCGAGCAATGTGATGGGATTCATCACCCAGATGGGCGTGCTCGAGGGCCTGACCAATCTGTCGACAAACCGCAACTTGGAGATTTTACCGACTTTCACTGCGATTCAGATCGGTACGCTCGATACGACAGCGGGTAGTTTTAGAACGGACCGTGTCCAGGAGGCCGGGCTCAACATGAAGTACGGCCTGACGCCGAATCTCACCTTCGACTTCACACTCAATCCCGACTTCTCGCAGATCGAATCTGACCGGCCGCAGATCGAGGTCAACCAACGATTTCCGATCTTTTTCCCAGAGCTTCGGCCGTTCTTTCTGGAGGGGCAGGAGATCTACGAGATTCCAGGTCCCGTGACGCTAGTGCATACACGCACGGTCGTGGATCCTCGTTTTGGCGCTAAGTTCTCGGGAAAGACTGGAAGAACCACGTTCTCGCTGCTGGTCGCCGACGACGCGGCTCCGGGTAAGGTCGACGATCCCGCTGAGCCAGCTTTCGAGCAGTCCGCGCAGACTGTGATCGCCCGAGCCAAATTCGACCTGTATCCCAGGTCATATCTCGGTGTGACCTTCACGGACCGCGAATTTCTCGACAGCTATAGCCGACTCGCGGGCGTCGATGGCGACTTTTGGTTCGGAGAGAACTATCGTTTCACCTTCAGGGCAATCGGATCGGATCGACGGGATCTGAACAACACGCGGCAAACCGGGCCACAGTGGAACTTTGCCTTCAGAAAGGAGGGGCGAAACCTTGAATACCGTGTGATTCACTACCAGACCCACCCAGATTTTGGGACTGATCTCGGCTTCGTCCGTCGAGTAGACCAGCGGAACTTGATGACGCAGGGTTCGTACACATGGTGGCCGGGGAGCTGGGTCCTGAGCTGGGGCCCCAGCTTCAACTACCAACGGGGCTATCGTTACCATGACGCCACCCTGCAGGACGAAGAGGCTGGGGGAGGCCTCAATATCCAGTTCGCCCGCAACATCCGTGTCAGAGCCAACGTCGACCGCATCTTGGAGCGTTTTCGGACGGTCGATTTTCGGAAGACCCGTTTCTCCGTCTCTGGTACTGTCAACACGAGTCGGAAAGTCGCGTTCGATGTTGGAATTAACGGCGGCGACGAGATTCGTTTTTCCCGCAATCCATTTCTGGGTCGTACGACCGGACTCAATCTTGGCCTCACGCTCCGGCCTTCCTCGCGGCTGCAGTCCGAGATCAACCTGGAGACGAATCAATTTACCGACGTGCGGACGAATAGTGAGATATTCGACATCAAGATTCTGCACGCGGTGACGACATACCAGTTCACCGACCGCCTGCTGCTGCGGAACATCCTGGATCACAACACGTTCGACAAGGCACTGTTCGGAAGCCTGCTGGCGACATACCGCGTCAATGCTGGCACGGTGTTCTTTGTGGGCTACGACGATCACCATCGCCAGGGAGGCCAGCTAGACCCTCTGGTCTTCCCGACGACACGCTATCAGCGCACCAACCGCGCCGTATTCATGAAGTTGCAGTACCTATTCCGGTACTAGCTTTCTACCCAAAAGACGGGCTCTACTGGCTCCGCTCGAGCGACCGGTGGAGATCAGACACAGGACCTAGGCTTGCATGAACTCTTCGGCTTTAGTCACCATCTCGGTAGAGCCGATGAAGAGGGGTGTGCGCTGGTGCAAAGATGTTGGCGTGAGCTCCAGGATCCTCTCGTGACCATCCGATGCTTTCCCGCCGGCCTGTTCGATGATGAACGCCAGGGGATTACATTCGTAGAGTAGACGCAGTTTTCCTTTTGGCGATTTGGCAGTCGACGGGTAAATAAAGATTCCGCCTTTGAGGAGATTACGGTGGAAGTCGGCCACGAGCGAGCCGATGTAGCGTGACGAATAGGGCCGACCGGTCGCGTCATCTTCAACCTGACAGTATCTGATGTATTGTTTGACACCATCGGGAAAGCGCGCGTAGTTGCCCTCGTTAATGGAATAGAGCGGACCGGTTTCTGGGCACTGCATGTTCGGGTGGGAGAGACAAAACTCACCGATGCTGGGATCGAGCGTGAAGCCGTTGACCCCCCTCCGGGCCGTATACACGAGCATCGTGGAGGACCCATAGATGACGTAGCCGGCGGCGACCTGCTTTATCCCCTGCTGGAAAAAATCCTCGTCGGCCGCGGGGCGGTCAGTGTTTGCTCTGCGATAGATGGAAAAAATGGTTCCGATCGACACATTGACATCGATGTTTGACGAACCGTCAAGCGGGTCGACACAAACAACGTACTTCGCATCCTGTGAAACCTTCGTCGTGATGGGTACGAGGTCTTCGTTTTCTTCGCTGGCGATGGCGGAAGTTTCACCGCCTGAGCCCAGGGCGGCAATGAATTGCTCGTTGGCATAGACGTCGAGCTTCTTGACTGGCTCGCCCTGGATGTTCATGGTGCCGTGTTCGCCAAGGATGTCAACAAGCCCGGCCTTGTTTACTTCACGGTTGACGACCTTGGCCGCGATGCCGATGTCGCGCAATAGGCGGGAGAGTTCTCCTTTTGCGAAAGGAAAATCAGCCTGGCGCTGGATGATAAATTGCCCGAGCGTTGTGACCGTTGCCATGTGCGTGAGTGGACAATAGTCTAGCCGACATTTCCAGTTTAGTTTGTCCGCCCTAGTGAAGGGAGCCGCGCCAGCCCACTGTCAGCAACAGCGTTCGACCCGGGATCATCTCCAAGGCCCGGCGGAACGTATCGGGTCCCGCCCGTGAATCCTCCACAATCTCCGTCGCCGAGCCGAGCAGATTGAACGCGTCGAGTGCCAGCGATACGGCGTTTTGGCCCCCGGTGGGCCAGCGATACGACAGGCGCGCGGCCGTCGTCATGTGAAACGTGTGGCGGGGTCCGGGAGTGCCACGCTGGGTCGTCATTACTGCCACCGGTCCCTGAGGTAACGCCTCGACAACGTCGATAGGGGCGAAGGGCTGACCGTCGACGTATCGAGTTACCGTCGACAACCAGAGATCATCTGCCAGCTTACGACCAACGAGGAGCGTCGCACCGTACGCGCGATCGGAGTCGAGGCGCCCACGTGCGTTTATACGTGTGTTTGGGTCAGCCGAGATCTCATGGATAGCCCCCGAGTCGTTACGATCGGCAAAGCTCCCGAACGGCGCGTTACTGACGATGTGATACCCCGACGCGGACAGGTTGAGGAACCAGTTCGTCGTGCCCTCGCTGTGTAACTGGATCTCTCCACCTAGATAGCGGGAGCCGTCCACGTCGTTGACCAGCACGTAAGTCTCGTTGTCAACTCTTGAGAGGTCCTTGGTGTACGCCGCCACAGACTGGTTCTCGGCCGTGTGAGTCTCGACTAGTGAGTACAGAGACGGATCGGAGAGACGGACGGTGTAGCGGTTGAACAGCCACCGACCAACCCCTGCCACCACGACGCGAAAGGGACCAAACTGCGCGGTACGAATCCCGGCCGTGAAATGATTCTCGGTAGGCCTAGCAAGGTCCTCGCTCATCTTGTGATACAAACCCCCGTGTCTCGCCAGAAGAGTCCCCGCTTCACCTGGCTCAGGGACGAGGTCTCCGTCATCGTTCCAGAGGTGTGTGGTCGACGCGCCTTTCGGACTCAGGAATTCACTAACGTCGCGCGTGAGGGCCAGCGGCTGGCGCCGAACCAACCCGAAGCACTCGGCGTTGCCGCAAGGCACTGTCATAGCGGCTCCGACCGCGGGAGACCAGTACCCGAGCTGCGGTCCCTGCCGTGCTCCGGCCGCGGAGTAATCCAGGGAGGTAACCGCCTGCAATCTGACATCTCGGAATCGAAGGTCACGCTCCACGTCGATGCGCGCTTCGCGACCCCACAGGTCGTGACGGGGGGCGAAGTTCACCAGTTTCAGTGAATGCGCGGCCGACCGTCCGCGAGCGGGTCCGCGGAGATATGAGATGCCCTGACGTGACGGAGCGTGAACGTCGATATTGACGCCGGCGTGTGCTCCCCGTATTCGAAGCTGCCAACCCTTCCATCCCCAGTCCGCGGCTACGTCCAATCGCCGCCGCCGGAGATCTTCGGCATCTCGGGGTTGCGCCAGGTACATCCATCTCGACTCGAGATCCGTCACTGACGGCGTTGTGCCCCGAGCATGTTCGTCGTCGCTCCGTGCCGTTAGGCCGACGGTAAAAGCAAGATTCGCTGCAGGACGTGCCCAGGTGAAGTGCGTTCCCCAGGCTCGGCTCGACGTGTCGAGAGTGAGAGGTTGTTCCCATCGGTACTGCGCTCCCTCGTTGGATCGTCCAGTGTTCTGGCCCAGTAAGGTTGTGGTGATCAGTGTGCGTCCGTCGTCGAACTGGTGGCGCAGAGCAAAGGTGCCTCGCTGAGCACGGTCGACCGCATTCTCGCCATCGAGCGAGCGTAACGTTGGGTAACGATGTTTATGCTCGACGAATGAGCCGATCAGGCGAAGTCGACCCGTCTCCCCGAAGCGCCAGGCACGTTCCGCGAACAGCTCGCCCACTGTCCGTACACGGCGGCGCTCGGTGGGTGCGCCATACTCCGTGGCTGGTTCCCGGTCGAAGAGGCCGCCAGGGATCCAGGTGCCGCCGCCGATGTTCTGTCCGGTTACACCGTTTAATCGCCACGTGTTGGAAGCCTCGGCACGGAAGCTTACATCGACTCCGGGTCGAGCGGTCCCGAGTGATCGGTAGGACAGACCGTCCCACGCTTCGTAGGGCAGCTCGAACAGGGGTTCCCCGGGGCGCGCGGGATCGGTGATGTCTATTCCATTCAGATGAAATCGAGTCTGCCGCCACGACCGTCCATGAGAGCTGAGCCTAACCGGATCGAAGAACGCGATACCCCCGCCGCCGACCTGTTGACTGATGACGCGGTTGAACCAGAGATCCAGCACGCCGCCAAGGTGACGGCTCGAGGGTAAGCACCTCAGCGTATCGCGCCCTATTTGGTCACCGGCGATCGGATCAATCTTTGGTCCCGGTAGGCTTTGGGCGCATCCATGGATCGTCGTTCGTGGCTGTGGAGCTGAGTCCTGAGGCTGCGCGGCGACGCTCGATGCAACCAGCAGTGTTCCGAGTAGGGAGACGATCGGGAGGACCACGCTTGTTGTTGCGCGCGATCGGATCGACGTCTCGACCCGAGTGAACGAGTCGTACGAATGCTTGTCAGCGAGATCGGCTAGCATGTGCCGTAACACAAAAGTGGCGGGTGGGCCCGCATGGAGCGCCGCTGGTCCCCGACGTGGAGCATCATGCGTGCGAATGTTTGGTCGATCGCGATCCTCGCGACACTGACAGTGGTCCTCACCGCGTCTTCCGCTACCGCGCAGCGAGAGCCGGATCAGGCCTCGCTGGACTCCCGAAGCCTATCAGAGGCGCTGGACCGGACTCGGCTTGTCGCCCAGGATGGCCAGCTGTCCGATGACCAGGAACCCGCGCGAACGATCCTAGGTGATGTCGCTGGCGACTTTGATCGGTTCTTCACCACCCGTGATTCCGGAATCATCCTTGGGTTGGGCCTGGCGGGAAGTCTGAGCGCCTGGCCGTTCGATGATGCCATTCGGCAGCGCCGCTTCGATGCGCGGCTACCTGGGCACGAAGGCGGCCGCCTCGACGACGTATTCGGAGCCGGAACCCACCTTGGCAGCACCCTCGTCCAGGTCGGTGGCTCGTTCGCAACATACACAATAGGTCGTCTGGTTGGGAAGTCGGACATCGCCGATCTCGGAAGTGACCTAGTACGAGCTCAACTCCTGTCCGGGAGTGTCACCCAAATTTTGAAGCACACTGTCCGGCGGACGCGTCCGGCGGGCAGCGGGAGTAGCCGGACATCCTTCCCGTCAGGTCACACCTCAGGCACGTTTGCCACCGCGACGGTTCTCGGTGGTCACTATGGGTGGAAGGTTAGGATCCCCGCGTTAGGGCTTGCGTCGTATGTGGCGGCATCCCGCGTCGTCGACAACAGTCACTTCTTGAGCGATGTGGTATTCGGGGCTGCGATTGGGATGGCGGCAGGGCGCGCGGTCACGTTCGATAGCGGTACATTGAAATTACGAATCTCTCCCATGCCCGTGGCACGCGGTATCGGCGTGCTAGTGTCGGTTAAGTAATGTCGTGAATCTGTTAGAGCACTGATACGGAGGGAACACATGCCACACACCATTTCCCGAGGAACGGTTCAAATTATTCTCATGGCAGGTCTGCTGGCCGGGTCGGCCGGCATCTCGTCAGCCCAGACGTTGGTCGAACAGAGTGCAGAGGCTCGATTTCAGCTCGACCTCCAGGTTCCTGACGCTGCATTGTTGAGATTCATACCGGCTGGATGGACGCTGAATGTCTCGACACAAGGCAACGCTAAGGGTGCCAACTTACGGGTGATTTTTATCGATCGTCTGACGATTAACGATGCGGACGGTACCCCGGTCGGGCGGACTGGGTCCAGCCGGCTCGTCTATCTTGCCGTACCCGTCACCAATACGGACGGCGAAAACGTGCAGCTGATCATCGGCGGCTTGACGGAAGCAGTGGAGGATGCACCCGGGCCGTTCGGAATGTATCTGCCGGTGACGACGCACCTAATGGAGCGGTCGAGTACGAGCAGTGGTCATTCCGTCATGGATTCTCAAGACTGGGTGTTCGAGGCAGAGACGGGCGAACGGTTGGAGATGCACATCACCTACGAGCGAGGGGTGAACAATCGACGCGCACCCCGGGATGTGAAGTTCTATTCAGCGAAAAACCCTGATTTCTATCAAATTTCTCGACAAGAACAGGTTCTTGAGGTCCTTCGCAATGTCACGATGAATCCGCCTGACCGTGTGACGACGTTCTCTTTCAGCGGAGGAGGAGGAAGCTACAGCGTCCTATTCGATGGTACCGAACGGGTGCTGAGCTGGGACAACATCGTGTGGCTGAACCGATCGGTCCTACTGCCGTAGCTTGCTGCGACCCCCAACTTACTCGCTTCCGGCAGCCTCGTCTCGAGGCCGACGAAGGTGTCGTTGGTGGGGTCAGCATCGCGGTGAGGCTCAGCTTGTCAAAGTCGCCGCCTCCGCTGATCTTGAACCCGACTGAGGCAACTCCGGTCTTTCCGTTCATGTTGGTGCTTGCGCAGGCTCCGGCCAGCGGCGAATCTGGGTGGTCGGCGTCTAAGCCTGGAAGGTTCAATATGACTGCTGCTCGGAGACGCTGAACCGCACTGAGGCCACCCGATTGGCCCAGAAGATGGCTAACCTGCCTCCCGCCGGCGTGATATCCAGAAACTCCCAGTGGAGCTGGTCGTGCGAATACTGCGAGTTGTCGAGCGTCATCGGGACCCGGACCAGGTCTCGGTCTGATGTATAGCCGTAGGCACCAAATACGGAGTTCGGGTCGTCCTCGTCGAAGCCTTGCGTCTGTGCCTGCAGGGTCGAGACAATCAGCGTCCACTCGCGAGGCGCGAGCTCGATGAACAGGGTGTAGTCGCCGGGCTGGACGACCGCACCACCGAGGTTCAGCGCCACCTCGCTGGAGAGACGGGTCGACACGTTGGCGCCGGCCCGCCACACGGGAGCGCCATCATTGAGAAACTCCACGAAGTCGTCAGGGCCAAACAGGTCACGTCCCCTCGTGATCGGACGGCCATATGTGATTTCGATCCACTTGCCGCCGACGTATCCTTGACGTCCGTCATAGGCGTCTCCGCCGATCTGGGTGGCGGAGCGTCCGGTTGGGCTCAGCGGACGCTGACCCTGTTGCGTCTCGACGACACCAGCGATGACGACAACCATGAAAACGGCAAGCGCGCACCTGTTCTTCATCTTAACTGCTCCATAATTTGCAGCCACACGGGTGCATGATTGTGCCATCCTACATGTTGCGACGGCCGCGAGGCTTCTCATGAACACCGCTCTGGGAAGAGGCTTCTCGTCTGGGCGTAGAATGGTGGTAGCACTATTTAATCGAGGTTGATCCGTTATTTGCTCTCGTGGGACGCCTTCTACTTCTCTTCATCGTCGTGCCAGTCTTTGAACTTGTTCTGCTCATCGAGATTGGACAACGTGTCGGCACCCTCACCACTGTCTGGTTGATCGTGGGAACCGGATTTGTCGGTGCGTCACTGGCTCGGCAGCAGGGTATCAACACACTGGCTGGTTTGCGAAAAGATCTTGCCGGCGGCCGATTTCCAGGCGAGGCGATCGTCGACGGCGTGTTGATTCTCGTCGCTGCGGCCCTGCTCATCACGCCTGGCGTCCTGACCGACCTCTTCGGATTCTTTTGTCTGATTCCGGCCTGCCGCCGACTCCTGACGCGTACGCTGAAGCGACGGTTTAACCGCGCGCTGCGAGAAGGTATTGTCACTGTTGCTACCGCGCCCACCGGGGTGGGCCCCCGCCCGCCTCCGGCGCCGATGAAGAATGTGACCCCGCGCACCCCCGGCACTCAGTCAACGGAATCCTGACCAGTCAGCTGACTGTCTGGACGTAGAATGAGTGCCGATGTCGAGGCGTTTACCCAGACACTTCTCGTGGGCGGTTACAGATGAGGCATACCATGGGTAGAGAGACTGAGCGCAAGTTCTTGGTGGACGGGACCGGATGGCGAACGGGTCAGGGGGTTGAGTATTGCCAGGGCTACCTGAGTACGGTCAAGGAGCGGACGGTCCGCGTTCGTCGGGCTGGCGAGAAGGCGTATCTCACAGTCAAGGGGGTGAACGTTGGATCGGCGAGGTCCGAGTACGAATACGAGATTCCCGTGCGGGACGCGGGTGAGATGTTGGAGCTGTGCCGGCGTCCGCTTGTGGAGAAGCGACGATACCGTGTCGAGTACGCCGGCCTGACGTGGGACATCGATGAGTTCACCGGAGCGAACGAGGGGCTCGTGCTGGCGGAGGTTGAGCTGACCAGCGACAAGGTGACGGTTCAACGGCCACCCTGGGTTGGGAAAGAAGTAACTGACGATCCTCGATACTTCAACGCGAACTTGGTCGAGTATCCATATCGGCACTGGTCCAGCGACACTGCTTCGACTGGACTGGCTAACCGGAGTGAGGAGCGGATAAGTGAACGGTGACGGAAATCTTGCAGTGTTCTGCGATTTTGAAAATATCGCTCTCGGGGTTCGTGACGCAAATTACGCGAAGTTCGATATCCGCCTGGTCATCGAGCGATTGCTCTTGAAGGGTAGCATCATCGCGAAGAAGGCCTACTGCGACTGGGAGCGCTACAAGGAGTTCAAGCCAACTATGCACGAGGCCGCCTTCGAGCTGATCGAGATCCCGCACACACGCCAGTCAGGCAAGAACTCGGCCGACATCCGTATGGTGGTCGACGCGCTCGATCTCTGTTACACGAAGGAGCACATCGACACCTTTGTGATCATCTCAGGCGACTCCGACTTCTCACCGCTCGTGAGCAAGCTCCGCGAGAACGCGAAAGCCGTGATAGGTGTCGGGGTAAAGAGCTCGACATCCGACCTTCTGATGAACAACTGTGACGAGTTCATCTTCTATGACGATCTCGTCGCCGACCGGAAGCCAGTTCGTCGGCATCAGCGTGGTGGGAAGGGACGCAGTAAAGCGGTCTCCGGCGCGAAAAGTGAGAAGGGTAAAAAACGGGAGGCGGCGGAACCGTCGGCCAGCAAGACGCAGGACGAGTTGGCGCAGGAGGCCATCGATCTGGTACTTCAAACCGCGGCGGGTATTTCTGCGGAGCGCGGGGACCGGACCAAGCTTTGGGGATCGATGGTCAAGCAGACCCTCAAGCGCCGCCGGCCTGGGTTCAACGAGTCGTTCTACGGGTTCAGCTCCTTCAACGACCTGCTCGAGGAGGCTCAGGCTCGTGGTTTACTCGAGCTGGAACTCGACGACCGATCGGGTGGATACCGTGTCGTCAGCGTCACAGAGGCGTAGGCCGATGTGTGAGGTCACGCTCCTTCAGGTCGAGGCATCTCGGTTGTCCTGGCTACGCTCAAACAGAACCGCGCCTCGGGACGGACCTTGAGCCGCGGGTAGCTAATCGGTTCTTCGCAGGAACGACAAAGCCCATAGCTCCTTTAACTATGGGCTCTAAAGCAGCCTCCGCTCCAAGTTTAGCCAGCCTGTGTTGCGTGTCTTCTGCTACTGTATCGTATCCATTCGCAACAGATACCCGACGGGTGTACTCAGCTGGACCAGCCTCGAACCTTTAGAAGTTAACTACAGTGCCCGAAGTCTTGAAAGGACGTGTAAGAGTTGGAGGCACGATGGTAGAGGTCCGGTTGATATTGGCAGTTGCCGGGTTGATGATTGCCGGTTCGCCGACTGTGGCGAACGACTGGGCTCAATGGCGAGGGGATGGGCGTCTCGGTATTTGGAACGAAAGCGGCGTTGTCGACGAGTTGCCAGCGGCACTCAAGTTTACCTGGCGGGTTCCGATCAAGAGGGGGTTTGCCGGGCCGGCTGTTGCAGATGGTCGGGTCTTTGTGACGGACTGGGAAGAGGACCCGGAGTCACGCACGATGGATGGTACCGAGCGTGCTCTTGCACTCGATGAGCAAACAGGCGAGATCTTGTGGACTCGCGAGTGGCCGACGACCTATCGGATGTTGATGGGGTCATACGCGATCGGTCCGCGTGCAACACCAACCGTTGATGACAATCGTCTCTATGTCGTGGGAGCATCCGGTGCGCTCCTTTGTCTTGACGTCCAGACAGGCGAAGTTGTTTGGCAGAAAGACTACCGAGCCGACTATGACGCCTACGTTCCGACATGGGGCATCGCGAGCTCGCCGTTGGTTGACGGCGATCGACTGATCGCCATCGTCGGCGGTGAACCTGGCGCGCTCGTAGTTGCGTTTGACAAACGAACCGGCGAAGAACTTTGGCGGGCAGTAAATGTCGTCGGAGAGATGGGGTACGGTCAGCCGGTTATCTACACGGCGGGCGGCGTGCGGCAGCTGATTGTCTGGCATCCTGGAGCGTTGATGTCCCTCGACCCCCGAACCGGAGAGGTCTACTGGGAAGAGGCGTGGGAAGCAGGCGCTGGAATGTCAGTAGCCACGCCGATCAAGAGCGGTGACTACTTGTTCGTGACGCAGTTCTACAACGGACCGATGATGATGCGGCTAAGCCAGGACCAGCCGGCGGCGACAATGCTGTGGAAGGGAGATAGCCGCAGTGAGATGCCAGGCGAGACCGATGGATTGCACTCTCTTATTACGACGCCCGTCATTGCAGGCGACTACATCTATGGGGTCGGGAGTTATGGAGAGCTCCGAGGGCTCGACGCGCGGACCGGAGATCGGCTCTGGATGAGCGACGAAATGACGACTCAGGCACGATGGGGGACGGCGTTCATGGTCAGGCACGCCGACCACTATTTTGTCAATAACGACGATGGTTATCTTATCATCGCAGAGTTCACCCCGTCAGGGTATGTTGAACGAAGTCGCACACGGTTGATCGAACCAACCGCCAGCGCAGGGTACGGAGTGCGACGTTCGTTCGACCGAGTGGTCAACTGGTCGCATCCCGCGTATGCCAATCGGCACATTATCCAACGCAATGACAACGAAATCGTCCGAGCTTCCCTCGACGCAGCGGATTACTGACGCCCCGGCAGCGTGCCCCTGTGGGTACGGGGATTCGTGGTCTGTCGCCAGAATGGTATGTTCAAGTCTCGGTGGCTTTCGGAATTCTTGACACAAGCTACCCAGAGAAATTGCAGCTGGAATCTGGCTTCTCTTTCTTTGGAGCTGTGTCATGTATCCGAGCGACCGGCGCAACGCCCAGTCATTGTCACCGCCGACAATGGCCGAGGCAAAACTTGGTGCACTCGCCGGACGTCCAACTGTACGCCCTGCTCGCACCGACACGCCGCCTTTAATGAGCCGCAGACTCGCTTCAAGGCGCGCATGTCCAGCCACAAGGTCTTGATATAACGCTTTTCGCTCTTCAGGGGTGAGCGCGATGACGATCATGGTCGGGCGCTACAAAACCCGGGGCAACCCTATCAAACTGACCAGGTGTATCCGGAACAACAGAGCGGATGACGGTCACATCCGTCTTAGATCTTCCGGGCTAGTGCGGGAGCGGGCCCCCTTCGTAGAACCACCGCAGAGCACGATGGTCAGTACAGATCTGGCTACCAATGGCGCAAAGATGTTCCGAGATCGCCCGCGTCATGCCATCTTCCCTCGCTCCGCCCACCTCACCCCTGCGAACCATGGTACCTGGTCGGAGCAGAGGGACGTCGGTCGCGGTGCTGGCATCGAATTTGATGCCGTTCTGTTTCATCCATGGAAAGGATGTGTACTCCGTAATCGCCTGAAACTGCTCGTTTGTTGGACGGGATCCGATGAAGTCTGCGATTCTTCGGATCGACCCTTGGTGGTCCTGCTTCATGTTGGAAAAGTGCAGGAAGAGAACGTTCGACCTGTTACGCAGTGGCCACCACGACTGCAGGAAGCCGAACAGCGCAGCGTGCATTCCCATGGCATCGATCACCTCATGATAGAAGGCGGGAAAACCGGGCCTTAGCAACGCCCCTTTCGGTGTTTTCCAGAGTTCGTACCATTCGTCGGTGTGTTGTTCCAGAAAGGGTTTGGCCGACACGAGTGCTTCTTCTGGGTTACGGAACACCACGATGTATCGGACATTCTTGTCGCCACCTGGCTCGATATAGGGAAGGACCGGCGGCGCGGCGTGGGTCTTGAAAGCCCGGGGCCGTTCGAGGCTCATCTGACCGAGCCGGTTGAGGAGCTCTTGTATTGGCATCTCGGGTCGCGTCAGGATCTCGATCCAGGGCACCTCCGCGTAAATGTCGGCGAAATCAGGATCGCCACCTGTTATCAACTGGTGCACAATATTCATTGTCCAGGTGGTTCCGCTCTTCATGGGGACCGAGATGAGGATGTCCCTGTCCCGCCATTCGATCTGCTGCTGCATCTCCGGGGCGATCCACGGTGGTGGGCCGCCCTGGTGCGGGGGTGCATTCATCGGTTGTCTCCAAGCCTCAACATGTAGCGTGCCGATTATCTCCTTTTTGTCACTGAGAAGAGCACGATGATTCCTTGCCAATTTCGACTCGAACACTTTCACCTCTCGCGAGTTGACACCGAGTGCTCTGGTAAAAGCTCTCCGTTTGTCGCCGCGCCAGTCTCTTTGACGCCGAGCATGCTGATAGCACACGAGCACATCCCCGTCAGACATAACCTCGAACACCGAGCGAAGCTCGTCCGAGGTCACGTGCGCTGGACCAGTCACCTCCCCTGCCAGCACTATGTTCGGGTCGAGGAACACGATGAGTGAGTCTTCGCTTCGTCGTCGGGCTTTTTGGAAATACGCGGCACGTTTCCCAAAGGGGCTCTTGAAGACTTAGATTTCAACGCCAGAGGGTTTGGCGAGTCGTTGGATAGTATCCAAGTCGCGGAAGTCCCGAAGAACCGGGGTCGGAATATCAACGTAGCCTCGTGATGAGTACAAGAGGGACCGATCGTCGTCCAGACGATAGCGCGCGACGTGAAGAATGGTGGAGCGTTGGCCGCGTTGCGCGAGGTGGATCAGAGCGTCCCACTTCACCAGGTCTCGGTTGTGCCCGCACCACTCGTCCCGCATTTAACTCGGACTGCTAATGGTCGCCGCCGCTCCCGCCTCGACGGTATGCGTTCTGGAGTCTGACACGTTATCTCTTCTTTGCTCTGGTAACGCTGCCTCTGTGCAAAAGTGCGCTTCTTGCGAAACACAATTTCCTCGGTACTGGCGTCTCCGTGTAGAAAAGCATCTCCAAGAAAGGTCTGAAGTCCCGTATCGCGCTAGGATGGTTACATAGAAAAGGAGTTATCTCATGGAAGATGATCCAATTGGTGATATCACACGTCTCGCTCGCTCGAAGTTGACGAATATGCCGCGGCTACCGCATGGTGGAGCCACGGCCCTCGTCGCCCTTGTGGTCCTCGCGGTGACGGGGTTCAGCACGCTGTATCAGGTTCAACCCGAGGAAGTCGGTGTGGTGCTGCGATTTGGCCGCTATGTTCGGACGACGGAACCGGGTCTCCGGGCGATGATCCCGTTCGTCGAGGAGGTCCGCAAGGTGCCGGTCCAGCGCCAGCTTAAGCAGGAGTTTGGTTTCCGGACGGTCGAGGCCGGTATCCGCACCGAATACGCGCCGTTGGAGAGAGACCTCGCGGCCGAGGCGGCGATGCTGACCGGTGATTTAAATGTTGCGGTTGTCGAGTGGATCGTTCAATACCGGGTGTCCGATCCGTCTCAGTATCTCTTCAAGGTCCGCAACCTGGAAGAGACCTTCCGCGCGATGAACGAGGCGGTCATGCGTGAAGTGGTCGGTGATCGCACAGTGACCGAGGTATTGACCATCGGTCGCCAGGAGATCGAAGCGCTGGTCGAGGAGAATCTTCAGGCGCTCGTGAACCAGTACCAGATGGGGGTAACGATCGACCAGGTGGTCATGCAGGACGTCAATCCACCGGACCCAGTTAAGCCCTCATGGGATGAGGTCAATCAGGCCCAGCAACAGCGCGACCGGTTGATCAATGAAGCCCGTGGCGAGTACAACCGCGTGATTCCTCGCGCGCGCGGTGAGGCCCAGCAAGCGGTGTTGCAGGCCGAAGGCTACGCGCTCGACCGGGTCAACCGGGCTGAAGGCAATGCCGTCCGCTTCGCGGCGATCCACGAAGAGTACCAGCGGGCCCCGGAGGTGACGCGGCGCCGGCTCTATCTTGAGACGATGCAGCGGGTGCTACCAAGAGTCGGCCGAAAGTTATTCGTCGACGAGAATGCGACGGGCGTATTACCACTTTTGTCGCTCGATGGAGGGGTGCCGCCCCAGCTGGCACAAGCGTCGTCGCCCGCGGCGGGAGGTGACCAATGAGTCGTATCACCACCATCCAAATCGTCGTCGCAATCGTACTGCTCGTGGTCCTTGGTCAAACCGCCTATACGGTGAATGAGATCGAGCAAGTCATTATCACGCAGTTCGGTAACCCAGTTGGTGACCCGGTCGTGACCCCCGGGCTGCATTTTAAGGTGCCGTTCATTCAGCGGATCAACGTCTTCGACAAGCGGTTCCTCGAGTGGGACGGGAATCCCAACCAGGTGCCGACTCGGGACAAGCGGTTTATCTGGGTTGACACCTATGCTCGCTGGCGCATCACTGATCCGCTGCTGTTCTTCCAGCGGTTGCGTGACGAGCGCGGTGCTCAGTCGAGGCTTGACGACATTCTCGATGGCGAAACGCGGAACGCCGTGGCACGCCATGACTTGATCGAGCTAGTGCGGAGTAATAACCGAAACGCCGAGGACGTCCCGATCGAGTCCGAGGAAGAGGCCGTGATCCTCGAGAAGATCGAGCGGGGCCGCCAGAAGATAACCCGCGAGATCCTGGAGACGGCCGCGGGACGCACAGCCGACCTAGGGATCGAGCTCCTGGATCTCCGACTGAAGCGGATTAATTACGTTGAGGAGGTTCAGCAGGATGTCTTTGCGCGGATGATCGCAGAGCGCCAACGGATTGCAGAGCAGTTCCGCTCGGAAGGCCAAGGCGAATCGGCTCGGATCCACGGTGAGCGCGAGCGCGAGCTCGCACAGATCCAGTCGGAGGCCTATCGCGAGGCCGAGGAGTTACGTGGTCAGGCCGACGCCGAGTCGGCCCGAATCTATGCCGACTCTTACAATCGGGACGCCGATTTTTATGCCTTCACTAAGTCGCTGGAAACCTACGAGCTAACGATGGACAGCTCGACGCTCTTCATCCTCGGAACCGACAACGAGTTGCTCCGGTTCATGAAAGGAACACGGTAGCGGTAGCGTTCTGACGAATGTGCCTGGTTCTCGTGACACAGCGTGGCAGCAGAAGAGGACGGTGCCTATGATGTAGCGGCGTACAGCTGAGCGAATCGGGGAACTCGGTTGTCAGCGGGTGGTCAGTGCGTCATTGCGTAGACGAGCACATTGATTCCCAGAGAATAGCCGTCGGGCGCGAACGATTCGAAGAACCCTTGATCCTCACTCTCGCGCTCCCAGGCGTCTTGGATGTCCGTGTTGTGGGTCATCGCAACCATGATGTGGCCGTTCGCGTCGAATATCACCCGGAAGTGGGGCTCGGCGCTGTCTGCGCCGCGTTCCGAGGTCCGCCCACCGGAACGACGCCAGAAACCGATGTTGGCGATCTGAGGAATTTCCCAGACAGTGAATGGTGTGTGGAAGAGCTCGTGATCGAGCGGGAGGTCGACAATCGGGTATTGTCCTGGTGGTAGCATTTTGGCGATCTGACTGGCCCATTGATCCCATTCCCAGCTTCCCCAAAAATCATCAACCCAGAGGAAGCCGCCCTTCAGGAGATAGTTGCGCAGGTTCTCTGCTTCGGTCGGCGTCAGGACCATTGACCCGACGGCAGAGGCGATGATGAACGGACAGCTGAAGAGCGTGTCGTCGGTGACCGGCACTACCCAGTGGATCGGCTTGTCGTCAGCGTCGAAGTGCACGTCGGTCGTCGACATCTCCGACAAACGAATCATGAAGTTGATATCGGCGAAAGGGTAGTCGGTCGACCAGCGCCCCATTCCACGGCCGCGGTATGCGCTTGCGTACATCAGTCGGCAGAACGAGAACCCATCGTCGCGTTGGTCGGCGGGCCGAACCCTTGCTGGGTAGCGGCTGCGGCCATAGCCTTGTCCGAACTGCGCGAGGGTAGCGCTCGAGACGACAGCGAGCGCTACGGCGATCGTTGCACAGGCGATGACTCGACGCCTCATCGGGTAATTCTGACACACTGAATACCGGAATGCCGTCACGAACGTACTGCCGAAACCGCGGACACCTCAGCGTCAGGCGGCGGCATTATTCGACCGCTAAATGTCTGGGACCTCCAGTAGAATCTGACCTGCAGACCACGATATGTCGATTCGACCGATCCAACAGATCACATCTGCCGTGCCCACGCTTGAAGGCGCGGGCGTCAAACTTCACCGTGCCTTTGGTTTCGAAGAGACGAAAGGCAGCGACCCTTTTTTACTTTTTGACGATTTCCGGAACGAGGTTCCCGATGACTACCGAGCCGGGTTTCCCTGGCACCCACACCGTGGCATCGAGACCATCACGTACGTACTGGCGGGCAGCGTCGAACATGGTGACAGTCTGGGCAATCGTGGCAATCTCAGAGCCGGGGACGTTCAGTGGATGACTGCCGGAAGCGGAATTCTTCACCAGGAGATGCCGCAAGGCGATGAGTCTGGGCGGATGCACGGGTTCCAGCTGTGGGCCAACCTGCCGTCGGCACTTAAGATGACCCGACCGCGCTATCAGGATGTCGAGGCGAAGGACGTTCCCGAGGTGGTTGACGATGATGGTACCCGGGTGAGAATTGTCGTGGGGAATTTCTGGGGCAGAACCGGCCCGGTGGACGGGGTTGCCGCCGACCCTCGATACCTCGACGTGTCGGTTCCGCCGGGTATCCGCCGTGCGTTACCGGTCGATAGGACTCACCACGCGTTCGCCTATGTTTTCGAGGGGTCTGGATTATTCCGAGACGCGTCGCATCCTCAGGCTGTGGCAACCGAGCGAGTGACCGACTCGGGTGACGAAGTTGTCGACCGTGTGGGGAACCGCTCGCTCGTGCTGTTCGATCGGGGTGATGAGGTCATGGTCCGGACCGGTGATGAGGGTGTCAGGTTTCTGCTTGTCTCAGGGAAGCCGTTCGAAGAGCCGGTGGCGTGGCGGGGCCCGATCGTGATGAATACACACCAGGAGCTGCAGCAGGCCTACGCTGAGCTTCGGGAAGGCTCCTTTATCAAGGTCCGTTAACGTGGTGAGTGAACCTTACCCGTAGAGATCATCGGGGCGGGCCGATCGCTGCGAGCAGGTGATTACAATAGGACTGGCCTCGGGTCGGTATAATCAACCGCCCCACGCGAATTGGCGTGGAGCCCACAATAAGGACCAATTATGAAGCGACACGTGAGTTGGCTCTTCGTCCTGCTGGCAGCAGTTTCCAGTTGCGAGCAGCTGTCACCCGAGATGCAGCTGATCCACGACGCGGCTGACGCGATCGGTGGAGTGGAGATCGTCCAGGGTGTGACGACACTCCGAGTCGAGGGCAGCGGTTCGTATTACCGGCTCGGTCAGAATCGGACGCCGGACTCGGCTCTTCCGGAGGCGGAGGTTCAGTCGTACACGCTCGAGCAGGATCTGCAGAATCACCGGATGCGGACCGAGATTACCAGCGCGAATTTTGCGGGCCGACTGGGTGGTGCCGTCACCGCCATGGACAAGAACGTGGCCTGGGACATCGGGCAGGACGCTCCTCGGCGCGTTGGTGAGGTGGCTGCACGTGAGCGCCATGTCGAGTTCTACCATCACCCGGTCACTTTGCTACAGGCGGCCCTGTCCGATGGTGAGCCGGAGGCGACGGTGAGCGGCCTCCGCCAGGAGATGGGCCATGACCTAGTCGACATCACGACTGCTGACGGCAGCGAGCTCACGCTGCATGTCGATCCCGGGACGAAACAGATACGGATGGTCAGCTCTACGGCCTACAACTCGAATCTCGGCGATGTTGTGATCGCAACATCGTTCAGCGACTATACCGCCGTGGATGGGCTGATGTTACCGCAGGAGATTTCAACGACCATCGACGAGTTGCCGGGCAGAGAGCTTCGTGTGAGTCACGCGGTCAATGTCGAGACCTCTGATCTGATCGCTCCGGCGGAGGTGACTTCAGCCTCGGAGCCGGGGCCTCGTCCCGCAAATGTGACGGACGAGGAGATCGCCGCCTCCGTCTGGCTCCTGGCAGGACAATCGCATCACAGTATCCTGATTGAGTTTTCGGAATACACCGCCCTCGTGGAGGCGCCGCAGAACGACACAAGAGCGCTCGCCGTGATCGCTCGGGCCCGAGAGTTGGTACCTGACAAGCCGCTTCGCTATCTCGTTAATACCCATCACCACTTTGATCACTCGGGTGGCGTTCGGGCGGCTGTATCTGAAGGCCTGACGGTGATTACTCACGAGACCAACCAGGTGCTCTACGAAGATCTCGTGTCTCGCTCGCATACAGTCATGACGGATCACCTCGCAGAGAATCCCGCGGAGCTCGTGCTGGAGACGGTGCCTGGAGACGAGACCCACGAACTGAGCGACGGCCGTCGGGTCGTGGAGATTTTCCGCGTCGGAGATAACCCGCACTGTGACGGGGTGTTGCTCGTGTATTTGCCCGCCGAGCGGATCTTGATCCAGGCCGACCTGTACATCCCGGGACTTGGGGGGGCGTTCGCTGAAAGCGCAGCGGCGCTGCTTCAGACTATCCGCGACCGCGGACTTCAGGTCAGCCAGCTCGTGCCGATACACGGCATGATTCAGTCGTTGAGCGACTTAGAAGAGGCCGTTGCGGCGACTGAAGCTGGCGCGAATTGACGTCAGGGCGGATCCGTGGGGTGTGATGGTGTCACGATCGTGGAGACATGACAGAATCGGTCGTATGCGTAACGACCCGTGAGCGATGAAAGAGGCGGCATGGAAAGGTTCGGGGGAGCGAGAGGAATGATGAGTTCGAACAGCATTCAGCGGAGAGGTCGAGCGTGGCGAGTCAGTTCACTCATGAGTGTGTTGTCGTTGGGCATGACGGTTGGTCTGTTTCCGCTCGTCGCGCACGCACAGTCGCCACGAGTTGTTGACGACGGGGTGTACTCAGCCGATCAGGCCGAAAGCGGACAGGTGTTGTATGCAGACCAGTGTGCGGTCTGTCACGGTCGGTCGCTAGGTGGGGGACTGGGACCACCGTTGTCTGGGGACGGGTTCGTTGCAAGTTGGAGCAGTCAGCCGTTGTCTGATCTCGTGGGCAAGATCCAAGGCACGATGCCAGAGGACGCACCCGGAGAGCTCACACGGGAAGAGACTGCGAGCCTCGTCGCCTACATGCTCCAGGTGGGCGGGTTTCCCGCCGGTTCCGATAATCTGAGTGCCGACGCCGCTGAGCTGAGTCAGATCGAGTGGTTAAATGCGCCGTCTGACCAGACAACACCAATCGGACTGGCTGGACCGTCCGCGCCACCGGTCGGAAATCTCGCCGAAGTGATGCGCGGCATCATGTTTCCGAGTTCGAATCTGCTGTTCAACGTCCAGGGCCAGGATCCCGGTGCTCCGACGGAAGCTTTCGAGGCGTCAGGCAACTTTTCCTGGGTCGACTGGGGTGCCGGCATCTATTCCGGCTGGCAAATCGTCGACTACGCGGCGATTGCGCTAGCCGAGGCCTCACCCCTGTTCTTGACACCTGGACGCCTGTGCGAGAACGGTCAACCCGTGCCCGTCGATCGGCCCGACTGGATTCAAATGACGGCGGAGATGGTGGAAGCAGGCAAGGCCGCCTATCGTGCCTCACAGACGCGAGACCAAGCAGCCGTGAGCGATGTCACCAACCTGATCGCGGAAGCGTGCTACAACTGCCACGAAGCCTATCGCGACAAACCGGGTGGCACTCGGCAGGATCCATCGAACAAGGCAGCGCGGTGTATTCCGTGATCGTGACGGGCGGTGCCTGAGTCCGACGCGATCGAACCGGCGCGTCACCTTCGCCGTCGAGAACCATGAGCGAGTATTTCGTCGTGCGGCGGTGGAGTCGTCTGGTCTGTGTAGTGTTGATCTGCACGTTGCCACTGGTGGTTAGTGGGCAGGTTCGCCTCCGGCAAGATCCCGCGGTGAGGGGGCCGGTCGCGCAGACTGGTGAGTTCGTCTTTACCCGGATCCGCTACGGCGGCTACCGATCGACCTGGAGTCACGACTATCCGCGGGCGGATCTCAATCTGCCACGGATTCTCGACGACGTCACCACCATGGGCGTCCATGTCGGCGAATCCAACGTCTTCCGGCTCGACGATCCCGAGCTGTTCAAGCACCCGATCGCCTACATCTCAGAGCCAGGGTTTTGGAGTATGAGCGAGAGCGAGGTCCGGGGGTTACGGGACTACTGGCTTAAGGGCGGCTTCGTTATCTTTGACGATTTCGAGGCGCACCAATGGGACAACTTCGCCTTCCAGGTTCGGCGCGCGCTGCCCGAGTACCAGCTGCTCGAGATCGATGTCACGCGGCCTATTTTTCAGGTGTTTTTTCAGATCCAGCGGCTGGATTTTCCGCATCCGCTCGTGCCGGTGGAGCCCAGCTACTGGGGCATCTTCGAAGACAACAATCCCGCGAAGCGAATGATGGCGATCGTCAACTACAACAACGACGTCGCTGAGTACTGGGAATGGTCCGACAACAGCGGTTTCTTCCCGGTCGACTTCACTAATGATGCCTACAAGCTCGGAGTGAACTACATTGTGTACGGGATGACGCATTAACCCGGCGTACTCCGAGTTAGATCGATTGACGCGGGTCGACGCGTCAGCCTGTCGGTTCCTATGGCGAGTGCTGTGCGGAATCAGCTGGGCGTGTAATGCTTACCGTCTTTGGACTTCATACCGTCGAAATGGCGTTCGGGAGCGGTCGAAAGTACAGGGTCGGGACGAACGAGCCACGAGTGTTGTTCGTAGCCATCCGAGCGTTCACGGTGTCGCACCTTCAGTAATGCGGTACAGCTTGGTTGCGGTTCGAATGAAGAGACTTCCGTGCGCAATGGCCGGGGTGGCCATGGTGAACTCGTTGAGAGGGTTTTGGCCGATCACGTCGAACGTCTGACCGGCTTGGATGACGTAGGTGTCTCCGTCCTCACTGAGCAGGAAGAGCTTGTCGTCGTAGGCCCACGGAGACGCCGTGAAGGCGGCCCCGACTGCGATCCGTTCTCGGCTGTACACCTCTCTACCGGTGCGGGCATCGTGGCAGGTGAAGAAGCCCCGGTCGAGCAGCGTGTAGTAGTAATCGCCGTAGATGATCGGCGACGTGTTGTAGGCTGCCGCCTGCGGTTGTGACCACGCGATGAATTCGTTACTCAGCTCCGTGCCCTGTAGCGAAATATCACCACTGGCGCCGGGCCGGATCGCGAAGACCGGTCGGGCCTGGTCTCCGACGTATCCCGAGCTGAGATAGAGAAGACCGAACTCGGCAAACGGTGTCGGCACGGTGATCGACGACATTCCGGTCAGCTCCCACAGCAGATTTCCTTGGAGATCGTACGAACGCACCTTGTCGGTTCCGGTTGTGACGATTTCGGTCCGCTGCTCGTTCTCCCAGATGTAGGGCGTTGACCAGTTTGTTCCTTCATCGCGGTTGACCCGCCAGACTTCAGCACCGGTTTCCGCACTCAACGCAAGAAGCGACGATTGGTCTTCGTTATCGTTGACGAGGTAGAGGCGGTCGCGATAGAGCACCGGTGAGGCCGCCGTGCCCCAGCCGAGCCGGGTGTTCGAGGCGTCGATGTCAGAGGACCACTGCACTGTGCCGTTTGTGTCTAGGGCAAAGACGCCGACGTTGCCGAAGTAGACATAAACTGACTCGCCGTCAGTGACCGGCGTTTCGGAGGCCAGAGTGTTCTTTAGGTGGTGTCCGACTCTGGGAGCGCCGCGATGTACCTCGCGCTCCCATTTCACGGCGCCACTCTCGACGTCGATGGCATAGACGAGCCACCGATGCTCAGACTGAGACGGCAACCATGTTTCGCTACCACGGTAGAGCCCGCCCTGTGGTTCTTCGACGGGAGTGGCACTGACGACCGTCGTGAGATACACCGTGCCATCCCAGACGATCGGCGAACTCCAGCCGAGACCAGGGATGTCGGTCACCCAGGCGACGTTCTCCGTCTGACTCCAGCTCGTTGGTAGTCCAGTTTCGTCCGTAACGCCCCGCGACCCCTGGCCCCGGAACTGCGGCCACCGGTCGTCTGCGGCTGTGACTTGACTCAACATTGTCACGACGAACATCAGCATCAGCGCGAAGGCATATCGATTCATCGGTCTCTCTCTTATCTGCGCCAAGACTTACGTGCACCCGCACGTGTTTCAAGTAGTTGCTATTTTACTGGTAAAGGCTCCGATCGCTACCTGATGTCGGGGTGCATGAGGGATGGAAGAAGTAGAATAGGGCAGTTCTATACCAGCCCACGATGGCGATGCCGTCATGGGCCAAAGGGGCACACACAGTCACGGGGGTGGTCGTCGATGAGAGTCCGGCTTGTCACGTACGGATTACTGGTTGCCCTGACGGTTGCGATGACGAGTTGCGCGCGCGGCCGCGAACCAAACACTGAGGCAGTCGACGACGTCACGCCAGCCGTTCCGGAGTACGTGCCTCCGATCGTGACTCCGGAGTCGCATGACCTCACTCAAGCCGACATCGAGCGTCTGATGGACGAGCTATCAAACTGGGGTCGCTGGGGCCCTGATGACGAGCTTGGTGCGGCGAACTTGATTACACCCGCGAAACGACTGGAGGCGGCGTCACTTATTACAGAAGGGGTCACGGTGTCACTCGCGCACCGGCTTCTGCTCGAGGAAGCGGAGGATGTGCCTAGACCATTCGAGCATCGAATGCTCGGGCTTCCCGATGCGGCGGCCGAGGCGAGTTTCATGGGCACGGTTAGCGACAACTACACCATCAGTTATCACGGCGTATCGCACAGTCACCTGGATGCCCTGTGTCACATCATGCACAACGGCCAGATGTACAACGGGGTGTCGCAGGACACCATCACTGAGGACGGCTGCTCCAACGCGGCGATTGACAACTTACAGGGAGGGATCGTCACCCGTGGTGTGCTATTCGACATACCTCGTCTTAAGGGAGTGCCGTATCTCGAACCTGAGACGCCCATCTACATGGAGGATCTCGAAGCCTGGGAGGAGATGGCTGGTGTGACCGTACGCCCGGGTGACGCGATCTTTATTCGCACCGGACGATGGGCACGCCGTGCCGATGTTGGGTCCTGGCCGGTGTCGCAGTCGGCGGCCGGGCTACACGCATCTGCTATGCCTTGGGTCAGGGCTCGGGATGTGTCCTTCCTCGGCAGCGACGCGGCAGCCGACGTTGTGCCCTCGCAGGTCGAAGGCGTCCGTCTACCGGTGCACGTTCTGACGATTGTAGCGATGGGTGTGGATCTGTTCGATAACCAGGACCTCGAAGCCCTGGCAGAGACGGCGGCTGAGCTGAACCGATGGGAATTCATGCTGGTCGCATCGCCGCTCGCCGTAGAGGGTGGCACTGGTTCCCCGCTCAACGCGTTGGCGGTCTTCTGAGTGTCGTGAGGTGTCCGGTTGTTCCGCGTCTGTCGAGTGACCGGTGTGACCGTCCGTGGGGTTCCCTTGACGCTGCAACGGTGCGGGCGCAAGATGTGTGGGTGGGCGCGGTTGTTGGGATATCCCGTGCGGAGTGGGTCTAGTGGACAAAGGTAGACGAACATTTCTCACACACGCGGTCTTGGCTTCATCGGCGCTTGCTGCCTCGAAGCCCATTTCGGCTCAGAACCGAGGAGAATACCGGCGTATTGCGGTAGAGGAGACGTTTACTATTCCGGAAGTCCTGGATGCCTTTCGGGAGCTCGTCGAGCGCGATCCCGATCGGGAGCCAGGTCTGACGGCGCCACCGTATGTCCTCACTGATACGATCCAGGCCCTGTACGACCTGGGTGAAGACCGGATTGCTGCCATGGATGCGGCACGGATCGATAAGCAGGTGCTATCTCTCTGGTCGCCTGGTGTTCAGGTGTTTGACCCTGAACTTGGCACGGAACTGGCGCAACTGGTTAACGATCGACTTGCGGAGGCGATACGCCAGCATCCGGACCGATTTGCCGGGCTTGCCGCGGTGGCGACTCAAGACCCAAGGCATGCTGCCCAGGAAATCGACCGGGCGGCTTCCGATCTCGGCTTGAATGGTGTGCTGATCAACTCGCATACGAACGGCGAGTATCTTGACGACTCCAAGTTCTGGCCGATTTTCGAAGCCGCGCAGGCTCTGGGTATGCCTATCTATCTGCACCCGCGTACCCCACCGGTGCAGATGTACGACGCATTTGCGGACTATTCCATGGACGGAGCTTTATGGGGGTTTGCCGCCGAGACATCGCTCCACGTGGTGCGCCTGCTGATGAGTGGCGTCTTTGACGAGTTTCCCGAGCTGACGATTGTGCTCGGCCACATGGGCGAGGGGCTTCCATACTGGTTGGACCGGCTCGATAAGGTCTCTGCTCGACCTGGCATGCCAAAACTTCAACGCCGACCCAGCGAGTACTTCCGGAGCAACTTCGTCATCACGACGAGTGCCATGTTCTGGGATCCCGTGCTCCTGTTTTGCCGATCCGTGCTGGGAGCAGAGCGAATTATGTTTGCGGTCGATTCCCCGTTTGCCCCGAGCGAACCGGCGACGCGCTGGATGGACGCCGCCCCAGTGTCGGATACAGAGAAGCGAAAAATCTATCAGGAGAATGCTGAAGCGATCTTCTCGCTGTAGCGTCATCGGCGTGGCGGTTCTGCTTGGCTCGAGCGGATGCGCCCCGGCGGTCCCCGACCCGCCGGCGGTCGTCTTCACGCTGGAAGAAGCGACGATCGCCGATATCCAGGAAGCGTTTGATAGTGGCGTGCTGTCGTGCGCGCAGCTCGTTCAACTGTATCTGAACCGCATCGCCGCCTATGACGACGATGGTCCTCGGCTGAACAGCCTCATCACCGTTAATCCGCGGGCCCTGGACACCGCACGAGCATTGGACGAAGAGCGAGCGTCCAGCGGCCCGCGAAGCGCCTTGCACTGCATTCCCGTCGCCCTGAAGGACAACATCGACACCGACGACATGCCGACCACCAACGGTTCGGTCATCTTGAAGGATGCGATCCCTCCGGATGACGCGTACATTACCAGGGTGCTACGAGACGCTGGCGCGTTGATTCTTGGGAAGGCGTCGTTGGGCGAGTTCGCCGGAGGGAACAGTTACAACTCCGTCGATGGACAGGTGATTAATCCGTACCATGCAAGTCGCCGCGCCGGTGGCTCGAGCAGCGGCTCAGGGGTGGCGGTGGCGGCTAATCTCGCGGTCGTCGCGGTTGGAACCGATACCAGTACTTCGGTGCGGAATCCGGCCTCCCTCAATGGCATCGTCGGTTTGAGACCCACCACGGGGCTGATTAGCCGAGATGGCATCGCGCCAAAAAATCTGAACTTCGATACCGCGGGTCCAATGGCGCGGACGGTCAGCGACCTGGCGATTTTGCTCACTGCCATCGCCGGCCCGGACCCGGCCGACCCGGATCGTCTGAATACGATCGTCTACGCCGACCACCCGGCAGGCCCCCTGGCCGAGGAATTCGACTATTCACAATTTCTGTTGCGCGGTGCGCTCCAGGGTGCGCGGCTCGGTGTGGCCCGTGATTACTTCGGAGGCGACCCTGAAATAGATGCACTTGCCGAGGCTGCGATCGGCACCCTGCGAGAGCTAGGCGCTGAGCTTGTCGACCCCGTGACCTTTGATGGGTCGTTCGTGACGAATGTCAGGAGAATTGCCGATTATCGGTTTAAGGCGGACTGGGAGAGTTATCTAGCGACTTTTGGACCCGAAGTGCCCAAGACGGTGGCCGAGTTCCTTGAGCGCTACGACACGGAGGTGGCCGAGTCAACATTTCCCGTGGAGGCGTCGGTCATAGATTTATTGACCCGCGCCAGCGTCGCATCGACCGACGATCCGGACTACATCGCCCTGATTGATATCATCCTGCCACGGAATACCCAGCTGAAGCTGGACTTGTTCGAGACCTACAACCTTGATGCCCTGGTGTTTCCGTACCACGCCAGTTTCGCCCCGCCGATCCGCAGTCCTATCGGGAATGTTGACGACCCGACATTCGTCCCGTCTGGTGACGTCCAGAGCCCGTCAACTCTAGCCGGCTACAGCTCGGTCGGTTTTCCGGGCATTGTCGTGCCGATGGGGTTTGGTACCCAGGGGCTTCCGATGACCATCTCGTTCTTTGGTCGGCCGTATGACGAAGGTAAGTTGATCGGTTATGCCTATGACTATGAACAGGCTACGATGCACCGTCGTCCGCCGCCGCTCGCCCCTCCGCTTCCAAGCGAGGTCATTGAGCGTTGAGCAATGAAAGCGGAATGCCCTCGTGGCAACCATCCGAAGCGATGGTGGCGAGACAATGTTGGATCACCGTCTGATAGTTCTCTTCTGGTGCGGTTGGGTTCACCAGGCTAGCTGGAGTGGAAGCTGAACATGACTCATCGAACTGCTACTGTCGTGAGCGGTGTCGTGACTGCGATCGTCGCGCTTGTTTCCGTATCTGTCGCGGGGCAAAACCGGGCGGCCGAGTTGGCGACCGGCGGAGTACTGTCGGCCGATGCGATTCGGACGCCGTGGGGCGACCCTGATCTACAGGGTATCTGGACGACTCAAACCCTGACCCCGCTGGAGCGACCTGCCGAGTTTGCTGGTAAGGAGTTTCTAACGCCAGAGGAAGCGGCGGCCTATGAAAGCGAACGGAGTGTGAATCGTAATCAAGATCGCCGTGACGGAGGAGCGGAAGTCGACATAGCCCGCGCCTACAACGATTTCTGGTGGGATCGGGGGACGAAGTTGGTTGAGGACCGACGCACGTCATTGGTCATCGATCCCCAAGACGGCAGGATTCCTTACAATCCTGAGACGCGGACACGAGCCGAGGAGCAGCGAGCCTACCGAGTGACTGGTCCCTTTAACTCATTCCTTGACGTCGACACCGGTGAGCGTTGTCTGACGGACGGCCTGCCGATTGTACCCGGAGCGTACAACAATAACTTTCAGATCCTGCAGACTCCAGACTCGGTCGCTATTCTCCACGAAATGTTCCGTGACCGGCGCATTATTCGTCTGGAAACGCAGTCACGTTCAACCATTCGCCAGTGGTTGGGGGATGCTCGGGGCCGTTGGGATGGCAATACACTGGTGGTTGAAACGACCCATTTCGACGACAAAACCGCCTTGCGGTGGGCCGGGTCCTGGCGTATGCCGACCAAGACAATGCGTATCGTCGAGCGGTTCACTCGGGTGTCGGTCGACACCATAGACTACGAGTTCACCATCGAGGACCCCAGTAAATTCACAAGCGCGTGGACCGCATCCGTTCCGATGACGACTGATTATCTCGGGCGTGGAGTGACGGGAGGGCAGCTGTACGAGTATGCCTGCCACGAGGGAAACTACAGCCTCGTGAACGTCCTGACCGGTGCTCGCACCTCGGAAGAGTAAGACCGGTTGAGTCCCTGTCGAGGTGTTGTGCGGGCCTTCGCAACGGTGCGTGGTGGGCCTGTCGTGGCGCCAGCAGGCGACGAGGATCAGGGGAGGCCGAAAGTGATGCGGCTATACATGAAGATCATAATCGTGGTCGCGGCGATCATGGTTGGCATCCCACCTACCGATGCTCCCCATCGGATACTGGCCGAGCCACAGACGTCTCCAGGTGGTATCGATACGGTGCTGCCGACTGATATCGATCCGAATTCCATGAACCGTCTTGCTGCCCTCTCGAGCGACTCCCCAAACACGACGCAAGGGGTAGAGGCGATTCGGCGACGAGGGGTCGCCGACGCTCGGTGGGCGTCGCCCTTGGGCCGCCGGTTGACTGAGCTGGCCATACTGATCACAGGCCGCGAACATGATCAGCCATACGAGTGGTCACTGCATGAGTTGGAGGCGATTGCCGTCGGTCTCAATCCGGAAGTCATCGACGTCGTTCGCCACCGCCAGCCGCTTGCCGGACTTGGCGATCGGGAAGCAGTGGTTATCCAGCTCGGGCGCGAGCTCTTTGGTTCGCACGAACTGAGCTCCGTTACCTATGCTCGCGCAGTCAGCCTCCTCGGTGAGAGCAATCTCGTCGATCTGGTTGTGCTAATGGCGCGGTACGCGGGGATCGCCGTTCGGTTGACGGCCTTCAATCAGTACATGCCACCGGACTGGCTGCAGCTCCTTCCGCTGCCTTTCGAACAGCCTGGCGATATTCATCCCGAGTCACGGAGTCGTCTTCCTTTGTTGAGAAGCACGGAACCGGCTCCGCAGGGCTCCCGCGATCTTTATGGTCGGACACTCTCTCCTGAGGGGACCGGACCGGGTCACATTGCTCGGCACGGGGCCGGAATCGAGTCGCTGGAAGCCAGTGTCGGGAAACCGATCGTCGGACTGGCAGCCCTTCTGACCGCTCGGGCGCTCGACTCCCAATACGCCTGGACTGTCAGTGAGGTCGCTGCCAGCGAAGACGGCCTCGACCCGGCGGTTATTGACGTCGTGCGCTACCGCAGGCCCCCGGCTGGACTTGGTGAGCGGGAGGCAACCCTGGTCAACTTCGCACGCGAACTGTTTGACCGTCGGTACGTCAGCGCCGAGACCTACGCCCGGACCGTAGATGTCTTCGGAGAGCGGGACCTGGTTGACTTGGTTATCGTCATGGGGGAGGAAACGGGAGACATCGCACTGCTAACCGTCTTCGATCAAAATCTTCCCGCCGGGCAGGCCAGACTTTTTCCCCTACCGTAACGTGAGCGTCCGTCATCTTGGGTTGACCGGTCTCGGTTCCACCGGTAAAGTGACCGAGGTGGACAGTCAAGGTCGTGACTGAGTGATTGCCCGTTAGCATCATGACGCCGCCGCGGCGTTGACCCTCTCCAGAACGAAGTATTCGCCGAACTGCACTATGGCTCCGCTTGCGCCCCGCTCTTAAAGAGGAATCTATCTACAATGGCTAACGTGCTCAGAAATTGGATGACGGTAATGGCGGCCGTTGCTGTTATTGCTGTTATCTCGGTCTCGGTGAAACCCATATCGGGTCAGTCTCCAGCGTCTCAAGTCCAAAGGACGACGGACGGGACGCCCGACTTCAGCGGTATATGGCAGGCGAATAACACAGCCAACTGGGACCTGCAGACGCACCTGGCACGTCCGATGGTTGCTCAACCTGGGGTGTATTCGGATGTCCCTGTGCTCGCCGCCCCTGTCGTCGCGCTGGGGGCGATGGGCTGGATTCCGGCTGGCTTGGGGGTCGTGGAAGGTGACGAGATCCCGTACCAGCCGTGGGCTGCACAACGAAAGGCGGAGAATGCCGAGAACTGGCTTGATCGGGATCCTGAGCTGAAATGTTTCATGCCAGGGGTGCCCAGAGCCATGTATCTGCCCTACCCGTTTGAAGTGATTCACAGCAACGACAGAGTCATGATGAACTTCGAGTTTTCTGGTGCCACGCGCTTCATACATCTGGAGGACGTCGAAGGGTATCCCGGTGACGCGTTCATGGGACACTCGGAGGGCCACTGGGAGGGCGACACTCTCGTCGTCGATGTGACCAGTTTCACGCCGAATACATGGTTTGACCGGTCCGGGAATTTCCACAGTGACGCGCTGCATGTCGTGGAGCGGTACACGCCAATCAGCCGCGATGCGATCCAGTACGAAGCAATGATCGAAGATGAAAAAGTGTTCACACGGCCATGGAAGATCAGCATGCCGCTCTATCGCCGCCTGGAAGGCGACGCTCGGCTGCTGGAGTTCCGGTGCGCAGAATTTGTCGAAGAGACAATGTTCGGGCATCTTCGTAAGGAGCCGCTGGTCAAGCGTTGGGAGGGTGAGACAATGATCGTTGATATCACCCGAAAGATCCCTGAGGATGAGGATGTCCTCTACAGGCGCCATTTTTCTGGCAATCCACCCCAATAACGGGTTTAGACCTTAGTTTGCAGGAGAATATCCGATGAGGAACAAACGACTTCCTATAAGCGCTATGTGTGTAGGCATCGGGCTACTGTTGGCCTTTGCCTCGGAGCCGGTGCAGACCCATCATGCCTTTTCGGCAGAATTCGACGCCGCCCAGCCGGTGACGTTCGAAGGCACCGTCACGCGAATGGAGTGGATCAATCCGCACTGCTGGATCCATATTGAGGTCACGGCCGAGGACGGTACGACCGAGGAGTGGGCGATCGAAACTGGAACACCGAATGTGTTGTTTCGGCGGGGGCTGACTAAGGACGCGCTCCTTCCTGGCACGGAAGTCATCGTCGAGGGGTACAAGGCGAAGGACGGGTCGCGGCGAGCCAACGGGAGGGACGTCACGTTCGCGGACGGAACCACCGCGTTTGTCGGTTCATCGGGCACCGGTGCTCCCTACGAGGCACCCCAGCGCTAGAGAGGGAAGGGAGAAATAGTATGAGACGTCAATATTTGTCGCTGTTTGGTACCATCGCCCTTGTCATCATGGTCATGCCGCTCGTGCCGGTCTCGATCTCTTCGCAAGAACCAATTCGTACACCTTGGGGTGAGCCAGATCTGCAAGGCATCTGGAACAACCCGGTCGTGATTCCCCTGGAGCGAGACGAGGCGCTCGGGACGAGAGAATCGCTGACCGCGGAGGAGATCGCTACCGCTGAGCAGGAGCTCGTCCAGGACGCCCAGGCCGTGGGTCGAGATAGCCGCGAAGGACGTGGAACCGAAGTGGACGTCGCCCGCGCCTACAACGAGCACTGGTTTGGCGACCCCTCACTGACCCGAAGTACACGGACATCGATGGTCGTGGATCCGCCGAACGGAAGAATTCCCCCGTTGACGTCAGAAGCCCAGCAACGACGGACGACGAAACGAGAGTATCTGGAAGCCCTCCTGCAGGGCACACCCTCGCGGCCAGGAACCGACGTATCGCCACGGAGGGCCGAGCCGTCCCCCGACTACAATTTAGCCCGGATTAATCGTTCCGACGGCCCAGAGGACCGTAGCGGTTCCGAGCGCTGTTTCGGAAACAGCTTGCCAGTTCTGATGCGCTCCGGAACGTTTGGGGGTGTCATGCGGATCATGCAGTCCCCTGGTGTAGTGGGAATTTACTATGACATCGGTCAGGGCCAGGGGTTTACCCGCAGTGTCCCGATCACGAACCGTCCGCCACTACCCGATCACCTCCGCCTTCGCCATGGCGATTCGAGGGGCCGCTGGGAAGGTGACACACTCGTCGTGGAAGTGTCCAACTTCACAAACAAGACGAATTATCGAGGGTCTCGAGAGAACTTGCAGCTGATTGAACGTTATCGGCGTATCGATGAAAACACACTGTCGTTCGAGGTCACGGTCGAAGACCCCACGACCTGGACAGGACCCTGGACCGCCGTCCAAGAGTTGGCCTTGAACAGCGACCAGGCGAATCAGGTGTACGAGGGCGGATGCCATGAGGGTAATTACGGCATGACCGGTATGCTCGCGAACACTCGAGCGGCTGAGCGAGCTTTTACCGAGGGTCGCGGGCCAGACCCGGCCACTCAGGACAACGCTACGGGGGGCGGGGGCCGCCGGTAGAGACGGGTACACTCATGGGAAAGATCTAGGCGGGGCGTTGGTATCCCCCCAGGACCTCCCTGTGGTGATTTCTTCAGCGGGCCTGCGTCGATGTGTTTCCCTCGACTCGCTCTTCAGCGCGTGCGCCGGCGAGAAGGTTCGTCATCCCGTAATTCCCCTCGTGGCATGAATACTCGAACAGCAGGTCATCGCTCCGCTTCATCGGAACCGCAGCGGTCCAGGGACGTGCCCACGTCGTCTCGTCGTTGAATGTGAACTCGTAGAGCAACGTGTCGGCATCTACACGGGTGAAGCGCTCGACGAGATGCAGGTTTTCGGCTGACCCTGGGGCTCGCGTAGCTCTGGTCTTGTCTGTGAAGTTTCTTGTGTCTACGACCAGCGTTGTGCCGTCCCAGTGACCGCGTGAGTCCCCGACCCACTGACGCATGTCGTTCGGAAGCCGGGGTCGATCGTCCAGCGGAACAATGCGTGCGTTGTGCACCATCTCATTGAGTAGAACGACGTAGCCGGGAGCCTGCACGACGCGGACATTATTGTTGTAGGCACTGGGCATCATTGGTGGGCCAGAATTGAAACCCAAGATGCAGCGCTCGGAGACACCTCGATCCTCTGGGTCGTCGGCCGGGCCACGCCGGTCGATGTCGGTGGCGTTCCATTCTCGCCGCTCTGCTTCCCTGATCGCTGCCTTTCTCTGGCCCTCCTGTGACAGGGCTGGAATGCGCCCGTCCGGTGGGTCGACAATGAGAGAGGTGCGGCGGTCGGAGACAATATCGGTTCCTCGATCCCACCAGAATTCGTTGTAGGCACGGGCGACATCCGTCCGTCCATCCGATGCGACCTCGTTGGTCCCGGCGCCGTCGCGGCGATCGCGGTTCTGCTCGTTGGCCCAGTTCTGCTGCCATTCGGCCGCCTCTTCCTCGGTGAGGACGGCCTTCTCGGCTAGTTCGTCCGGCCTCTGCAGTGGAGTGATTGTACGGAAGTCCCACACCCCCTGCAGGTCGGGATCGCCCCACGGAGTTTTGACGGTGTTCGCGCTGGGCGACGCAGACTGGGCAGCAGATTGGGTCGCACATAACGCGATGCCGACCAAAAGCGTGAGGATGGTGATCGCTACGGGTAGTCGAGGGTGCATCAGACTCTCCTCTTGATCTTACTTATCTGAACAAGGATCCGATTTTTCGAGTATAACGCAGCCACAGGAACCGTGGTCGTGACCGCGGGCAGCTGATTTTAGTGTGACGCACCTTGCTGTGCCTTCTCGCGGCGCATGCCCGACAAAACTCTTCAAGAGGCCGCAGTTTCTTAATGACACTCGTGCTCGCAAGCTGTCCCGTTAAACCGTAATTTTTCTCGTGACAGGTGTAATCGAACATCTGGAGCTTTGGATACCATCTATGCTGTCCATCAGTGAGTCAAGCGGTTGCAACGGATATGCTGCGGTCCACGATTTTTCCCACGTTGACGAAGTGTCGTAACATGCTGGTGATGACCGGTCGATATTCGGTCACGGCAGTTAATCTCCCGTCATTGCAGTCCTCGAGAAAAGAACGGAGGTTCTGATGAGGAAGCGATATCCTGCCCAGCTGTTCACGGTCGTGATCGTTCTATTGCTCGCATCGTTCACGGCGATCGGCCAGGCTCAGGCACCGTCGTCGGACGCTTTCCGCCAGCTTCAGACGCCTTGGGGTGATCCTGACCTCCAGGGAATCTGGACAAACGTTACGATTACACCGCTGCAGCGTCCTCGAGAGCTCGCCGAAAAGCAGGTACTGACCGAAGAAGAAGCCGCCGCCCTGGAACGCGCCACGGCAGAACGCCGGGTCGATGGCCCGCCGAGGGATGGCGACCCCGGAACCTACAACCAGCACTGGTTCGACCGTGGTACGAGGGTCGTCGGGACTCGACGAACGTCGCTAATTTTGGATACCCCAGACGGAAGGATTCCTTGGACGGCGGAAGCTGAAAAGGCGAATGCGGAGCGAAATCCAGGACGGGGGAGCGACTACTGGAATTCGTATACCGACCTCGACACGGGCGAACGGTGTATTACCGACGGTATGCCATTCGTGCCGTATGCGTACAACAACAACTATCAGATCTTCCAGTCGCCTGGATACGTAGCGATTCTCCACGAGATGTTTCGGGAGCGCCGAATCATTCCCCTCGACAGCCGTCCGCATACAGGCGAGAGTGTCACTCAGTGGTTTGGCGATTCTCGCGGTCACTGGGAGGGCGACACACTTATCGTCGAAACGACCAACTTTAACGACCGAACGAGCGATCGCTGGGCTGCCTACTGGCGGGCCCCCCGCCCGACGCTACATCTGGTTGAACGCTTTACGCGCATCGACCCGCAGACGATCGACTATCAATTCACCGTCACCGATCCGACGATGTTTACTCAGCCCTGGACCGCGGCCGCTCCGATGAGTGGCGATCAAGAGGGTATGGGTGCCACTGTCGGCGCCCTCTTCGAGTATGCCTGCCACGAAGGGAACTATGCCATGGCGAATGTTCTCGCCGGTGCGCGTGAAAAAGAGAAAGCTGGCAGCGGTGTCGGTTCGCGGTAGTTGACGGGTCTACTTACTGTCTGGTGTTCGGTTCGCTCCTACGGTAAGGCAAAGACCCAGACGACACCATTGCCTTCGGTGATGTCGATGCCTGCCAGTGGTCCGAAGGACGTTGTCTGCGCGATACGACCTCCGGCACCGACGGCCAGGTACTGCTTCCCGTCAACCTCAAAGGTGACTGGCGCACCCGAAATGTCACCGTTGAGGCGGGTCTCCCACAGGT
>Ga0310120_10000275_pt1 | contig 43209 bp, 47 predicted proteins | sample CB27_AW_983_MG_FD_203506 | JGI IMG/M metagenome (GOLD analysis project Ga0310120, IMG submission 203506) | Marine microbial communities from Western Arctic Ocean, Canada - CB27_AW_983 | ecosystem: Environmental > Aquatic > Marine > Oceanic | place: Canada: Western Arctic Ocean | collected...
CTACCATGGGCGCAGGAGATTTGAGGGGGGCTGTCCTTAGTACGAGAGGACCGGGATGGACGAACCTCTAGTGTACCAGTTGTCGCGCCAGCGGCAGTGCTGGGTAGCTACGTTCGGAAGGGAGAAACGCTGAAAGCATCTAAGCGTGAAACCCTCCCCAAGATGAGATCTCCCTGAGCTTCGGCTCCTGAAGGCTCCTGGAAGACCACCAGGTGATAGGCCAGATGTGTAAGGCTTGCGAGAGCTTTAGCTAACTGGTACTAATCAGCCGTGAGGCTTGACCATATTTTTTACTGTGTCTTGGGAAGCTGCCGTTTGTGGGGTGTTCAGTTGGTCGGAAGATCGCGAAGGCCGCGCACGGCGCGGCCCGCCGGAGCGGTACGGGGCGAAGGGGTTCCCGCGAGCGACGGCGAGCTGATACTGGTTCTTTGACAGAGATTCCCTGTAGACCTGCGAGATAAGTAGGTCGCGCGGGGGGCCGGGCGCTCGCCAGATGTGCGAGGTTCGGTTTTTTATTTACTGGTCTTCCCGGTGGTCATAGGGGAGGGGAAACACCCGTTCCCATTTCGAACACGGTAGTTAAGCCCTCTTCCGCCGATGGTACTGCATGGGTAACTGTGTGGGAGAGTAGGTCACTGCCGGGATTTTTTGTATTAGCCCGCTGATTCTAACGAGTCAGCGGGTTTTTTCGTTTAGAATCAATACTTTACAGTCACGAAGTGTTCGGTCGTCCTGATCGAATACCCCTGTTTGCTAACTGGACAACACTGGACAAAACTACCTCTGAAACGTAATGTTTCTGCGTGCGCGTTTTGGGGGGCGAAAATGGACAAAACGGTCACAGCGGATCAAAAGAAAAAATACGCTCGTCCGTCGCTCGCGAACAGCGCACCACCACCGTTACCAGTCTCCTTGGAGGGAAGATCAGACTCCTCCGTCATAACGACAATCCAATGCTCTACGCACGGTCCTACATCCAAGGTCGGTATGTCTCGATGCGGACGATGGAGACAAGCATCCGTGGAGCGTCGAAGGTTGCTGAAGACTGGTATTTTGAACTCAAGACACGGGTTCGACAGGGAGATCAACTCCACGAACCGCTGTTCTCGGACATCGTGCGCGAGTTCCTTGTCGATCCCAGCATCAAGGGTGCGGTGTCCGAGGGACAGCACGACAACTATTTGAAGAAGTGGTCGGTTTTAGCACCACTCTTCCGAGATGTCCGAGTCTCTGCGGTGACGCTGGACAAGCTGGAGGATATCCGGAACACCCGAGCAGCGGGAACGAACCGCTACGGGGCACCCATCACCGCGAACACCATCGATAAAGACATCACGTTCATCCGTCAGATCTTGCGGTGGGGAGTTGAGAGAAAGTCTCTCGCAATCACCGTTCCACCCGCTCCGAAACGCAAGGGTCGATTCGAGGTCGTCAAGCACGGTCGTCCCACGTTCTCGCTGAAGCAGTGGAGGACAGTCACGCTTGCTGCTCGGAAACGAGCGCAGGACGCGGAGAAGAAACGCGAAGCGCAAGAACGTACCCCGACGCGAGGTCGCAAGATCGATGTTGAGAAAGCGTGGGAACTCTACTACTTCATTGTGTTTGCGTGCGGTGGTGCGTTGCGTACGGGTGAAGCGTATTCCCTGCGGTGGATGGATTGTTCGGAAGCTGTTCTGAATACCCCTGACAACACAGACGAAGATGCGGTCCACGTGTTGGTGCTGGGGAAGCACAGTCGCGGCGGACAACGGGAGAATGGATGGGTCTTAATGGGCGGTGTCGATGCGTTCCATCAGCTTCGGAAGCGACGGGAAGCGGACTCCCCGGATGACAAGCTGTTCCGCTACAACCACGAACCTGGATTTCGTGAGTTACTGAAGTCGTTGGATCTCTACACTGATCCGTCGTCAGGAATGACGCGCAACACCAAAAGTCTGCGGGTCACGGGAATCAATCTCCGTCTGATCAAGAACCCCGGAGTGTCCCTCAACGATCTGCGGAAATGGTGTCGGACGAGCATCGTTCAGATCCAGCACTTCTACGATCAAGCGCATCCTGAAACGAGTGCAGCGCGAGTTGCTGGACGATCCCAGTCAGCGAAGACGCAGTAGGTCTGTTTCTCACACCCACTCACCGCTCACCGCACCTGATCGTCCAGACTCACGGTGTCTGGCGACATCCAGCATCCCTCCAGCACCACCCCGTTTCGCTGACAGTCCCCCCTGTGTGTCTGCTACGCTCCGCGGATGCTGAAGGAGAACCCAATGAACGAGAGCACTGAACTGGCGGCGCTCCGCGTGAAGGCAAACGCTGGAGACGGAGGCGCACAGTACTTCCTTGGGGTGGCATATGCCATCGGGCAGGGTGTTCCGCAGGACGACGCACAAGCGGTGGCGTGGTGTCGCAAAGCCGCAGAACAGGGATTCGTAGCCGCACAGGTGCACCTTGGACTGAGGTATGCGACTGGACAGGGTGTTCCGCAGGACGACGCCCAGGCGGTGGCGTTGTATCGCAAAGCCGCGGACCAGGGACACGCAGACGCACAGTTCCTCCTTGGGACGAAGTATGCGGACGGGCTGGGTGTTCCGCAGGACGACGCACTAGCAGTGTTGTGGTATCGCAAAGCCGCAGAGCAGGGAAACGCACGCGCACAGCGCAACTTTGGGGATGCGTATGCCAACGGACAGGGTGTCCCGCAGGACTACGTAGAAGCGCATAAATGGTTCACCCTCGCTGCGTCTCGTGCGCCTGCAGAGAACCAGAAGCAATTCGCAGACCTTTCTGATGACACAGCGACATTCATGACCCCGCAGCAAATCGCAGACGCGCAGAAATTAGCGCGTGAGTGGCTGGCAGCGTTTGAGCAGCGTAACTGACAAGACGTAGGCGTCGCGCTCTCACCTCCTCACCCACGCGTCCTATCTATCCCCATCGCACGGTGTCTGGCGACACATAGCGTCCCTCCAGTACCACCCGCAGCGTTTCGCTGAAATCCCCCCCCGCTTCCTGCTACTGTCTGCGTATGTTGAAGGAGAACCCAATGAACGAGAGCACTGAACTGGCGGCGCTCCGCGTGAAGGCAAACGCTGGAGACGCAGGCGCCCAGTGCAACCTTGGGCTGATGTATGCCAACGGGGAGGGCGTCCCGCAGGATTACGTGGAAGCGGTGTCGTGGTTTCGCCAAGCGGCGGACCAGGGACACGCAGTCGCTCAGAACAACCTTGGGTCTGCGTATGCCACCGGGCAGGGTGTCCCACAGGATTACGTGGAAGCAGTGTCGTGGTTTCGCCAAGCGGCGGAGCAGGGAGACGCAAACGCCCACTCCAACCTTGGGCTGATGTATGGCAACGGGCAGGGTGTCCCGCAGGATTACGTGGAAGCGCACAAATGGCTCAACCTCGCTGCGTCTCGTGCGTCCACAGAGAACCAGAAGCGATACGCAGAGAGCCGTGATGCGGTGGCGTCATTCATGACCCCGCAGCAAATCGCAGACGCGCAGAAATTAGCGCGTGAGTGGCTGGCAGCGTTTGAGCAGCGTAACTGACAAGACGTAGGCGTCGCGCTCTCACCGCTCGCCGCACCTGAGCGTCCTATCTATCCCCATCGCACGGTGTCTGGCGACACATAGCATCCCCCCAGCACCACCCGCAGCGTGTCGGTGATAGTTTGTCCATCCGCTCTTCCATCGTGCGTCTCGCGTCAGTCTGGCGTCCTGGCGAGTGTTCCTGACAGGAACATCGATCATAGGGGTGTCAGGTAAAAGTTATTCACCTTTACCACCCCCATCAAACCCCCTTACGATCTTCATCGTGACTACTAATCGCATTCCTTCGCAAGAAGAACTCATACAAGTTGAAAAGCTCTTTCAAGTTGTAGAAATAATATTCAAGGAAGCATCAGCACTCAGCGAGAAGATTAAGGATGAAGGAATAGATAGATCTACTGATTCCACTGGGTTTGCGTTGAACTTTCTCGTAGATGAAGAACGATACGATGTACTGAAAGGCATATGGGAGCGTTGGAAAGCAGGGAGCAATGAAACTATCGCAGATATTGATCTGTCTGGATTGAGCGGTTTAGACGATGGGGATGATGCTCTTGAAGATTCCGAAGCGGACAACGCTCACGCGGTCGATGTTGAGTTCTTTACTATATCAACACAGGACTTCGCACTGGTGTTTGAGGACGCTATGACAGGTCTGAACTACTGCTTGAAGCGGAGCGGTTTTATAAGTTCTTTGCTCCACTCTTCGAAGAACGGGAGTTCGTAAGAAGTAGCAGCTTAACGCTGAGCAACATCCCCCCCCACACACCCTACCTACCACCAGCGCAGATAGCTGAACAAACGCTCCCACCATGTTCGCGTGGGCACCATGGTGACTGTCGCTTCTATTCCATTGGCGATATAAGTTTTGGTGCGTCGGCGTCCAGGGACACCATTACCGGTGATGAGTATCCTCAAAGTTCATCACCGATTTCCATCCACTCCCAACCTTTGTTGCGAGCATACGCACCGAGAATATCTGACAGATGACGCGCTTGATCAGGCGGAATCTCCCCACCCCAAGGCAGCACCAGTGCATCCTCGGGAACATCCGCACCAGCATCATCCCCAGATGCATAGACGAATGTCGCGAATGCAGTCGGCGATGGCGTGTCGTCCATCATTCCGTAATCGCGGAACATCTGAATATACGATTTGATTCTGACCTCGCGAGCGGGAATAGAAGTCATGGACTGGCAACTCCCACCAGTTCCAGCTTTGCTTCGATCGCATCCCGCACCCACTGGGATTTGTTGATCGGAGCAGCATCATTGAGCAGATCAGACAGACGCTCGGTGAGACGAACACCAAGATAAACATCACGGAAATCCTCGTGGTTGCGGTGGTATTTCTTCATCTATTGTTTCTCCTGTATCTGCTGGACGATGGCGATTGCGAACGGTCTCACACACGCTCCGAGCGTCTTTATCAGTACTGATTGCTCTGCGGACGTCGCGATGGTTCGGATAGTGGTCGACACGAGATCCTTCGCGTTGATCGCGCGGGCAAATGCTGCTGGATTACGAACGTCGACGTCGACGACGACGCGCTGATTTCCAACGATTTTTGTGATTTTCATCGGGTCCCTTACTTATCGTAAATGTGCGGAATCGCATCGTGGAGGGTCTTGCTACACAACGCACTCACGCTGGTGTTCGCTGATCGTGCGCAGGATGCGAGGAGAGCTTTATCAGTCAGTGACGTTCTAAACGACACCAGTGTCTGGTTGTTACTTCTGTCATCCGGGTCCATTTCAAGGAGTAGTGATCGATGTAGCTCCCTCTGTTGGAAGCTACTTGCGAAGGCAAATCCTTCCTTGATGCGTTTCATCTCTTGATCAGCGAGTTCTGTAAGCTCGGGTAGCACATCGTTCTTCATAATCTTGTTCTCCTTATTGGTTGTCTATTTGACGGCGATCCAGACGAGCGAATAACCCCGCTGGTATGTAATCCAGTTCTTCCCAGTGACGTACTTCTTTCTTCCAGTCGGACGCGAGATATGGAAGCGAACCCTCCTGTTTGCTGGCGATCTGATCGAGTTCTGTGTTCCGTGAAATCCACAAGTTATTCGTCCTGAAACTCAATCGGAGAATGGCAGCGAAGATGTCTATTGCGCACCGATGCGCGACGGGAACCCGTAAGAACCCGTGGATATGCGTTCCATTGATGGTTGTCGCGGGGAGGGCGATCACACCGACGGAGAGCGTCGCGTCTCTGCGTGCTGGATGCGAACGCGATGATGTCGGATTAAGGGCGAGCGTGGTGACATCGCATACCCGTGACATCGTCTTTCGTCGAGCGGCAATGACATCAACCGTCCGCTCATCGCGGATATTCTGAAGAACAAATGGCAGATACCTACCCGTGGTGTCCGCTGACATTCGATCGACTATCCAGTTTGTCCACGCGCTGACGACGGTGCGCAGCTCGTTACGTTCCTTGGCGAACACAAGATCCGCAAGGTGTCTCTGTTTCGCGTTGGATGCTGTCGTCTTCTTGCGATAGAGCGAGCGTCTCGTGGACTTGAGTTCGGTTGCGAATGCTGATGGTTGTGGTGTGCGAGACGCTCGACCAGCGTCTCGTCTCGCGTGCGCTCGGTGTTCTGGTAAGTCGTTTGTGAAGTTCATTAGAAGACACCTATGGACAAGAGAGATGGAGACAAGTCTGACGAACTCATTCCGTCAGCAGTCGGTGGCACTACTTCTATTTAGATAACGGTGAAACGCTGGAGGTTATACGCGCAGGAGGGACTGGAGGTGTATCGCGTTGAAGAACAACGACTGGCTCACCGGTTTTATTGAACCACGGTATCCACTTTCCGTTCGTTCGCAAGTATTGACAGCACCGTCACGTGGCTCATCGGCACATTCCGAAGTGATGTCATCTCGGCAGCGATCGCACGTGACGACTGTCCGTCACGCGACATTTCCTTCATCAGTTGGAGATTTGTGTCCCACGTCGCATCTTTAGAGATGCGTCCATCGGCAGTCTTCACGTATCCAGCGGGGACATGTCCTCCAACGTAAAAACCCAGTTGGCGTCGGTGTTCCTTCACCGCAGCGGTGCGTTCTCCGATACGTTCAGCTTCCATGTTGGAAACCATCATTAATATTCCGAACACGAGACGCGATACCGAACTGTTTAGAACAGCACCTCCCATATCCATCAGGTGAAGCTCCACTCCACGCTCACGCAGGACTTCAGCGATTTCCAGCGCATTCTTCGCACTGCGGAAGAGACGATCACCTTTCGTCACAATGATGTGATCACCAGCGGCGACATCCGCGATTAGACGCTTACCTGCTTCTCTACGTTGAAGTCCCGTAGAACCACTGGTAGCAGTATCCACGAAGAACTCCGTCACCTGTGGTAACCCGTTCGCTTGGCAATACCCGGCAATGCGGACGCGCTGATCTTCCAGGGAGTGTCCGTGTTCCGCTTGCTGACGTGTAGAGACGCGGCAATAACCGAACGTGCGTCCAATCGGTGTCTGGATCGTGACGTTGTTGCGTTTCTTCATTGTAAAGTCGTCATACCACACCTTTACAAGAATTACACAACTCGTAAAGGTGCGTTCGCATCTTTACGTTCAGAACCCTGAAATATCTATAAACCCTAATGAAACCTGGTGGTTTTGAGACGCGACGTCGCGTCATTATTGACTTCCAAACCAACCGGTCGGTCAACTTCACCTCTGTCTTTCCCAGGGGAGGGTAAATGGTTGGGGTAATATGGTTTGATCACCTGTCCAGCGAGGTCGCGTCTGTAAGCGGTTGAGCGATGAGGTAGGGGGATTGCTTGGGTGTACGTGGGGTCGTCGCTCTGGGGGGGAACGTGGGAGCGTTTTAGAGCGGTGCTTGGTTCTGACCGAAACGTGGACAAACGGATATGACCTGTTGCTAATAGGCGATTTATTGAAATAACTGGACAAAAACTGGACAAAACGTACATTTAGTCAATATTTGCTAGGTTTTATTGAATCAGGACAGAGTAGGTCACTGCCGTGATTTTTTCAATTAGCCCACTTATTCTAACGAGTCAGTGGGCTTTTTCATTTTAGACTCAACACTTTACAGTCACCGGTCGACCAGTGGTGACAGGCCGCGCCCGCCTGAGGGTCCGGTGAGATTGCAGCGACTCGACAAGATTGTCTCTGCCCGCGTCTGAGCCACTAAATCACCCTCGCGTATACTAATATTCAGATTCCACAGCACGATACGGGCTTTCGCGTTCCATCCAGATGATGCAGACCGGACACCTGCCTCCTTCTCGACCTACCGACGACGCTTGCACCCGCGGAACAGGGATCGACATACCGGTCGAGTTTGCCAGCGAGCGAAAGATCCGTCGCCGCAACAAGCTCCACTATCGGTTTTCGCACTGGCCGATCTGGATCTGGGTATTCTTTATTGCGCCAGGCCCGCTGACGTTCGATTTGTTCGAGACCGGTTTCGATTGGAAAATGGCGGCGTGGCTCGGTGCGGTACTTCTCGCGACGGGTCTGGCCGGACTACGCGGCCGGCTTCCCGGCGTCGAGCCCCGTCCCTACATCATTCGTTTTACTGAGGACAAGCCGAACCCACTCTACCGACGTGTCTGCTACACGTTCGCATGGAGTGCAGTGCTCACGTTCGCGGGGTTGAACATCACGGGCCTCGTCGTCGCGATACTAACCGGTGGATGGTATCTGAGAGAGATGTATGACGTGGCGTATTTTCCGATAGCCATCGCGATCTTGACCCTTGGAGCGTGTGGCCAGCTCCCGCGAGTGAAGCGGTCGACAAAGGACGAAGGCCACGAGCGGCGGTACTTTTACGGCTCGGTCTGGGCGGCATGTCTTGCACAGCCGGTACTCTGGTTTCTGTGGGCCGTCCTACCGAACTCCCGTGCCGCCGACGCGCTGAAGCTCGTTGTCTTCGTCGGAGTTCTGGGATGTGTCGGCTGGCTTTCGTATCGAGGCAAGCTGCCACGCACTCGTCCGATTGTTCCCGGTGAGGTCGCAGTCAGCGACTGACTCACCAGACAGTTTTAGCGTTCCCACGTCAGGCCACCGTCCTCGGGCGGGAGCGAGCCGCTATCCATGGTGTCGACCCTCGCAGTCAATCCATCTACAGTGATTGCTGTCTCTTCAGGAACGGTGCGTTCCTGAGAATACGGGCCTGCAAACCAGCGACCTAGACCGGGTTTGGTGTCGGGGCGTCTTCCTTCTGGGTTAACGACCAGTAGAATACCTGGCATGAGTCCTCATCGCATACGGGCCAAGCAGGTTGTGGCCGCGCTTGTCGTTGCCGGTATATCTGGGTCGGTGCTTTATCGAGGTCTCGGAGCTTTTGCCGGCGTGGATCTGTCTCGCCGTGCCAGTTGGTTGACGGAGGTCGTCGTAGCGCGAAACCAGACGCCGAGTGTAGATAGGTTCGACGATGATTTTATCGATAAGACAATGCGTGTCGACTACTTCCACTCCGGGGGTCACGGGACGGAAATTCTGGCCCTAGACAAGGTCGTTTCTGACGGGCCGTGGCCCGGCAGCCGAATTCGACTGGTCGACGATTTAAACCTGGGAAAGTATCTCTTCGAGGTTATCGACCGCCGGACAAATCGCGTGCTCTACTCGCGGGGTTTCGCCTCGATTTACGGTGAGTGGGAGACGACTCCGCCAGCTCGGGAGACTTACGGAACATTCCATGAGTCCATCCGATTTCCCTGGCCAAGGCGACCGGTGCAGGTCAAGTTGAAGGTCCGTGGCCGGGAGAATAGTTTTCACGAAATTTGGTCGACGGCGATCGACCCCAATTCTCGGTTCGTCAACCCGGTGGACCGAGCCCCGGTGGGGGAAGTCTGGCCAATCATCGAAAGTGGACCCTCGCCGGAGAAGGTAGACCTTCTGGTGATCGGGGAAGGATACACAGCGGCGGAGATACCGAAGTTTCACGGCGATGCCGAACGACTCGTCGACGCCTTGTTCGACGAAGAGCCGTTTACAAGTCGGCGCTCTGATTTTAACGTGTGGGGTCTGGATCTGCCCTCGGCGCAGTCGGGGGTGTCACGTCCGCGAGCTATGGAGTTTCGTCGCACACCGCTGTCGGCTCAGTACAATATCTTCGATTCTGAACGATACCTGTTGACGTACGACAACCATGCGCTCAGGGACGTGGCGTCGGCCACGCCCTACGAGTTCATTGAGATTCTGGTTAACGAGGAACAGTACGGTGGGGGAGGAATTTTTAACTTTCAGGCCACCGCAGCTGCGGATACGATGTTCGCGGAGTATATCTTCGTGCACGAATTCGGTCACCACTTTGCCGGACTTGCAGACGAGTACTACACGTCAGATGTTGCGTACGAAACAGGCGGTGCGTATCATCCTGAGCCGTGGGAGCCGAACGTGACGGCACTCCACGATCCGGAGCATCTAAAGTGGCGTGACCTTGTTGAGCCTGGAACGCCGCTGCCGACCCCGTGGGACAAGGACGTGTTCGAGGCGGAGAGCGCTGCATCCGAGGCCAGGCGTCAGGACCTGCGACTCGAAGACGTACCTGAGTCTGAAATCGAGCGTCTGTTTACCGAGCAGATGGAACGAGAAGCAGCCTTTTTTGTTTCGAGGGAGCACGCTGGTGCGGTCGGAGCCTTCGAAGGAGCCTCGTACGAGCCGGTTGGCCTCTATCGCCCAGAGATAGACTGCATAATGTTCACTCCGAAGGCTGTGGGGTTTTGCCGGGTGTGTCAGCGAGCCATCAATCGAGTGATTGACCAGTACGCGCTGCCGTAACCGAGATGCCATGAGATCTACCTTCATCGCGTCATGTGCACAGGTGGTTGGAGCGGAGCACGTTGTCCAGGACGCCACGGAGATGGCGGTTTACGAGTCGGATGGCCTGGCAAAACTCCGCTCTACGCCGGGTTTGGTGGTCCTACCAGGTACCGCGGCTGAAGTGCAGCAAGTCGTTCGTCTCTGCCACGAGGGGGGTGTGCCGTTCGTTGCTCGTGGCCAGGGCACCGGTCTTTCTGGAGGGGCGATGCCTCACCCCGACGGCGTCCTCATTGTCATGACGCGTCTCAATCATATTTTGGACATCGATATTCCAAACCGGCGAATCACGGTCGAGCCGGGTGTTATGAACATCGAAGTCACCAAGGCTGTTTCGTCGCAGGGCTGCTACTACGCACCGGACCCGTCCAGCCAGGTGATCTGCTCCATCGGTGGGAATGTGGCGGAGAATTCCGGTGGAGCCCATTGTCTGAAGTACGGGTTCACCGTGCATCACGTCTTGGGACTTGAAGCGGTGCTGCCTAACGGAGAGATGATTCAGGTTGGAGGGAGCGCACTCGACCCTCCTGGTCTGGATCTCCTTGGTGTGCTTGTGGGGTCCGAGGGGACGCTCGCTGTCGTCACCAAGGTGACCCTTCGGCTTCTGGGAAAGCCCGCGGCCGTCAAGACGCTGCTTGCGGCATTCGACTCAACCGAGGAGGCGGGCAATGCGGTGAGTGGAATCATTGGCGCCGGAATTATTCCAGCCGCTGTCGAGATGATGGACAGGACGACGATTGAAGCGGCAGAAGCCGCGGTGCATCCGAATTTCCCGCCCGCCGAGGCAGTGCTGATTGTCGAGCTGGACGGGGCGGAGGCCGAGGTATCTGCACTATTCGATCACGTCGAAACAGTCTGTCGGGATGTTGGCGCTCGGGAGATCCAAGTTGCCAAAACAGATGCACAGCGAGCACGGTTCTGGATGGGTCGGAAGGCGGCTTTCGCAGCTATGGGACGGGTGTCGCCCAGCTACTACGTCCAAGATGGCGTGATTCCGCGCACGAAGCTGCCCGAAGTGTTGGGCCGCATTCGCGCCCTTGAGACCGAGTCAGGACTGAAGATCGGTAACGTGTTTCACGCCGGCGATGGCAACCTGCACCCGCTGGTCTGCTACGACGACCGAATCGAGGGGCAAGCCGCGCTCGCTGAGAGCGTCGCCTCGCAGATTCTGACGTTCTGTCTCGACGTGGGTGGCTCGATCACCGGAGAGCACGGCGTTGGCGCCGACAAGGCTGACCAGATGCCGAAGATGTTTACCGAGACTGACTTGGATAGCATGCAGCTCGTCCGGTGTGCGTTTGACCCCCAGCATCTCTGCAACCCTGGAAAGGTGTTCCCTACGCCTCGCTTGTGCGGCGAAGTCCCTGGTCCATACCGCGCACATCCTATCGAGCGCGCTGGGCTCGCCGAGCGTTTCTGAAATTGAGGCTTCCGTACTGTGCCGAATAACTCGCTGGTCTTACAGGTTGAGTCGCACGTTGGAGCAAATTCGGCGTGGCTTGGTGGCGAGGGCGACACGATCGACGGAATGCTCCCGAAAGTGGTCGCCGAGCCCAAATCTGCGGAGGCGCTGACAGGCCTCCTTGAGTGGGCCTCGCAGGAAGAATTGACGGTCTCCGTTCGAGGTGGAGGGACGAAACTCGATTGGGGCGGTGTGCTTGGGGCGGTCGACCTAGTGGTGTCTACCGCGGGTCTTTCCTCTGTGGTCGCACATCGCCACGGCGACTTGACCGCGACGGTTGAGGCCGGCGCGACGCTAGCAAGTGTCAACGAGGCTTTGGGTGCCCGTCGCCAGTGGCTTCCGTTTGATCCACCATGGGCTGCGCGCGCGACTATCGGCGGTATTGTCGCGACGAATGACAGTGGCCCGAGCCGCTACCGTTATGGTGCTCCACGGGACGTGATCATCGGCGTCACGGTGGTCCGAGCCGACGGGAAAATGGCGAAGGCCGGTGGGATCGTTGTTAAAAATGTGGCCGGCTACGACCTGTCGAGACTAATGACCGGTGCGTTTGGATCTCTGGGCGTCGTGGTCGACGTCACATTCAAACTGACGCCCGTCGCCCCGGCATCTGGCACGGCGCTAATCGAGCTAGGGTCGGTAGATGCCATGGCGCCGATCGTGGCCGACCTTGTGTCGTCGGATTTGACTCCGTCAGCGATCGAATTGCAGTGGCCTCCGGCCCGCCTCCTCGTCAAATTCGAATCTGTCGAGAGTGCAGTCGAATCGCAGGCCGATGCGGTCGCTCGTCTCGTCGCCGCGCGTGACGCATCGTGTCGGGTCACGGTGCATAGGGATTACCAGGAATCGACGCTCTGGGAGGATCATGCGGGACGCTGGAATCAGCCGGGTACGTTGGTCAAGGTCAGCACCGCGACAAACGCCATCGTCCCGACTCTGATTTGGTTACGCGAGGCGTGCCGAGACCGGAACGTCGCGATGAGCGCCCAGGGCCGAGCCGCACTCAGTGTTGTCGATATTCGACTGGATGGCGCCATCGACACGCAGGCTCAGTTGATTCAAGAGCTCCGTGAGCGGTTCGAGGTCGGCGCCGGCTCTGCGGTCATCCGTCGGGCGGTCGCTGCACTCAGACAATCGGTGGACCCGTGGGGTCCAATCGGAGACGGACTACGGGTCATGCAGGCCATTAAGCAGCGGTTTGATCCCGACGGCCGGCTGAACCGTGGTCGGGGACCTGTCTAAGCAACGAACACCTCGCGCTGCCGCGTCTGAGACTCGTCCCCAGCAACAGTGGATCTCGCCGCGACCCAGTTTTCTATTCGCCCAGCTGTTGGTTCCTGATCGACGCGTCGACGAGTTCGACCAGGTGGAACATTGGCATCGAGCGTCTGGGATCGGTTTGCTTGAGGCTGCTCTGGAGCTGCAACAAACATCCCGGGTTACTTGACACGACCGCCTCAGCACCCGTCGAGAGCACATGGCCGACCTTCCGCGCACCGAGATCCTGGGCCGCCTCTGGTTCCACCAGGTTGTAGATACCGGCTGAGCCGCAGCACAGTCCGCCCTCGGGGATTTCACGAACCTCAAGATCTGGAATCGAGGCGAGCACGGTACGTGGCTGGGCAGTAACGCCCTGGGCATGTTGAAGATGACACGCGTCGTGATACGCGACAGTGAGCGGGACCGGGTGCCGCGGTGCGCGCGGGGACAACTCGGCCAGAACCTCAGAGACATCCTGGCATTTTTTAGCCAGGGTTGCCGCCTTCGCCGCGTACTTGGGGTCGTCACGAAGCAGGTGGCCGTACTCCTTGAGCGTTGAGCCGCAACCCGCAGCGTTGATGACGATCGTATCGACATCCAGGCCGTCGAACGTATCGATGAGTCGTCTTGCCATCTCGGTCGCGGCGTCTTCTAGGCCTGAGTGCACCATAAGCGCACCGCAGCATCCTTGCGGCTGCGGAACGACGACGTCGCAGCCTTCGGCTACCAGCACGCGCACGGTGGCGGCGTTCACATTCGGGAAAAATGTGCGCTGGACGCATCCGAGGAGAAGGGCAACCGTGCGGCGGCGCTTACCACGTGCCGGAATGTGCGCCGGCAGGCTGGAAAAGACCGACGCCAGCGTCACCTGCGGAGTCATTGCCTCCATCGCCCGTAGCCGTGCCGGCAGAAGTCCTAGCAGGCCGCTGGCCCGGATAAGTCGCTGCAGCCCGGTTCGCTGGTACACCCACAACTTGAGCGCCACTACTTTCAGGCGCTTTGGGTAGGGGAACAGCCAAAATATCAGCCGTCGAAAAAGTCGATCACTGAGCGGCCGTTTGACCTGTCGCTCGATCTGCGCGCGGGTTGCCTCAATTAGCTGATCGTATTTGACGCCGGAGGGGCATGCGGTCACGCACGCCATACATCCGAGACAGGTGTCGATGTGGCGGGTGACTCCGTCGTCGATCGGTGCCCGGCCCTCAAGACCAAGGCGCATCAAATAAATGCGCCCCCTCGGGGAATCGGTCTCCTTACCCCACAGCGTGTACGTCGGGCAGGCTGGGAGGCAAAATCCGCAGTGGACACAGTCTGCGACCTGGTCTTCAGACGGAGGGTGGTGTGCGTCAAACACACTCGACAACGGTGTCATGCGGCACTGCACCTCGTCATGGTTCTGCTGATACCTTGGCTGTTCCAGACCCTCATCCCTTGCATGAGAGTAGTGTGGCCAGTCCGTGAGTCGCAAGTGTGTGGCCATGCGGCTGCATATCGTCGATACCCCTGAGCCAGACAGATCGACAGCCGGAGACCTGGCGGACTAGAATCGCCGCCATGAGCACCATGTCGCATGCCATTCGAATTCACACGACCGGTGGACCTGAGGTGCTGCAATGGGACCCGGTTGATGTTCCCCCGCCAGGCCCCGGTGAGGCGGTTGTGTCCCAGACGGCGATCGGACTGAATTTCATCGATGTCTATCATCGGACTGGTCTCTATCCTGTCCCCGCGATGCCAGCGGTCATCGGGAGTGAGGCGGCAGGCGTCGTTGAGGCCGTGGGCGAAGGGGTATCCGAAGTCGCGGTTGGCGATCGGGTCGCATACTGCATGAGCATCGGCAGCTACAGTCAGCGACGGGTGATCGCCTCGCGACTGCTTGTCAAGGTCCCAGACGGGATCAGAGACGATCAGGCCGCCGCCATGATGCTCAAGGGATGTACGGTCCAATATCTCCTACGCCGCACGTATCGGGTCCAACCGAGCGAGACGATCCTGTTTCACGCCGCCGCAGGCGGGTGTGGGTTGTTGGCCTGCCAGTGGGCCAAGCACCTTGGCGCCACGGTGATCGGAACGGTGGGGACACCAGAAAAGGCTGAGTTGGCGAAGGCGCACGGATGTGATTATCCGATTGTCTACACGCATGAGAATTTCGTCGAGCGGGTGAAGGAGATTACGAATGGTGTCGGCGTGCCCGTGGTCTACGACTCTGTGGGCAACGACACGTTTCTAGGGTCCCTGGATTGTTTACAGCCTCGGGGCCTGATGGTCAGTTTTGGGAACGCGTCGGGGCCCGTCGAGCCCTTTAGCCCAGGAATGCTGGCGGCTAAGGGATCTCTGTTTCTGACGCGACCGACGTTAGCGACGTACATTCGAACGCGGGCCGAGCTTGAGGCGACGACCGCGGAACTGTTCGACGTGGTAGCTGCCGGAGCGGTCTTGGTCGAGGCTAGCCAGACCTTTCCGCTGAAGAGTGCCGACCAGGCGCACCGGGATCTGGAGGGTCGTCGTACGATTGGTTCCACAGTGCTGCTCGTCGACGACGGAGAGAACTGACAAAACAAGGGAGGATGCAATGACGAGTCTACGAATGGTTTTCATCGGCGGGTTGATCGGCGCGAGTGTTATGGCAGCGGTAACCGCGTTGAGTGCGACGCAGGGTGCGGCAGGGCCGCAAGCAATCAACCTGCCTGGGCGTACGACAACGGCACCGTTCAGTGACGGGATGCTGGCTGGAGACACGCTCTATCTCTCTGGGAGACTGGGACTCGAAGGCGGTGAAGTTCCAGCCACCCCAGAGCAGGAAGCTCGTAACATCCTCGACGGTCTTCAGGACGTTCTGTCTGAAGCGAACATGACGATGGACGACCTTGTGCAGGTGCAAGTGTTCTGTTCGGACGTGGCCTTCTATGGCGTCTTTAACGAGGTCTACTCAACATACTTTAACGATGCGCCGCCCGCCCGCGCGTTTATCGGCTCAGGTGACTTACTCTTTAATGCGCGGTTCGAGGTTATGGGCATCGCCGTGAGAAACTGAGCCCGCTATGCGGAATCAATGGCGAGGTGCGGTTCGGAGCATCCTCGTTGTGGGCAGCGTCGTCGTTGTGACTGGCTGTGGCGGAGGGACCGAGATCCTCACCGACGCAGACTCGATCGCGCCCACGCCAATTGCACACCTGTCCGACGGCCTCGAAGCCCATCGCCCGGCCGTGTCTGGTCCGAACGGCCTGGTCACTGCAGGACACCCGCTGGCATCGATTGCCGGTGTGCGCGTCTTGATGCAGGGCGGCACCGCTGCCGACGCGGCGGTTGCCATACTGGCAACACTCAACCAGGTCGAGCCGATGATGTCTGGTATCGGGGGTAATGGGTTTATGACCGTGTATGACAAGGTCAGCGACCGTGTTTACTCGCTCAACGCCACCGGCGCGGCACCCGCGTCACTCGATGCGAGTGAGCTCACGGCTGACGATCTTGCGCGGGGCTTTAAGGCCGGTGTCACGCCTGGGTTGTTCGGTGGATGGATCGCGCTGCTGGATCGTTTCGGAACGATGACCCTCGGCGAGGTGCTAGAGCTTTCGGTCGACTATGCCGAGCGAGGGCATCCACTTGACCCCTTCGTGGCTGGTTCCGTCGACGAACATCGGGCGCTACTTGGGACGTACGTAACGACGGCCCATGTGTTTCTTCAAGACGGCGAGCCACCCTTACCAGGAGCGGTATTTGCCTATCCTGACCTAGCGCGGACCTTACGTAGGCTCGTCGAGGCCGAGGACAGCGCGCTGGCGAATGGGAGGTCTCGGTCGCAGGCGTTGCGCGCTGCCTTCGACCGGTTTTACTCAGGCGACATTGCGCGCGAGATGGCCCGGTTCTATCAGGAGCACGGCGGATTTTTCACGCGGGACGACTTTGCCCACTACCAACCGGTATGGGCCGAGCCGGTGCGCACCACCTACCGTGGCTACGAGGTCTACAGCAGTCCTCCGACCTCGCGCGGTGGTCTCGAAGTAACGATGCAGCTCAACGTCATCGAAGGCTTCGACATGGCATCGCTCGAGCACAATTCAGCCGACGCCCTCCATTTGATTGTGGAGTCGATTAAGGTCGCCAAGGCCGATGTCTATCACTTTGTCGTCGATCCCGACGCGAACGACGTGCCGATGGAGGGCATGCTATCGAAGGACTACGCTGACACGCGGCGCGCACTGATCGCGTCAGGTGAGGCGATGGACTACCCGGACCACGGATCGCCCGCCGGATCCCAGACGACGAAGTCCCGGGTGCGTCTAGATCTCGGACCGGTCGCGTTTGCAACCAGTTACCCTGGGAGCACGACCAGCTTTTCGGTTGCCGATCGGCACGGCAACGTCGTCGTGAGCACTCCCACCCTTGGGAGCCTGTGGGGAACCGGCGTCGTAGTCGGGACCACCGGAATCATTTTCAATAACGGCACGCGGCATGGCTCGACATCGCCGTATCCAGACGACGTTAACTATGCCCGCGGGGGACAGATCCCTGTGCTCAATAACTCGCCGATCGTCGTGATGAAAGACGGGGCCTTTTATCTGGCGCTTGGTACGCCGGGTGGCGAGACGATTGGGCAAACGCAGTTCCAGGTGTTACTGAACGTGTTGGACTACGGTATGGAGATTCAGGAGGCGATCGAAGCGCCGCGGATGTCACTGATCGCGGAGCCGAACTTCTACCGGCCTGGATCAGAGATCGCCGTGCAGCTCGAGTCCAGAATCGCGCCCGATGTAGCCGCACGTCTCGAGGCGATGGGGCACTCCGTGGTCACGGTGCCTGAGTACTCGATCGGCAACATGCAAGGTATCCTTGCCAACATCACGACGCAAACACTCACAGCCGGGGCTGACCCGCGGCGGATGATGTACGCGATTGGGTGGTGATCATGGCCGAGTTCACCTTCCAACTCATGGGCCAGGAGGACGCCGCTGCAGTGTCCACGTTGGTGCTCTCCGGGTTCGACACCTATATCGCCTCAGAGTACGCACCACCCGGGATCGCGGAGTTCCGAAAGTACGCTGACGCCGCCGCGCTGGCAGACCGAGCAAGGCACGACCACTTCGTCGTCATCGTCCGGAGTGAGGGCGTCCTTGCCGGGATGATCGAGATGCGTCAGAACAACCACGTCTCGCTGTTGTTTGTCGCCGAGGCGTTCCAGCGACAGGGCCTCTCGCGCACCCTTCTCGATCGAGCGATCGCCGAGGTTCGAGACCGGGCTGACGAGCTTGAACGGATGACGGTGAACTCGTCGAGGTATGGTGTCCCGGCATACAAGGCACTGGGGTTTCGCCAAACTGGGCCAGAGCGGTCGGTCAACGGCATGCTCTTCACACCGATGGCGATGCGGCTAGATGCACGGTAGGGATCTGGAAGTCAGAGATCTGGCATCAGTGGCTTGGAGCCGAGAAAGCTCCCGTGACTCCAAGGCCGTACTGGTAGACCAGTGCCGCACCACGGTCGGCCGTCTCGACCAGCATTACGAGCCCGCCAACCGCCAGGACGAACGCCACAAGCAGGATGACCGGCCTCGGTGGAAAGATGTACGACACCGCGAGACGCAACGATACGAAGAACGCGAAGAACCACGTTGTCCGGAACGCCCAGTTCTCGTGGGCGTGGACGAGGGGTTCGACGACCGGCGCAAGCGTCATCGCGTCAGCACCTGAACGGCCACTGACATACGCCAGCAGGGCGAATGAGGTGCCAGCCAGATAGAGCCAAGTGGCCGTATTCCTGAACGCCCTTCGCCGTGGTGAGAAGAGGCCGAGCAAGTCAACCAGCGCGGCGACTGGGAGGAGCCCGATTGGGAAGTGGACCACGATGGGATGGAGATTCGGAAGCCAGTCAGGAGCAAGTGACATCGCATTTTTTGGGGCAGACAGGCGTGAGCACTCTATAATACCTCGCCTTTTATGCAGGGTTGGCACGGATGGGACGACTATGCACCGTTCTACGACTGGGAAAATGCTCAGACCGTAGGGCGGCGAGATTTGCCGTTTTGGATTGAACTTGCGCGGCGTACAGAGGGAACTGTTCTCGAGCTGGGGTGCGGTACCGGTCGCGTGTCGCTGCCGGTCGCGAAGGTCAGCGATCGATTCGTTGGAATCGACCGTTCAACGCCGATGCTCCGACGGCTGCGGGTCCGGCTGCGGCGCGCCGGGCTCGGTTCGCGTGCGGCGGCGGTCCGGGGTGACATTCGCGTCCTTCCCTTTCGTAAGCGTGTGCGGTTTCCGCTGGTGATGGCGCCGTACGGAATATTGCAGTCACTACTCCGAGATCGGGATCTGCGTTCGACGCTCCGTTCCGTCGCTGGTGTCATCCCCCGCGGGGGACTCTTTGTGGTTGACCTCGTTCCCGACCTTCCAAGATGGCAGGAGTACGAACGAAAGGTCAGTCTGCGTGGTCGTCGTCCCGGTGGCGGCCGGCTGACGTTGATCGAGACGGTTCGGCAGGATCACGATCAGCAGATGACGATCTTTGACCAGGAATATGTCGAGCGAATTGGCCGGCGCCGGGAGTCTTCCCGTTTCTCGATCGCGTTTCGGACGCTGACCGTCGCTCAGGTCTCTCGCCGGCTCGAGCGGTCCGGATTCCGCGTCGACAGCGTGCTCGGGGACTACCAGGGGCGGGCGTGGTCACCTGATGCCGACGTCTGGCTGATCGTGGCGCGACGTGGATAGGGCGCCGGAATACGCATCCTTGTGGTTCATTTCCTGACTTCTAGCTCCACGTTTTGAGATAATTACATTTCCGTTCAGAGTTTGAAACCGTCGTTCCGACATCGGGAGTAGCCTTATATGTCTGGCCATTCTAAATGGGCTTCCATTAAACACAAAAAGGGTGCCGCCGACGCCAAGCGTGGCCAGTTGTTCACTCGAATCATCAAAGAGATTACCGTCGCGGCTCGTCATGGTGGCGGCGACCCCGACAGCAATCCTCGTCTCCGGACCGTGATCGCAGACGCCAAGGCAGCGAACATGCCGGCCGACAATATTAAACGTGCGATCCGGCGCGGTACGGGCGAAGAGCCAGGTGTCGAGTATGAGGAAATAACCTATGAGGCATACGGGCCTGGTGGTGCGGCCATGTTGATTGAGGTGGTGACGGACAACACAAACAGAGCGGTCGGAGAGATCCGACATATGCTCTCTAAGCATGGTGGCAATCTCGGGACCAGCAACAGCGTTGCATGGATGTTCGACAAACGGGGTTACATCGTGATAGCGAAAGCCGGTGCCGAGGAGGAAGCCCTCATGACCGCTGCGATCGACGCGGGTGCGGATGATTTCGAAGACGATGGTGACCAGTGGGAGGTCGTAAGCCGGCCCGAAGCACACGATCACGTGCTTAATGCGATCAAAGCGGTCGGCGGGGAGGTGGTGACCGCGCAGATTGCTATGCTGCCCAAGAACCAAGTCAAAGTCGAAGGGAAGCAGGCTCAGCAGTTGCTCAAATTGATGGACATCCTTGAAGACCAAGATGATGTGCAGCACGTCTGGTCAAATAGCGACATCGACACCAAGGAGATCGAGGCCTCGCTCGCGTGAGAATCTTCGGGGTTGACCCCGGTTCCGTCTGCACCGGCTATGGCTGTATTGAGACGTCTGGGAGCCGACATCGCGTTGTGGCCTCTGGGGCGCTCTCTGTGCCCACACGTCTCCAATTCGCCGAGAAGCTATTGTTGCTGCATACGGGCCTGGCCGAGTTGTTGTCTCAGCACAGTCCAGAGGCAGTCGCCGTTGAGGATCTGTTTTACGCCAAGAACGCTCGAAGCGCTTCCAAGCTCGGTCATGTGAGAGGGGTGGTGTTGCTGGCTGCATCACAGGCCGGCCTGCCTGTTGCCGAGTACACGCCTACTCAGGTGAAACAGGCGGTGGTCGGGTACGGCCGAGCCGGGAAACATCAGGTCCAGGAGATGGTGACGCTGTTGCTTGGGTTGGACGAGCAACCCTCACCACTCGATGTGTCGGACGCCCTCGCCGTGGCTGTCTGTCATGCGCACCTTCAGGGGGTGGTTCAGAGCGAGATCGCCAAGAACCGACCCGAGTCGCCGGTGCCTCGAAGCTGGCGAAAGTATTCTCCGAGGCATCGAAGCGAATCATGATTGGGTCGCTCCGTGGTCGGCTTGCCGAAAAACAACCCAACCGGCTGGTTGTCGATGTTCAGGGTATTGGCTATGAGCTCCAGGTTCCGTTGTCGACTTTTTATGGCTTAGGGGACGTCGGGTCTGACGTCTCGCTTCGGGTCCACACCCATGTCCGAGCCGACGCGCTGGCCCTGTTTGGATTCGCCAGCCGGCTCGAACTGGATCTGTTCGAGCGGCTCATAGCCATCAGTGGGGTCGGTCCACGGCTCGCGCTTGCCGTGCTGTCAGGGATCGAGCCCTCGGAGTTGGTTCGCGCCGTTCGGGCAGGCGACATCGTCCGGCTGACCAAAATTCCCGGAGTCGGGAAGAAGACGGCAGAACGGATCGGGTTGGAGCTTAAAGACCGGTTACCCGCTGCCGTAGATGTCGAAACGGATACCATGGAAGTCGGTTCGTCCCACGGCGAGCTTCGAGACGATGTCCTGTCGGCTCTCCTCAACCTTGGATACCACCGACCGCTCGCAGAGAGATCGGTCGAGGCGGCGCTCAGGTCGGCACCTGGAGCGGAAGGCTTCGAGGATGTCTTGCGCCAGGCTCTCAGGGAGCTGGCCAAGTAACGGTCATGTCAGCAGACAGAATCGTTAGTTCAGTGAAGACTGAGGAGGAGGCCCAGTACGAGGCGGGCTTGCGACCGCGCACGTTCAACGACTACATCGGGCAGGATCGCGTTCGTGAAAATCTCACCGTGTCGATCACCGCCGCTCGGAACCGCAACGAAGCCTTGGACCATGTCCTGTTATACGGTCCGCCGGGGCTCGGGAAAACGACCCTAGCGTATGTCGTCGCGCAGGAGCTCGGTGTGCCGGTCCGCGCGACTGCCGGGCCTGTGCTGGAGAAGCCCGGAGACCTCGCCGCGTTGTTGAGCAATCTCAAGGAGCGAGAAGTACTGTTCATCGACGAAATCCATCGGATGAGTCCAGTGATCGAGGAGATCCTCTACCCGGCCATGGAGGACTACGAACTCGATATCATGATCGGCCAGGGGCCAGGAGCGCGGTCGGTCAAGGTGCCGGTACAGCGCTTCACATTGATCGGGGCAACGACGCGTGCAGGACTCCTCACGTCACCGCTCCGAGCCCGTTTCGGCATCGTTCACAGACTCGACTTCTACAACGACGACGATCTGCGTGAGATCGTGCTGCGCTCTGCTCGTATCCTCAAAGTCCCGATTGACGAGCCGGCCACCCGTGAGATCGCCCATCGGTCCCGTGGGACACCGCGGGTGGCCAATCGACTCCTCCGCAGGGTCCGCGACTACGCAGAAGTACGAGCCGACGGCACCATCGACGTCGAGGTGGCAAAAAGCGCCATGCTGATGCTTGAGGTCGATGACAATGGTTTTGACGAGTCTGACCGGCGACTCCTGATGGCCATCATCGAAAAATTTGGAGGTGGACCCGTCGGTCTCAATAGTCTGGCCGCAGCGATCAGTGAGGAAAAGGAGGCCATCGAGGACATTTACGAGCCCTTTTTGATTCAGGCGGGCTTTCTTGATCGCACCCCACGAGGTCGGGTCGCCACCCCGCGAGCCTACGACTACTTCGGCTTGTCGGCTCCAGAGCGCAACTCGCGACTGTGGTGAGTCGGAGTATTATCGGCATTCCATCATCAACGATACCGGGCTCAGGCCGGTGCGGAAGTAGAGGTACGCGCGAGTGACAATTACGGGACAAGGAAGGCGACTGGCGGGAGCCGGGACGTTGCGGCAGGCAAAGATAGCGTCGCTGGCGACCTATGTTCCACCACGCGTACTCACCAATGCCGACCTTGAGAAGATGGTGGAGACCTCAGACGAATGGATTATCAAGCGGACCGGAATCCGAGAACGCCACATCGCTGCACCCGGCGTGGCGACCTCAGACTTGGCGAAGGAGGCGGCGCTATCGGCGATCGCCCAGGCCGGTCTGAGCCCTAAGGACATCAGCTTCATTGTGGTGGCGACCACCACGCCAGACATGCTCTTTCCGAGCACCGCTTGCCTTGTCCAGGCCAAGATCGGGGCGGTCAACGCATGGGGATTCGATCTCGGCGCAGCGTGCTCCGGTTTCACGTACGCCCTGACGACGGCGGCTCAGATGGTAGGGAGTGGGTCTCACGACCACGCCCTCGTAATCGGGGCCGACGTGATGTCGTCGATCATCGACTACCAGGACCGCGCGACTTGTATCATTTTCGGTGACGGCGCTGGCGCGGCTGTCGTCTCGCCCGTGACCGACGAAGGTCTAGGGTTCGTCGATTTCGCCCACGAGATCGATGGCACTGGTGGTCCCGCCTTGTGTATGCCTGCGGGTGGAAGCCTCCATCCAGCCTCTCACGAAACGGTCGAGAAGCGAATGCATTACGTTCACCAGGACGGCGCGACGGTCTTCAAGTTTGCCGTTCGCAAGACCGAGGAGATTTGTGGAAAAGTCTTGATGCAGAACGGCATCGGGGCCGACGCAGTCGATCTGTTCGTGTGCCATCAAGCAAACCGTCGAATTATCGAGAGCGCCGCAGACCGTCTTGGACTTGACCAGAAGAAGATCGTGATTAATATCGAACGTTTCGGGAACACCACGGCAGCGACCATCCCGCTGGCGTTATCTGATGCCATCGCCGCAGGGCGTCTAAGGAAAGGGCACCACGTTCTCTTGACGTCGGTGGGCGCCGGATTCACGGTTGGCGCCGTCCTGTTGCGGTGGGCGTATTAGTAGAAAGGAGCCAAACTCCCGACTGCTTGAGCTCTGCTCTTGTCCACTCAGGTCTCTGATCTCGATTTCGTTCTTCCAGCTGAGTTGATCGCCCAGGAGGCACTGTCGTCGCGCGATCAGTCTCGTCTCCTGCACCTCGATCGTGCCACGAAAACTCGAACCCATCGCCGCGTCGATGCACTGCCTCGTCTCTTGACATCCGGCGATCTCTTGGTCGTCAATGACTCACGGGTGTTCCCGGCGCGCCTACTCGGCCGCCGCGATCCGAGTGGCGGCACCGTTGAATGCCTGCTCCTCGCTCGCCTTGATGAAGCTCGGTGGGATGTCCTGGTTCACCCGGGGCAGAAGATGAAGGCCGGGGCGCGAGCGACGTTTGGCGGAGGGGATGGCCAGCTTCAACTCGAGGTTCTGGAGCAGCATTTTCACGGTCGTCGAACAGTCCGACTGCAGGTCACCGGACCTCAAGATGTCGACACCGTCGTCGACAGAATCGGTCAGACACCGCTTCCGCCGTACATCAGGCGCCTAGCCGACCGAGTCGACCGAGAGCGGTATCAGACCATCTTTGCCAAGGTGCGAGGATCGATCGCTGCGCCAACCGCTGGTTTGCACTTCACCACGGAGCTGATGACACGCCTCGCCTCGGGCGGTATCAACCAGACCGCGGTGACCTTGCATGTTGGGTATGGCACATTTCAGCCGATTCGGGTCGACCGGATAGAAGATCATCAGGTGGCGCCCGAGCAGTATGAGATGACCGCGAAGGCAGCCGATCAGATCAACAGAGCGCTTGATGAGGGCCGAAGAATCGTGGCGGTAGGAACGACGACCACCCGTGTTCTTGAGAGTGTGGCCCGAATCGGTCATGGTCGTATGATTCCCATGATGGCCACGACCGATCTCTGCATTCGTCCCGGGTTTGACTTCCGCGTCGTCGGCGGTCTATTCACGAACTTTCACTTGCCTCGGTCGTCGCTCTTGGTCCTGGCGTCAGCCTTTGCCGGCCGCGAGTTCCTACTTGAAGCGTACGCTGAGGCGGTCAAACAGCGGTACCGTTTTTATAGCTATGGCGATGCGATGCTGATTACCTAGTGCCGCGCTATAATCGGATGTTACGCGAGCGCATGTTTTGCCGGTGTAGCTCAGCTGGTTAGAGCGAGCGGCTCATATCCGCTAGGTCCGGGGTTCAAGTCCCTGCACCGGCACCATCTCTTTGTTTTTCATCGAGCGGTGGTAGTGTTCGATCATGTTCTGCGCCATCGGGTGATACAGCACCCCACGGGTGTGCGCGATCTGGTGCGTCTCCAGACAGTTCACCAGCTCCCCCGAGACGTAATACGGCCCATTGTCGCTCAGGAGCAGCGGCCGATGCGCCACTCGAACCCGGTCGACGCTATTTCGTTCTGCTGCAGCGTCCGTGGCACCATACAAACGCCATGATTCCGATCCAAAAACGCGTCCTGCAGGCGATCCGGCGTGAGTCGCTGATTGCTTCTGGAGATCGAGTATTGGTCGCACTCTCAGGGGGCGCAGATTCTGTCGCGTTGACCCGGCTTCTCTCTGAGATTGCGGAGACGGCGAGTTTTGAGGTTGTCGGTGTGGCGCACCTCAATCATCAGATCCGCGAGGCTGCAGATGCGGATGAGCAGTTTTGTCGGACGTTGGCCGGTCGTCTATCGCTGCCCTGCCTAGTTGATCGGGTTAATGTGACAGCTGTGGCCAATCGCGAGAGTATTTCCGTCGAGGAAGCTGGACACCGGGAGCGTTACGCGTTCTTTCAGCGCGCCGCCGCCACGCTTCAAGCGGACTGCGTCGCGACGGCCCACACACGGGATGACCAGGCCGAGACCTGTCTCCTGCGTTTGCTCCGTGGAGCTGGTCCCGCCGGGCTATCAGGTATTCATCCCCGTTCTGGCGATGTCGTTCGTCCACTGCTCGACGTATCGACGTCCGAGCTTCGTGAGTATCTTTCGGTCCATCGGCAAGAGTTTCGGGAAGACGAGACCAACCGTGACGTCACTGTGACCCGGAATCGCATCCGCCACGAGCTGATCCCGTTCCTAGAGCGCCAGTTTTGTCCCTCGGTCGTCGATGTGTTGGTTCGAGAGACTAAGATCGCGAGACACGATGCCGAGTGGCTAGAGTATCAGGCGACCGCGGCGGCGTCCGAGATCGTCAGATACACGGACGGTGTGGCGGTTGTGGATCAAGAAGGACTCTCGAACCAACCCGTAGCCTTGGCTCGACGCATCGTGATGCGTGCCGTGGAACGGGTGGCGGGTCGCAACGCGGGATTCGACCAAGTCGAGCGGCTCCTCGCGATAGCCACAAAAGGATCTGGAAGTCAGACGGCAGTCGATCTGCCCGGGTGTCGAGTGACGATTGCGAACAGATGCCTTACGATCACTCCGCCGCCGCCTCGACACGCAGGCTCGACACCGGTGACGGAATTCACGTACCGGCTGCAGATTCCGGGAGAAGTTGAGATTCCGGAGGCCAAGATGACTGTCGCTGTTGAACGGGTCACCGGAGGAATGCCGACTAGGGGGATGTTGGCACGGGGCGAGGCGGTATACGTGTCGGGGGGACAGGTCACCGCTCCTCTGATCGTCCGCAGCTGGCGTCCGGGTGACGCGTTCCGTCCCCTGGGGTTGGGTGGTCACAAGAAGCTCCAAGATCTGTTTGTTGACCGAAAAGTCGACCGGTTATCCCGCCGGAGGATACCGATTGTTGCCGATAAGAAGAAAGGAATCGTCTGGGTAGTGGGTCACTCGGTATCAGACGAATTTAGGATCACGCCTGACACCGAAGGCATGCTACGCTTGACAGCAAGAAAACTGCACATAAATTAGGAGGAGCTGGGTGAATTCGACCCTGCGTAGTCTTGTTTTTTGGATGGTTCTCGTTGTCGTCGTAGTACTGATCTGGAACGTCTCAACGCAGTTTCAGGCGGTCGACGACTCCGTGACCTTTAGTGATTTCCTCCGGCAAGTGGATACCGGTGAAGTGCAAAGCGCTGAGCTCGCTGGTAACGAGATTACAGGTGAGCTGGCCGGAGGCAGCAGATTCCGCACTTACGCTCCACCCCAGTACGAAGGATTGGTCAATCGCCTGGTCGAACGCGATGTGGCGGTGACCGCCCGAGAAGCGACCGGCAGTCCGTGGGCGACCTTGCTGTACTCGTGGGCTCCCATTCTTCTAATCATCGGGTTCTGGATCTTCTTCATGCGTCAGGTGCAGAGCGGTGGCAACAAGGCGCTATCATTTGGCAAGAGTCGGGCGAAACTTTCTTCGAGCAGCCAAAAGAAGGTCACGTTTACGGACGTGGCTGGCGTGGATGAGCCCAAAGAGGAGCTTCAGGAGATCATCGAATTCCTCAGAGAGCCTCAGAAGTTCCAGAAGCTTGGCGGCCGAATTCCCAAAGGTGTCTTACTGATGGGCGCGCCAGGAACCGGTAAGACGCTACTAGCTCGCGCGGTGGCCGGTGAGGCAAATGTCCCGTTCTTCTCGATCAGTGGCTCTGACTTTGTCGAGATGTTTGTGGGCGTCGGCGCATCACGTGTCCGCGACCTGTTCGAACAAGGTAAGAAGAATGCGCCATGCATAGTCTTCATCGATGAGATCGATGCGGTCGGCCGCCATCGTGGCGCCGGCCTGGGCGGAGGGCATGACGAGCGAGAGCAGACACTCAATCAATTACTGGTTGAGATGGACGGGTTTGAATCGAACGAAGGAGTTATTCTCGTTGCCGCGACCAACCGTCCGGACGTGCTCGACCCTGCCTTGCTGCGTCCGGGCCGCTTTGACCGAACTATCGTGGTCAATCGGCCGGATGTCAAAGGGCGCGAGGGTATTTTCGGTGTGCACACCCGTAAGATCCCTCTGTCAGACGATGTGGATGCCCATGTCCTGGCCCGTGGCACGTCCGGGTTTTCTGGCGCGGACATCTGCAATCTGGTCAATGAGGCTGCTCTAAACGCGGCCCGATACAACCAGAAGGTCGTTCGGATGTATGACTTCGAATTCGCCAAGGATAAGGTGCTGATGGGTTCGGAGCGCCGTTCGATGATCATCAGTGACGACGAGAAACAAGTTACCGCGGTGCACGAGGCCGGTCACGCGTTACTCGCCGTTCTCCTGCCGCAAGCGGATCCCATTCACAAGGTGACTATCATTCCTCGCGGAATGGCGCTGGGGCTTACGCAACAGCTTCCCACGGACGACAAGCACAATTACTCTCGCGACTATCTTAACGACCAGATCGCGATATTGCTTGGCGGCCGGATCGCAGAGGAGTTGACGCAGGAGAACATCACGACGGGCGCTGGTAACGATCTGGATCGAGCAACCGAGTTGAGTAGAAAGATGGTCTGTGAGTGGGGAATGAGCGACAAGCTTGGTCCGCTCACCTTTGGCAAAAAGGAAGAGCAAATTTTTCTGGGTCGAGATTTCTCGCAGCAGTCTGACTATAGTCAAGAGACGGCGATGCAGATCGACCAGGAGGTCAAGTGGATCGTGACGCAGAATTACGGCCGCGCGCGTGAGGTGCTCAAGAGCCATCAACGAGCGCTCGAGGCGATCGCGGAGGAATTGTTGGTCCGTGAAGTCCTGGATGCCGACCAGGTTATGCGGATTGCCCGTGGTGAGACGCTCACCGAGCCGGTTGAGACGCGGGGCTCGTCGTCGGACCATCCGCCTGAGGGTCACACCGATCGTCCGGAGGATGAGCGCCCCGAAATTGTACCCCCGGTGCCGTCGCTCGACAAAGCCGTGCCTCAGGAATAGTCCGCGCACGCGCGAGACCAGAGTGCACCTGCCGTCCGCTCCCATGGTCGGTACGCGATCCCTAATGATCCATAACAGAAAGCCGTACCTACTCCGGCTTCCCGGCGGACGTACTCTTCACTTAGGAGATCGGACCCTCGTCATGGGTATCCTCAACGTCACACCTGACTCGTTTGCCGATGGCGGGGCGAATTTGGACCCAGGCAAGGCGCTAGAGGCCGCTCTCCAGCTCGAGGCCGATGGTGCGGATCTTATCGACATCGGTGGTGAATCGACTCGACCTGGCGCCACGTTGCTGTCTGTCGGCGAAGAATTGGACCGTGTATTACCTGTGCTCGAACGGGTCGTGGCTGGGGTGTCGATCCCGATTTCTATTGATACATACAAAGCCGAAGTGGCCCGACAAGTCCTTGATGCTGGCGCCGTGATGATTAACGATGTTTCAGCCCTGAGCTATGATTCAGATCTTGCTAGAGTCGTGGCGGCGGCCGGAGTTCCCGTGGTGTTGATGCACAATCGGGGACGGTCCAGTGAGATGTATCGAGACGCGCGATACGAGCACGTTGTGAGGGAAATCAGAGACGAGCTCTGGACCGGGATCCAGCGTGCGGTTAACGCTGGCATCTCGCGGGACCAGATCATTGTCGATCCGGGACTTGGGTTTGCCAAGCAGGCCCCGCACACCCTCTCGGCGTTGGCCAATCTTTCGGGTCTGATGGATCTGGATCGACCCATTCTCGTCGGTCCGTCGCGCAAGTCATTTCTCCAGAGCGCTTTGGGTAAAGCGCCACCAGACGAGCGTGAGTGGGGTACCGCGGCGGCGGTGACGGCCGCTGTGTTGTTTGGGGCTCACATCGTCCGCGTGCACGGCGTCTGCGAGATGTCACAGGTTACCCGGGTGACGGATGAGATCCGGGCGTCGTGGGATCCAGAGGGAAGCGGATGGGTGACTACTTTCTGACGATATGGCCCGACGTTGGTCTTGGGTGGTTGGACCTCATCGATATCGCGATTGTCGCGTTGCTCATCTACGAATTTCTGAAGTTGATCCGCCGTACCCGCGCTGCCCAGATGGTCTTGGGCGTCTTGCTTGTTGTTGGTCTCTACTACGCGTCAGAGCGTGCCCCGCTTCCAACGGTTAATTGGCTGGTTCGCGACATGTTCGGCTACATCGTGTTCGCGGCGATCGTACTGTTTCAAGCCGACATCAGGCGGGCATTGTCCACACTTGGGCAGGCGCCTTTCTTCCGGTACCTGACTCGGTCGACGACGACTGACGAGACCATCGAGGAGGTTGTGGTGGCCGCCACGATGTTGGCATCGCGTCGGATTGGCGCGCTTATCGTCATCGAGCGTGGCATTGGCCTTCGTAGCTACATCGAGAGCGGTATTCCACTCGATTCAACCGTCACCTACGACCTCTTGTTGAGCGTGTTTCAGCCGGATTCACCACTCCACGACGGTGCGGTCATCATTCAAGAGAACCGTATCGCCGCGGCGGCCTGCTTTCTCCCTCTCACGGTCAATCCCCGCCTGAGCAAGGAACTCGGATCCCGCCATAGGGCGGCAATAGGTCTCACAGAGGAAGCCGATGCCGTAGCGCTCATCGCGTCGGAGGAGACTGGCACCCTCTCTCTCGCCCTGGATGGTCAGATCGAACGCGACCTCGACCCGGACCGACTGCGGTTCAGATTGGAGGCGTTGATGCTCGGTATCCAGCCGACCTTGCCACGATCGGCGAACCGTGGAGCACTTGAGTCCTAATGGCGTACCATCCGTTTCGTGATGTGTGGCTGAAGGTCGTGTCGGTCTGTCTAGCCGTTCTCCTTTGGATGACAGTGGCTGGGGATCCCGTGGTCGAGCGAGGCCTGGAAATCCCGCTCGAATTCGAGAATGTGCCGGTCGGCTTGGGAATCGCCGGGGATCCCCCCGATACCGTCAGTGTGCGTGTTCGCGGTAACTCTCGCGTCGTCAGCCGGTTGGATTCGGACGAGGTGAAAGCGATCTTGGACCTCGGTGAGGAACGTCCCGGTCGCCGGCTGTTTGACATGTTCGCAGGCCGGGTCCAGGTACCGTCTGGAATTGAGATCACAAGCGTCGTTCCGACGACCATTGCGCTGCTGCTCGAACGTGAGGGCGCACCCCGGACGGTTCCGATCGTGCCAGACATCGAAGGAGAGCCCGCCGATGGCATGATTGTGGGACGGATCCGTACTGACCCGGCCACTGTCGACGTCATCGGTCCCGAGACTCCTTTGACTGAGCTTCGGGAGGCGTTTACCGAGCCAGTCTCCGTAGCCGGCGCGACAGAAAACGTCGAGACGGACGTGACGGTCGGTGTTGCTGACCCGGCGTTACGACTGGTCGAACCGGTGTCCACTCGGGTGCTGGTTGAGATTGTGCGAGCCTCGGTTGAGCGGACACTGTATGACCTAACGGTGGTGTCGCGCGATCCACTGGATACTGGACGGGTCGTCTTTCAGCCGGCACGGGTGGCGGTCAGTGTTCGGGGTGCAGATGGTACGATGCGTGATCTAGCCGACGACACCCTCCGGGTATACGTTGACCTTGCTGGTCTTCGACCCGGTCAGTACAATTTACCCGTGACCGTCGAGTCGAGTGACAACGTCCGCGTCACGAATATTGATCCACCGTCCGTTCAAGTCAGCGTTCGCTGATTACCCTGGTATAACGTTTATTCTGATGTCTGCGTCGATATTTGGGACCGATGGTGTGCGAGGAATACCCGGCGAGTACCCGCTCGATCAGGCTACGATCGCCAGGCTCGGCGCGTCAACGGTACGGGTTGTCAATACGCGCCGCCCGAAGTTGCTGGTGGCCCGTGACACGCGTGAATCAGGCCCCTGGATCGAGCGACAACTTGCGGCGGGTGTGGCCGCCGAGCGCGGTACCCTGATCAGTGTTGGTGTCATGCCGACCCCTGCGGCCGCCTTTCTGGCAGTCTCCGAGAGGTTCGACGCGGCGTTTGTGGTTTCAGCGTCCCACAATCCGTTTCCGGATAACGGGATCAAGGTGCTGACCGGCTATGGCGCCAAGGCTTCTCTCCAGCTCGAATCGCAACTCTCAGAGGCCATACAAGGCACTTCGTGGCCCCATACATTCAGCCCGGTTGAGGTGCTCGAGACGCGGGACCTGACCGACGCCTATATGGAGCATGCGCGTTGCGTGCTAGGTCGCGCCGGCCACCTCGCGTCCAGTCGTATCGCGATCGATTGCGCCAACGGGGCGATGAGTGTGGTTGCGCCGCGTCTATTCCGTCAACTTGGATTTGACGTCATCGCACTCAATGCCGACCCCGATGGGCAAAACATCAACAAGAGGTGCGGCTCGACCCACCCAGAAGGGCTGAAGGAGGTCGTCTGCTCTCGCGGCTGCCGCCTGGGGGTTGCGTTCGATGGCGATGGTGACCGGGCGATCCTCGTCGATGACCTAGGCAACGTGGCGGACGGTGACGCCATGCTGTTCATCTGTGCCACCCACCTGCAGTCGAATGGCGCTCTTCCTGGGAGTGCCGTGGTCGCGACGGTGATGAGCAATATCGGTCTGGAGCTTGCGCTCCGACGGGCCGGCATTGTCCTTCACCGGTGCCCCGTCGGTGATCGACAGGTGCTCGAGGAGATGCGACGGCGCAACACAGTGCTTGGCGGCGAGCAGTCGGGCCACATCATCTTCTCCGACGTTCTCCCGACCGGCGATGGATTGCTGACCACGCTGTCGGTGCTCAAGGTGATGGTCGACACTCGTCGTGAGCTTTCCGACTTGAGGTCTGGGCTCGAGATCTATCCCCAGGTCCTGCTCAATGTAAGGGTTAAAGCTAAGCCTGATTTGGAGACCGAGCCACACATCGCAGAGGCCGTTAGACATGCGGAAGCGACACTGGGTGGTGATGGCCGTGTCCTGGTACGCTACTCGGGAACCGAGCCGCTGCTGAGGATCATGATCGAGGGACAGGACCGTGCAGTGGTCGACGAGCTGGCCCGTGCGGTTGCCCAATGCGCCCGGGACCGACTGGGGGCGGTCGGCTGAATGTACCGAGGACATTGCTGATGCGATTAGGGGTCAACATCGACCATGTGGCGACGGTGAGGGAAGCGCGGAAGAGCCGTGAGCCCGAGCCGGTTGCGGCGGCCGTACTCGCCGAGCTTGGAGGAGCCGACGGGATCACTGTTCATCTCAGGGGCGACCGACGACATATCCAGGAGCGTGATGTGGAGCTGCTTCGGGAGGTCGTATCGACACGGCTTAATGTAGAGATGGCATCGACACGCGAGATGGTCGAGATTGCGACACGTCTGAAGCCGCACCAGGTGACGCTGGTTCCGGAGCATCCGAATGAGCTGACGACGACCGGAGGGCTTGACGTGATTCGTCATGCCGGCTCGCTAGAGAAAACTGTGACCCGACTGCAACGTGCGGGAATAGTCGTGAGCCTCTTCATTGATCCGGACGGGCCGCAGGTGAAGCGCGCAGCCTCGGTCGGTGTTACCGCGGTCGAGATCAACACCGGTCCGTTTGCTGACGCTTCTGCGGACCGACAGTCTCAACAGCTCCAGCGTGTGGCACGCGCCGCCAAGGCCGCGGTCCGACACCGCCTGAACGTCTTGGCCGGGCATGGGCTTACGTATATCAACGTTGGGCCGATCGTCGAGATTGATGAGATCGCCGAGCTTAATATCGGCCATAGCATCGTGGCCAGGGCAGTGCTGGTCGGGATGGAACGTGCGGTCTTCGAAATGGTTGACGCGCTGCGCTGAGAGGCCATCTTGGGACTATTCACAGGATGTGACGCGCTGGTCGCGTCTTACCCGCCGGACGAATCGCCACCGTCGGGGTGAAGATCTGTTGTCTTCACCACACGAAGCCACGTTATCATCGCTGAGACACGACCAGCATTGGCAATGAGACGAGAATCGCTGATTTTGGGGCTCACGGTCGCCTGCTCGATGGCGATCATGGGGTGGATCATCTGGGCCGAGCGCCCCGTTGCGTCTGTGCCTCCCGCCGCGCCGACCGATGCATCGGTGGGTGGAACGCAGCCGCCACCACCGGACGAGGCTAGGGTCGCCGATCTCATCGCCGCAGCCGAGGCTGACGCTGAGGATCTTGACTCGCGGGTCTCGCTGGCAGAACTGTACTTTGAGTCGCACAGTTTCGAACAGGCGATCCCGCGATATGAGGAAGTCTTGACAATAACGCCGGACAATGTTCAGGCAAGTACAAACTTGGGAATCAGCTATTACTATGTTGGGTCTGCGGAGCGGGCGGTAGAACAGCTTGCGCGGTCGCTCGAGATTGAGCCGACCCACGCTCAGACGCTGGTCACCCTTGGTATCGTGAAGGCTTTCGGTCTCCAGGACCTTGAGGGGGCGACGGCGGCCTGGCAGAGGGTTCTTGAGGTGGCGCCAGACGGTTCCGAGGCTCGTGCCGCCCGCGACGCGTTGAATCGGCTTCAGGCGGCTCATGAGAATACCGAAGGCAGCAGTCAGGCACCGTAGTTAAGCGTAGGTTCGAGGCACCGGCCGGTTGCCCGGCGCTGGCATTCGAGAACAGAGGTATAACGGTAGAGCATCATGTTGGTGGGGTGGGTCATTCGGGTGCTGGTGGTGGCGCTCATCCTGCGTGTCGTCGTCAGTTTCATCAGAGGGGTCGCATCTGGTACACGCTCCGGGACGACCGGCAACCCTGGTGAGTCGCGGAAGAGTGTCCCGCTCGCCAAGGATCCGGTCTGCGGTACGTATGTCGAGCCGTCTCACGCAGTGTCAACCCGGACCGGATCGACCGTGTACTATTTTTGTTCCGAAACCTGCCGGCGGACATTTCGGCAGAGTGCCTAGGGGTCTCAAAATAGATGCGACAGGAAGAGCAACTGCGCGCCGATATCGTTGAAGTAGGTCGCCGCCTGCACAGTCGTGCCTACGTAGCGTCGAACGATGGAAACATTAGCGTCCGCCTGTCAGATGATCGTCTGCTGACGACTCCCAAAGGGGTATCGAAGGGGTTCATGACCCCTGACATGATCGTTGGGACCGACCTAGAGGGCCGGAAGGTGGAGGGAGACCGTGAGCCCTCGTCCGAGCTTCTGATGCATCTTGCGGTCTATCAGAATCGACCTGAGGTGATGGCGGTGGTGCATGCTCATCCCCCCGCGGCGACAGGATTCGCAGTGGCAGGGATCCCACTCGACCGCGCGGTCCTGGCTGAGGTAGTCACAACGCTCGGGAGCATTCCGATCGTCGACTACGCAACACCATCGACATCCGAGCTCGCCGATGCGGTTCGTAAGTACATCAAAGCCCATGACGGGCTGTTGCTCGCCAACCACGGAGCCCTCACGATTGCCGGTGAGCTGTTCGCGGCCTACTACAAGATGGAAACCATCGAACATTTCGCGCGTATCAGTCTGGTGGCCCGCTTGCTTGGCGGCGAGCGAATGTTGTCGCGCGAGGAGGTTAACCGCCTCCAGGATCTCCGGGGCATGTATGGGATCGCATCTCCCGCCCCGATCTGCACCGATGGTGATGACGGGCGAGACAAGACGACGTTGGGTGACGCAAAGGACGTGACGTGCCAAGTGCTTCAGGCGCCGGCGTCGCCGCATGACCGACTGGTCGGCCCTCCTGCGCTTCCACCCGACTTGGCGGCGCTAGGTAAAGACGGAGAAATTCGATTAACATACCGCGAACTGACGGCGCTGATTGAAGACGCCGTGAAGCAAGTGCGTTAGCAGGCCAGACCCTTCAGGGGGCTGCCGACGAGAGGACAACATGGGTGAGGCGCTAGGACTGGTAGAGACTAAAGGGCTTGTCGCGATGATTGAAGCCGCAGACGCCATGGTCAAGGCTGCCAAAGTGACGCTCGTGGGCTGGGAGAAGATCGGCGCGGGATACGTCACCGCCATCGTTCGCGGGGATGTGGCCGCCGTCAAGGCTGCGACAGATGCTGGCGCCGCAGCCGCTCGCCGTGTTGGAGACCTCGTGTCAGTACACGTCATTCCGCGTCCCCACACCAACCTGGAGGATGCTCTCCCAATTGGTAAGTCAGGGGCTAAGAACTAGCTTGGTGGTTCCCATGCGAGACTTCTCGCAGTACCCCGTAACTGATCCATGATTCTGGCTAAGGTTATTGGCACAGTGGTCGCCACCCAAAAGGACGACCGTCTGATTAGTTTGAAGCTGCTGGTGGCGCAACCGATTGACCCTGTCGGGAAGGCGCAGGGAAATCATCTTGTGGCTGTGGATACCGTTGACGCTGGCTTTGGCGAAACCGTGCTCATTGTGAGTGGGAGCTCAGCGCGCATGGCCGCCGAGCTTAAGGATGCCCCCGTCGACGCGGCGATCGTGGGAATCGTCGATTCCGTGACCGTCCAAGCCTGACTCCGTCCTGAGAGCTCGATGTATCTAGCTCGTGTAACCGGTACCGTTGTCGCCACCCAGAAGGACCCCAACTTTCACGGTCTGACGCTACTCGTTCTGGAGCCGTTGACTCCAGATAGGCGTACGGCCGGCCGCGCGATCGTTGCCGTCGATACCGTCGGTGCTGGCGAAGGCGAAGACGTCTTCTTCGTACGCGGCCGAGAGGCGACTCTCCCATTTTATCCTGCCCATGTTCCCACCGACGCAAGCGTGGTCGGTATCGTCGACCAGTGGAACACCGAGGATGTCCCCCCCGCGGCATCGCGGCGAAAACGGCGGTGAGATGCGGCTGGGACGGGTGATCGGTAACGTCGTCTCAACCCAAAAGAACGACAAACTGCAGGGCGCAAAACTGTTGTTGGTTCAGCCTGTTTCGTCGAATGCTGAGCCTTTTGGGACCGTCGTTCTCGCGATCGATGCGACCCAGGCGGGTCTTGGTGACACCGTCTTACTCGTAATCGAAGGGCGTGCCGCCAGCACTGCGCTACGCCGTCCTGGTGCTCCGGTCGATGCCGCCATTCTGGGAATCGTCGACCAGATTGAGCAGTGCGTGGTTACGGTCGAGCCCTGACCTATCCGAACAAGATGTCAGTATTCGGTACATGGGTGGACGTCTTCATGCCAGTACGAATCGCACACCGGTAGGTCGGGTCCTGCGGACACTCGGCCCAACCATCGGCCGGATGGAGCTCCCTGCCATCGAAAAAATTGGTGGCGATCAGCGAGCTGATCCGTTTCACGTACTGATTGCGACGATGTTGTCAGCCCAGACCAAGGACGCAGTTACGTTCGATGCCTCCACTCGCCTGTTTGCACGTGCCGCGACGCCTCATACTATGCTGCGGCTGAAGGTCTCGGATGTCGAACGACTGATCTATCCCGTCAGTTTCTACAGGAACAAAGCCCGACACGTGAAGGAGACTTGCCGCCAGCTAATTGCAAAGTTTGACGGACGGGTTCCCACTACAATGGATAAGTTGTTGACGCTGCCTGGCGTTGGTCGAAAGACTGCCAATCTGGTCTTGATCGTAGCGCTTAGAAGCACCGCGAACATATGTGTCGACACCCATGTTCACCGGATCTCGAATCGGTTAGGCTGGGTCCGTACGAAGACGCCGGAGCAGACGGAATCGGCACTGTATGATGTCGTGCCACGTCGCTGGTGGGCATTGATCAATCTCTATCTCGTGACGTGGGGACAGAACGTCTGTCGCCCCGTCTATCCGGTGTGTGGACGGTGTGCGATCGCAACTCTGTGCCCGAGAATCGGCGTTAGCCGCGTCGGGCGTTGAGCGAACAGTCTGCTATTTGATGCCGCACCACGGTCAGTTGCGTAGCAGCGTCGATGTCGATTCTGTCGCGCGGCTAACGGCCCCTTTGACTTTATAAATATCGTTCGGATCCGAAATTGCTTACCAAGTCACGGGTGTCGTCGGATTCTTCTATCCTGGAGATTGCCAAAATACTGGGATAGTTTAGCGAGGCCGTGAGATTGGGCGGCAGGGGTTTAATCGTTATCCACCCTGTTGTTGGCTGAAGAGGAGTCGCGAGCTCATGCTCCACCTTAACTTCGCCTCAAGGTCGTCCCCCGTTAGAATGTTCCTTTCGGATCGTGTGAGTCGACGATGCTGACTGTCAACGAGATCTTCTTCTCCATCCAGGGAGAATCGAGCCATGCTGGGCGTCCGTGCGTCTTTGTTCGGTTAACCGGATGTGACCTGCGTTGTGCCTGGTGCGACACCTCTTACGCGTTCGACTCGGGGCAGGGGCAGCCGGTAGAGGCGGTGGTGACGGCCGTCGACGCCTATGGATGCTCCCTTGTTGAGATTACTGGAGGTGAGCCCCTGCTTCAACGAGACGTGTATTCACTGATGGAGACGTTGCTGGCTTCAGGTAAGACGGTGCTTTTGGAGACCGGTGGTCATATCGACATCTCGAACGTGCCGCACGACGTCGTGAAAGTGGTCGACGTCAAATGTCCTGGCAGCGGCGAGGTTAAACACAACGACCTTGCCAATCTGGATCGGCTGGCCAAACACGACGAGGTGAAGTTCGTCATCCGTGACCGATCGGACTACGAGTTTGCTCGCGCTCTCGTTCATAAATACGGGCTTGAAAATTGTTGTGCAGCCGTGCTTTTTTCCCCGGTGCACCGCGTACTCGACCCCGATCGGTTGTCTGAGTGGACCCTCGCTGACCGTCTGCCGGTACGTATTCAGGTGCAGCTCCACAAGTATCTGTGGGGTGACGAAGCCAGGGGTGTCTGACGCTGTGAAGGCGGTTGTGCTTCTCAGCGGTGGGCTCGACTCATTTACAGCAGCGGCGGTGGCACGACAGGACGGCTTTAGACTCTACGCGTTGACCGTACATTACGGTCAGCAGCATTTACAGGAGATCGAAGCGGCACGGCGGGTCGGTCGTGCGCTGGGGGTTGTCGACCACGTGGAGCTGGCGGTTGATCTTGGCGTAATCGGCGGGTCCGCGCTGACTACGGAACTGGCGATTCCGAAAGATAGGTCGCTCGACGAGGACACGATACCCGTTACGTACGTGCCGGCGCGGAACACCGTACTGTTGGCCCTTGCGCTGGGATGGGCTGAGGTCCTCGGTGCACAGGATCTCGTCATCGGAGTGAACGCGCTTGATTATTCCGGGTACCCCGACTGTCGACCCGCGTATATTGCAGCGTTCGAACGACTTGCCGCGCTGGCCACCAAGGCCGGGATCGAGGGTTCGGCGGTTCGGGTGCATACACCGTTGATCGAGTGGAGCAAGGCCCAGATCATCCGCCGGGGGATCGAGCTCGGTCTCGACTACGGCCTGACGCACAGCTGCTATGACCCCGAGGAGGAGGGGCGGCCCTGTGGCCACTGTGACAGCTGTCGACTCCGCGCTCGGGGATTCGCAGAGGCAGGTGTCCCCGATCCTCTTCTTAACTGAGGCCTCGGCGGCGTGTTGCTACCCAATCAACGGGTGAAGCTTGCGAGCTGCTCGACCGCCCGGTCGATGATGCGGTTGATGTCGTTGGAACCGGCGCGGTAATTGTTGGCCATAATGGCGAAGACGAGCGTCTCGCCATCCTCCGTGTCGACCAGCCCGGCGAGGGTGCTGACGTTGGACATCGTTCCCGTCTTTGCACGCGCGTTTCCTGCTGCAGCCGTTCCACCCATCCGAGCAGCAAGCGTACCGTCGCGTCCGGCAACCGGCAGCGTCGCTTCGAATACGGCCGACTGATTGTCGGACCGCATCTGCTCCAGCACCGCGACGAGCGCCGCCGGCGTCAGGTGGTTGTAACGAGAGAGACCGGAACCATCGGCAATGATGAATTGGTTGCTGCCGATCGCCCAGGCACTGAGCAAGGTGCCGATGGTGTTCCGGCTGGCCTCCACGGTGCCGGCACCGGTCTGGGAGCCGAGAGTTCGAAAGATTGTTTCGGCAAAGAGATTTTGGCTCCGTTTCATCATGTCGATGGCCAATTCGGATAGTGGTGGCGACAAGTGACGACTCAAGACATACCCTGTTTCCCTGGGTTCCGTCGCCGTGCCAAGGTCCACGTCATCGATATCGATAGCGTCTCCGTCCACTTCGATTCCTTCTCGTATGAGAGTCTGACGAAGTGTCCGAAGAAAGAACAACGTTGGGTCGTCGACTGACACCTGCCGTCGTAAGGGGTCAGAGCCAAGCGGAATCGAGCCGCGTAATTCGAGTGTCGATTGGCCCGGTAGGCGTAAGAGGCGAAGGACCACATCGCTGTCAGTGGGTCCGGTTACCACGTAGCTGACCAGGTCGAGACCACTCTCTGGTTGCTCGATTCTCGCTATAGCCGGCCTCTGTGCCGCAGTACTAGGCTCAATGATCAGATCGGCAACATTCTCATGAAACGTCAGTGCACCGCTGGGCGCGGCGAAGCCGAACGCAAGGTCATTCCAGGTCCACCCGTCACCCAAACGACTGCCTGGCCAAGTTGCCCCGTCGTCAATCGCGCGGTCGTCGCCCACGACGCGGCCAGAAATGCGGCGAATACCGGCAGCCTTGATGGTCTTGGCCCACTCAGTGAAAAGATCCACTGGATTGCAATCAGCCGACATTCCGCGGCCGCCGATGGTTGGGTCTCCCGTACCTTTCACTACAAGATCGCCATCAAGCACGCCGTCGTTGACCGACCCGTCGGCGAGTAGCTGAGTCTCGAACCGGAAGTCCCAACCGAGACTCGAGGCAGCAGCCGCCAATGTTACGAGCTTGGTCGTCGACGCCGGGATCAGCAACGTGCGGTGGTTCAGACTGTAGAGCGTTTCGTCGCGGTCGGGTGAGCGGACCTGCACGCCCCAAATCGCCGCAGGTGCCGAGGCGTCACTGAAGAGTCGAGCTAGATTTCGCTGTAGACGGAGTACCGCCCGGTTCGAGGTGGGATTCGTCGGTGCCGCGGCGGGAGAGCTGGCGGGGGGCGGTGGCGTGTGTACGACACAGCCTGCCATCGCCACGACCGCCCCGAGGATGGTTACACGGACGAGTGTCAAATGGGCCTCCTCGGCTGGCCGCCTCGTCTTTCTCGTCTCTCGAAGCGGGGGCTCAAGGCTCGGCGCGTTGGACCGCCGCCAGTGCCTCGAGTACATCATCCACGGCCCTTGTGTCTAGCACCGCGGCGCCCGGCTCATTGCCGTGAACGCCGTATGTCGCGTCTCCGGATTGCCACAATGTGACCCGTTCTTTATCGTCGCTGTCCGGGGTTCCGTCGGTATTAAACCTCACCCGGAACGCAGCGAGCGCGGTCGTCTCGTCGAGTCCACGCTCGGCACGTGATTCGACAAACGACTCTGCGCGGAGGTTGGAGAGCTTGGCTAGAAGATCATCGATCTGATCCCGGTCGACATCTCCTGACTCGGGTGACACCCTGGTCCAGGACGGTTCTGATACCTCAGCTTCCGATCCCGCCTTTTCAAACGCAGCCGTTTCGTCCGAGTGTTCGATCTCCAACCAGGAGGCGTTGAACGGACGAAAATCAAACAAATTCTTGTCGCGGTACTCGTCTGCCGATCGTTCGAGGTCGGTCACGAGGGAGGATTCGACCGTGAAGACGACCGACCGCGAGGCGTCCCTGGCGTACGACGTACCATCCGGCGCCTCGCTACCCACCAGGAGTGTTGCGCTCGCGCTGCCGAACTGGATCGTTGCCGTCAGTCGTGGTGTAGTCAGGCCATACTCCGAAAAAACCTCCTCTTCTGTCTTGGTGTCAGATGGGCCCTCAACGGCCACCGAACGCATCTGTCCGGCGCTTAACCGTCCGACAATTCCCTCGGCGGTGCTGAAATCTGCTCGGACATCCCACGGCTCCTGTAGGCGCCATTCACTCGCGTTCTTGGCGAGATGAATTGATGTGCTATCCGACTCGATCTCGAACTGATCGACATCAAATGTATCGAACCCTAGGATCGCCTTATCGCGCAGATCGAATGTTGATTTACCGAACGTCGTATCCAGGTTCGATGCAATAAGCACGATGCGGCCGCTATCGGCTAGCGTGGCGTACCGTTCACCGCCTGTCGGGGTCGCGTCACCAACGAGGAATCGCTGCTCCTGTGAATCCTCCGACAGGACGAAACCGATCTCCACCACCGGCTCGTTGAGCCCAAAAGGTGCGAGGTCGACAGCCGCGTCGTCGATGACACGGCGAATTTCGAGCGACGCGAGCGCTGACGTGATCGACGAGATCTGTGTGTCATCAGCCGCCGCTGTAACAGGCGAGGTCAGCTGCCAGGCATCGCCGTCGTCCGTTCGCGTGAGCACTGTTTCCGTATCGCCGACGCCGATTGACAGCCGGCTGAACTCCTCGGCGGTCGTGTCGAGTAGCGATTCGTTGGGAGGAATCGCCGAGGCCGGGGGACGCTCGAGCTCGATCAGGTACACATATGTCCCAAGTGCTACGAAAACGACGAGCAGAATTAAAGTGGATCGTGTGCCTCGCATCAGCTACCGTCTCCGCCACCAGGTAAACAGACCGGCTCCGATGACCGCGGCCGGAATCATGAGGAGCGACAGCCATGTGATCCGTAACTGCTGGTCGGCTGTGAGCGTGATCCGTCGGTCTTCAGGTTGTTTCGGTCGAACTGAGATCAGGTTCTCCTGCTGAGCTAGCCAGTTGAGGGTGTTGAGGGCGAGGTCACGGTTCCCCTGGATACCCAGCGATCCGTTCGCAGCGAAATCTGAATCGCCGATGACCGCGACGCGAGCCTCTGGGGTGGGTAGATCAGCATCTTCTTCTTCAGCGTCGTCTGCTGCCGGATCGGCCGACGTCGTATCCTCGCCTACAGACTCTGGTGTGTCTGGCCGTTCGACCGTTACCGCGACCGCGGCGCCGATCGAGATTGGTCCTGGGATGTCGTCCTCATCCATCTGGACTTCGCCGGCCGCAAGCTCTGTCAGGTCGATTTCGGCCCAGCTTCGTGCTGACGTCTCGATAAATGTTTGAGCTACTCGCTCACCTACGCCGTTTGAGCTCGGACTCACCGAGCGAGCCAACGGGAATGCGGTGAGTAGCGCGAAGTCCTCCGTAATCGGATGGACGGGATACGTGGCCGCGACGGGAACGGTCGCGTCGGTCCCAAGCAGCTGTCCGACACCACTCACGTCGACCACGACATCGCTGCTTAGTTCAATGCCCCATTCCGCGATGAACGAAATCAGATTGGGTTGGGGTGTGGCGACTGGATCATCAGCCGGGTCAATCAAGAACAGGGCTTTTCCACCTTGTTCGAGATAGTCACGGAGGGCATCGATTTCGCCGGGCAAGTAGTCAGTGGTGGGCCCAGCCACGACGACCACGGACGCCGCCGAGGGTACCTCACCGGTCTGAGCGAGCACGACGGTATCGACGATGAGGTTGTCGCGCTGGAGTGCCTCTGCTAGTCCCCCGTAATCATCACGCTCATTACCGCTGGGCGTTCGTTCATCATGCCCCTGGACGAAGTACACTCGCAGCTCCTCACCTTCGATGACTTTGATAAGGGCGTTGGTCAGTGCCTGCTCTTCATCCGAGACGACCCGTTCGATCCGAAGGTGAG
>Ga0310120_10000279_pt1 | contig 42365 bp, 40 predicted proteins | sample CB27_AW_983_MG_FD_203506 | JGI IMG/M metagenome (GOLD analysis project Ga0310120, IMG submission 203506) | Marine microbial communities from Western Arctic Ocean, Canada - CB27_AW_983 | ecosystem: Environmental > Aquatic > Marine > Oceanic | place: Canada: Western Arctic Ocean | collected...
CATCCAATATTATATTTTCAGAAAAACTTATCCCTGGTTTTCTAAGAGCCTTATAAATTGCCTCTTTTGCTGTCCAAGCTCTAATTAACTGTCTAGTAGATGGGCTCTTTCCTAAAAATCCAATTTCATTAGGATTAAGAAACTTTGGTGCAATTGAATGAACCTTATCTTTAATTTTTTCAACATCTACTCCTATCCCATCCTCTTTTGAAATTATAATTGTAACTATTTCATCAGAATGTGAAATTGATATATTTCTTTTATCAGATAAAGTAGGAATATCATCTTTATAAGATATTTTTAATTTAGGATTAATTAATTCAATAAGTTTTCTAGAAGCTAAGAATTGTCTTTTCAAATGATTTGCTTTCCTTTTAAGAAATATTTGATAATCTTCAGAATTCAATTCATTATTTGGATCCATTATTTCCTCCGAATCTTCTATTTTCCATGATTTACAGATTAAAGACTCATTAGGGACTAAATCATTTAATAAAGGCATTTGATTATCAAATTAAAGTGGTTATTTTTGTACCTACATACAAAGATAGTGCTATGAAAAATAAAACACTAACAGAATACGTTCCATATAAAGTAAAAGATTTAAATCTTGCAGAATGGGGTAAAAAAGAAATTAAATTAGCAGAAGCTGAAATGCCTGGGCTTATGGCATTAAGAGCTAAGCTTAAGAAAGAAAAGCCTTTAAAAGGTGCAAGAATTGCAGGATGTCTGCATATGACAATTCAAACTGCTGTTTTAATAGAAACATTAATAGATCTTGGAGCTGATGTTACTTGGAGCTCATGTAATATTTTCTCAACACAGGATCATGCTGCTGCTGCTGTTGCATCGATGGGAGTTCCAGTATATGCTTGGAAAGGGATGAATGAGGAAGAATTTAACTGGTGTATTGAACAAACATTATTTTTTGGAGAGAAACGAGAGCCATTAAATATGATTCTTGATGATGGTGGTGATCTAACTAATATGGTGCTGGATGAATATCCTGAACTCGTTCCTGGAATAAAAGGTCTTTCAGAAGAAACAACAACAGGGGTTCACAGGTTATATGAAAGAATGAAAGCTGGAAAATTGCCTCTTCCTGCAATTAATGTTAATGATTCTGTAACTAAATCAAAATTTGATAATAAGTATGGTTGTAAAGAAAGTGCAGTAGATGCAATTAGAAGAGCTACTGATATTATGCTAGCTGGTAAAAGAGTTGTTGTTTGTGGTTATGGTGATGTTGGAAAGGGTACTGCAGCTTCTTTTAGAGGAGCTGGTGCAATTGTAACTGTTACAGAAATTGATCCCATCTGTGCACTGCAAGCGTCAATGGATGGTTATGAAGTAAAAAAGCTAAATACAGTTATTAAACATGCTGATATTGTTATAACAGCGACTGGGAATAAAGACATTATTATCGAAGAACATTTTAAAGTGATGAAGGATAAAACTATTGTTTGTAATATTGGTCATTTTGACAATGAGATAGATATGGAATGGTTGAATTCAAATTATGGAAATACAAAGTCTAATATCAAACCTCAAGTGGACATTTATACTTTAGAAAATAATTCTCAAGTTATTATTTTAGCGGAGGGGAGATTAGTTAATCTTGGCTGTGCAACTGGACATCCAAGCTTTGTTATGAGCAACTCTTTTACTAATCAAACACTTGCTCAAATTGAACTATGGAAGAACTCTAATAAATATAAAAATAAGGTATATATGCTACCAAAAAATCTAGATGAAATGGTAGCAATGCTTCACCTTTCAAAATTAGGTGTTGAATTAGAAGATTTAACTGAAGATCAAGCAAAATATATAGGGGTAAATAAAAATGGGCCTTTTAAACCTGAATATTATAGGTATTAACCTTGATCTGGTTTTATCGACACATAAGATTTATCATTTGACTTTTTTCTAAAACTAACAGTCCCATCTATCTTTGCATGTAGTGTATGATCTTTACCAATATATACATTTTCTCCAGGGTTATGTTTAGTTCCTCTTTGTCTAACAATAATATTACCAGCTTTAGCAGATTGTCCTCCAAATATCTTAACTCCTAGTCGTTTAGATTCTGATTCTCTTCCGTTTTTTGAACTTCCTACTCCTTTTTTATGTGCCATAATTAATTTATTTTATTTATCAGAAGCCTTTTTTGATTTAGCAGAAGCTTTTGGTTTAGCAGAAGCTTTTGGTTTTTCTTCTGTACTTTTTACTGGCACTGATTTCTTTTGAGAAATTTTTTCAATTAATAATTCAGTTAATAGTTGTCTATGGCCATTTTTTACCTTATACCCTTTTCTTCTTTTCTTTTTAAAAACTATAACCTTATCATCTTTTTGATGAGATACAATTTTTGCTTCAACAACAGCTCCAGAAACTTTTGGCATTCCAACCTTAACCTTACCATCTTCATCAACTAATAGAACATTGTCAAAAGAAACTTTAGTTCCTTCTTTACCTTTAAGTCTATTAACATATAGCTTTTGGTTTTTAGAAACTTTAAACTGACTTCCTTGTATTTCAACTACTGCGTACATTATAAAATTTTGAACTGCAAAATTAAGCTAATATTTAAAATAAGCAATAATAAATTCTAAATATTAAACTTATTAAAATATGCATCTATTGTATATTCAAGACCTGTTTTAAAATCTGTTGAGGGATTCCATCCAATTTCATTTACAATTTTTGTATTGTCAATTGCATAACGAAAATCATGTCCGAGTCTATCTTCAACAAAACTTATTAGTTTATTTGATTCACCTTTTTGATTATTCATTTTTTTGTCACATATATCAATAATCTTATGAACTAGGTCAAGATTTTTGATTTCATTGTCTCCTCCAATATTATATGTCTCACCCGGTTTTCCCTTATGAAAAATTTCATCAATTGCATTAACATGGTCTTGAACAAATATCCAATCTCTTATGTTTTGACCTTCACCATATATTGGGATTTTCTTTTGATTAATAATTTTTTTAATTGTCATAGGAATCAATTTTTCCTCATGTTGATCTGGACCGTAATTATTTGAGCAGTTAGAAATTAAAATTGGTAGATTAAATGTGTGATGGAAAGATCTTACTAGATGATCAGCACTAGCCTTTGAAGCTGAATATGGTGATTTTGGTTTATAGGGGGATGACTCTGTAAAAATACCCTTAGAACCAAGGTCTCCATAAACTTCATCAGTTGAGATCTGATAAAATCTATTCATTGCATTCTTGTCCCAATATTTATTTGAAATATTTAAAAGATTCAAAGTTCCAAGAATATTTGTTTCAGCAAACTTTTTAGGATCTAAGATAGATTTGTCAACATGTGATTCGGCGGCTAAATTAATTACTGAATCAATTTTATAGTTATGAAAAAGTTCCTTAACTAAGGAAAAATTATTAATATCTCCCTTAATAAAAGAATAATTCTCTTTATTTTCTATGTCCTCCAATCTTGTTAAATCTGAAGCATAAGATAAAATATCAAGATTAACAATTTTATAATCTGGATATTTTAACACAAAATGCCGCAAAACATGTGAGCCAATAAATCCAGCACCTCCTGTGACTAGAATCCTGTTCATATAACTATAAATTTAGTCTAAATTTTGAATATAGTCTTGCAATCTATCCTTTGGTTCCCAATTAAGCTGAACAGTCATTTGATCATGTTTTCTGAAACTATTCCTATAATTACCTGGTTGGTCATCAATTCTTATACAGTCTATATTAATGAATCTATCTTTAAAAAATTTATATAGATCATTTACACTATATTGAAGACCTGTACCAAGCTCCCAAGCATCTATACTTTTTTTATTTGAAAAAGCTAATTTGATTAAACCATCTGCAATATCCTCAACGTGAATAAAATCTCTTTTTTGATTCCCATCTCCAACAATTGGCAGTGGAAGTCCTTTTACTAATTTTGATCTCCATATACCAATTACATTGCCATCTTTATCATCAATTCTTTCATTGGGACCATAAACATTATAAAATCTGGCAATTTCAACATTAACATTAAAATTCTTTTTATAAAGCTTACATGTTTCTTCTCCTATAAACTTAGTCATAGCATATGGGGAACTTGTTGGATCATTATGCCTTGATGCAGATCCTGCAAATAATATCTTCACATTATTATCTTTAGCCCACTCCAAAACATTTAAAGTTCCATCTACATTAACCGTAAAACTTTGTCTAACATTTTGAAAAGATTCCTGCACTAATGACTTTGCTGCAAGATGAAAGCAAATATCAATTTCTTCATTTATTTGACTTATTGAACTTATATCTCCTTCAATGTAGGTCACATTTTCAATTTCATTTTCTCTCGTTCCACTACTATAATCATCCAATGAAAATATCTTAAGCTTTTCTTTAGAAAGAGCTTTAATAAGATTTGAACCAATAAATCCAGCACCTCCTGTGACTAATACTTTCTTCATTTATTTTTTAATTGCATTTTATTTAAACAATCCTCTAAAGCTAATTCCCATCTTCTTGGTATATAATTTAATTTGTTATCTATTTTTTCTATTGACAAAACAGAGTTTTTAGGCCTTAATAGTTCTGCTTCATCACTATTATTTATAGGAATGATTTTACAGTTTAATTTTAGCTGATCAACAACTTGTTTTGCAAGAAGATACCTGTTTGTTGATCCCCAGTTAGTAAAATGAAGTATGGATTGATTCCAATCTTCATATTCATTACATATTTTTATACAAAAATGAGCTAAGTCATTAGCATAGGTTGGAGTGCCATACTGATTATTAATTACCTTAATTTCACTCTTGGTTTTACTAAGGGTCATAATTTTTTTCACAAAGTTATTATTAAATTCGCTAAATAACCATGAGGTCCTTATTATTATTGAATTTGTATTTGATTTTAGAATATGTTTTTCTCCTAATGCTTTTGATTTTCCATAATTATTAATTGGATTTACATTGTCATCTTCAAGATATTTTGTTGTTTTACTTCCATCAAAAACATAATCAGTTGATATATGAATTAGCTTACAGCTTGTTCCTTGAATTAACTCAACTATGTTTTTTACCCCATCTGAATTAACCTCCATAGCTATTGCATTATTTTTCTCAGCCTTTAAAACATCTGTATATGCAGCACAATTAACAATAATATTAATTTTATTTTTGTTAATCTCTTTATTTAATTCCTTAATAGAAGTTATATCTAATTGTGTTTTATTTCTCAGAAAAAATTTGAACCCTGTATAATCATCTTGAATGCAATTAAATGATTTTCCTAGCTGACCTAGTGCACCAATGATTAAAACTCTTTTCATTAATTATTACTTAAAGTAAGTAGTATTAGCAAAACTATTATTCTGAATATCATTTTGTGATAGAATAATATCTTTTGACCCCAGCTTCCATTTAATATCAAGTTCTTTATCATCATAAGCAATTGCAGACTGATTATTCGGACTATAATAATTGTCTACTTTATATTGTACGATTGATTGTTCACTAAGTGTTAAAAAGCCATGAGCAAATCCCTTTGGAATAAATAACTGTTTTCCTTCTTTTTCTGAAAGAATAATGCTACATGTATCACCGAAAGTTTTGCTATTTTTTCTTAAGTCTACAATTACATCTTGTATTTCTCCTTTTATTACTGTGATTAGTTTGGATTGGGCATACGGTTCTTTTTGAAAATGTAATCCTCTAAGGACACCAAATTTGGAAATGGCTATATTCTCTTGGCAAAATTTGATTTCAGTCAGTTTTTTATCAGAACGATAGTTCTCGAAGAGTATCCCTCTATTATCTTTATGAATATTTAGATCAAACACATATACTTTATCAAATATTTCAGGGCAGTTGATAGACATGAAGCTAATCTTTAATTTTTTTCTTCAAATACTCTGAGTAAGGATTGTTTTTCATACTTGAGATTAATTGCTCTAGCTGTATTTTAGAGATCAAGTTCTTGTCAAAAGCTATTTCTTCTAAACATCCAATTTTTAATCCCTGTCTTTTTTCTAAAGTTCTTATGAATTGAGATGCTTCTAGTAGTGACTCTGCAGTACCTGTATCAAACCATGCAAACCCACGGCCCATTTTTTCAACATGTAAGTTTTTAGATTCCAGATACCTCGTATTTATACTAGTTATTTCTAGTTCTCCTCTATTGCTAGGCATGACCTCCTTTGATATGCTAACAACGTTATTTGGATAAAAATATAATCCTACAACTGCAAAATTACTTTTTGGCATTTTTGGTTTTTCTTGAATATCAATAGCTAAATCTTTTTTGTCAAAGCTGACAACTCCATAATTTTCTGGATCACCAACAGAGTATGCAAAAATCGAAGCAATTCTTTCTTTTTCGACTCTATTCCTTGAATTCAATAACATTCTTGACAGTCCTTCTCCATAGAACAAATTATCACCTAAAATTAAAGCTACTGGATCTGCCCCAATAAACTTTTCGCCAATTATAAATGCTTCCGCAATGCCCTTTGCCTTTTCTTGAATCTCATACTCAAGATTAATCCCAATTTTATTACCATTTCCAAATAGTTCTTTATACCTAGGAATATCTTTGGGAGTAGATATAATCATAATTTCTTTAATGCCTGCAAGCATTAGAGTCGACAAAGGATAGTATATCATCGGCTTGTCATACACTGGAAGTAATTGTTTTGATGTTTCAATTGTTATTGGATGTAATCTTGTTCCAGTTCCTCCTGCTAGTATTATTCCTTTCATAAAGATTATTTTTTATTGAATATTTCCTCAAGTTCATTCAAGAGCTTCTCTTTTTCAAAGAATTTTGAATAGTAAGATAACGCATTTTTTCCAAATTCTTGAAGTTGATTTCCTGATAACCTACTGATTTTTAGAATAATCTCTGATAGACTTTTATAGTCTTCTGCTTTAGATGAAAAGCCTGATTTAGAAGATAGAATTATTTCAGCTCCAATTCCATCTAAAGCTCCTACAATTGGCTTACCACATGCCAAGTAAGATTGTAGTTTGCCAGGTATTGTTTTAGAAAAAACTTCACTTTTCTTCAAAGTCACAAGAAGAGCATCCGCACAAGAGAAGAGGTCAGGCATTCTCTGTGGAGGGAAACTACCTTTAAAATAAAAGTAGCTCTCAAGTTCTTTTTGTTTAATTAAGGATTCTATTCTTTTTTTATCTCTGCCGTCTCCAAAAATTATAAAATTTATTTTTATTTTCTTCTTTTTTAACTCTGCAGCTGCCATTACAATAGTGTCAAAGCTTTGGGCTTTACCAATATTTCCAGCAAATACCAAATTAAAGCCTTCAGGGAAAGTCCTTTTAATTTCTTCCTTCATGAGCACAGGCTTATAAAAATCTTCTGCATAGTAAGGATAGTATATTATCTTATCTAAATTAACATTTTGATTAAGAAGATAACTCTCAAATAAAGGTGATTGTACAAGTAAAATATCATTTAATTTATATATAATACGAGTCATTATGTCTATAAAATATAATATAATTTTGCTGTTGATTCCCCCTGCAAATTGTACTGATTCCGGCCATAAATCATGAACCCAGAGATAAGTTTTTACTTTAAATCTATATTTTGCAATAATCCCCACAATTCCAACAGTGATAGGTGAAGGGGCATATATAAATATTTTATCAAATTTTTTTGAAATCTTAAATATTTTAATTGATGCTAGAAGCGCAAAAGACAAATAATTAAAAATTAAATTTATTGGTCTTCCACTTCTTCTTAATAAAAGGTTTGATCTATATACTTCAATATTTTTAATTTTTTCATATTGCTTTTGCCTCCAACTATAACCATCAAAATATTCTCCTTTAGGGTAATTAGGTTTTCCAGTTAGAATAGTAATTTCATGCCCCCTATTACTTAAACTATAACATAAATCATTTATTCGAAAGTTTTCCGGATAAAAGTATTGTGATATAACTAAAATTTTCAAGAATTAATCTTTTAATAATTTTAACAAAGCATGCTTTATTCCTTCCATATCAATCATTGATTCTTTATGATGATATTCTTGACTACCATAAAGGTCATTTGGATAGTTCTTAGCACATAAGCTAATAAAATTATCAATCTTTATATTTTCTTTATGCATAAAAGAAGAAATTTGCTGGGCTAAACCTCCAATTTCAACATGATCCTCAGCTATTAATATTTTCTTGCTTGCCTTTAATAGGCCTATTGATTCTTTGTTAATGTCTAATGGAAGCTTATTACATGAAATTATGTTAATTTTCTCAATTTCTGGATTTGATTTTCTTAAAGAAATCACATTTTCTACTATAGAGCCTAAAGCAATTAATGTTATTTTAGAATTTGTGTTTTCTATAATAGTAAGGGAAGAATCAAAATTAGAGCATTTTTCTTCTGAGGTTGATCTCCCTAATCTTAAATACGCTGGCTTGTTTTGATTTAATATCTTTTTTGTAATTGTACTTACATCATTTTTAAATGATGGAACCCAACAAGTTATATTCTGCAGGCTAGAAATTGCTGCTATATCAGAAATTGCATGATGAGAGCTACCCATTACCCCATATCCAAACCCCCCTCCATTTCCTACTAAAAAAACTGGCAAATTATGAAAACAAACATCATTTCTAATTTGTTCAAGACATCTATATACAATAAAAGGAGCAATACTATAGCAAAAAACTTTATATCCTTTTTTTGCCAACCCTGCTGCTATTCCAACCATACTTTGTTCAGCTACTCCTGCATTTATAAATCTATCTCCAAGCTTATCTTGTAAATTCTCAAAAGCATTAAATCCCAAGTCTCCTGATATAAAAACAACTTTTTTATTATCGATGCCTAGCTTCTCTATTGTATCTGAAAATTCTTTTCTCATTTTATTTGCCTGCTATTATAAATATTGATTGTGTTATTCTATTAACGGGGAATATTCTTTCTAGGATATCACTTAAAAAGACTACTAGAGGAACAACCAAAAAAGGTGTGTTAGGCAATAAAAAGTCTCTATAATAAATTCTAATTTTATTATAGTTTGTTTTTAGCAATCTTTTTTTAATGTAATTTCTTGAAAAAGCCTTTTCCTCTGGATCTAAGTTTGCCCAATTTCTCAAGTAATTAAAAATTAGGAAACAATATGGATTATATATATTTGGTTCCATAAAGATTATTTTTCCATTTTCTTTTAGCATCTTATAAATAGACTCTAAAGAATATTCCAAGTTAAAGTATAAATGATGAAGAATTCCATTACCAATTATATAATCATATTTGCTGTCTGCCATAACATTAAATTCGAGAAAATCTTTCTTAAGAAAATTTAAATTTGGATGTTTGAATTCCTCTTTTGCAATATTTATAAAAGGGTCACATATATCAATTCCCGTAACATTAGCTTTGGTGTTTTTTGCAATATAATTTGATATTTCTCCTGTACCACAGCCTATTTCTAATATTTTTGAATTTGTTGTCAGCTCATCCATTTGATTAATCATCATTTGAGCTCTTCTTTCAATCCTTATTTTGAAAGTTTTGGTTCTTTTAAAACCTTGATTATAGCCTTTATCGTCTTTTATTGATGCCATTATGATTTTTCAACTAAGGTTTTTTTCGATTTAACGTTTTCAAACTTTTTAACTTCCTCTGCTGTTTTATATTCTTTATCACCTTTAATTATTTTCTTTCTAATAAACTTTGGTCTTTTTTTCGTTTCCTCAAAGATTTTACTTATATATTCTCCTATAAATGAAATTGCTAAAAGATTTAGTCCTCCAAAAAATAAAATTAAAATTATTACAGTAGTAAATCCAGTCGGAGTATCTGGCAACATAATCTTCAATATTAACTGAACAACAACACCTAGGAATGCAATTACTGTAAAGACTATTCCCAAGTATGACATAAAACCTAGAGGCTGAAACGTAAATGAGAAGATCGCTTTTTTTGCCCACCAAATATTTTTAAAAAAATTATTAGTTGATTTGCCAAACATCCTCTTTGGTCTGGAATAGTTAACTCCAGTTTGCTTAAAGCCTACCCATGCCCTTAGTCCTCTTAAAAATTGTTCTGTCTCTGGTAAATTTATCAACTGATTAACAACCTTTCTGTCTATCAAAGAGAAGTCTCCAGCATTTTTAGGAATTTTGATATAAGAAAGTCTATGAAAAATAGTATAAAATAATCTATATATAAAATTAAAATGATAGCTCATTTCTCTTCTAACTCTTATGCCATAAACTACATCAAAACCTTCATTCCACTTGTCGTAAAAAGATTCAATTAATTCAGGGGGATCCTGCAAATCTCCATCAAGCAAAACAACGCTATCTCCTGTGGATAGTTCAATTCCAGACATAAATGCAGCCTGAGATCCAAAATTTCTTGAATGAGTTATCCCAATTACTTTTGGATCCTTTTTACAAATTTTATCAATAATTAGCTCCGAATTATCAGGAGAGGAATCATTAACAAAAATAATTTCATAGTTTATATTTATTTTTTTAAAAGTATTTGTAAGTCTTTCGTACATAATTGGAATAGCCTCTCCATCCATATAGCATGCTATTATTGCTGAGATCTTTTTACTAGCTAAAGATTTATTTTGAATTAGTTCTGAATAAGAAACTTTCTCTTGCCAATTAAAATACTTCTTTAAACCACTTTGCAATTTAGTTTTTGCTGACCAACCTATATCTTGCAGTGTTTTTTCAGGATTTCCATACCATTCCTTAAGATCCCATCTTCTGTTTTTCATTGAGCCCCATTTTGGTGTAGCTGAAATATTAAATAGTTCCTTTGAAAGATTAACGAGATCTTCCATTTTAGTCATCTTGCCAGAACAAATATTATATGAATTTCCTGATATTGTCGAATCCAATTTTAGTGCTGAGGCAACTATCGCTGCAACACAATCATCTATAAAAACAAAGTCCCTAGATGTGTCTTTAGATACTAATTTAGGGAATTTATTATTCCTTAAATTTTGAATTAATTTTGGAATTAGTCTATCGGGATCTTCATAATATCCATAAATTGAAAAAAATCTTAAATTTAGAATTAGTCTATCCTCATTATTGGCATAATATCTAGCCAAATATGATGTTGTTATTTTTGAAATTGAATAATGACTATTTGGATCAAGTTCATCATTTTCATTAGAGAATGATGAGTTAGTACCATACTCTGAACTTGAACCTGAATTAATAAATATTGATTTCTCCGAACTAGATTCAATCAAATTAACTGTTCCTAGAATGTTAGTTTTATAAATTAAATCATATTCTTTCTGATTACTATATGCTCCATATGCTGAAAGATTAAAAATAGTTTTTGGATTAAAATCATTAAAAATCGATTTAAGACTTTCTTTAATCAGTATATCACATTCTAGAATATTATCCTCTGGTACTCCTAATGAATTCAACCTCCATCGGTTAGTATCTTCTCTAACTATACCATAAACATCTTTTCTTATTTTAAAAATCTTATTTAGAAGATTTGAACCAATAAATCCTCCTGCTCCAAAAATAAAAATTGGACCACTTAACCTTTTGATATCATCATTAGTTTTATAACTCATTTAAAAAATATAATTTTGAACTTCATCTATTGACTCCTCCAGAAGGGTTTCATCTAAATTCAAATAATGCCATTCTAATTTGTTTTCCATAAAGCTAACCCCTTTGCCCTTAATAGTATTTGCGACTATTAGTATAGGCTTTTTATTTTTAGATTTTTCTGCTTTCTCTATGATAGATAATAAGTCTTGAATATTATGACCATCACATTCATATACTGCAAATCCAATTTGATTAAACTTGTCTAAAGAAGCCGTTTCTCCTAGAACTTCACCAGTACGTCCAAATCCCTGTAAACCATTATTATCAATTATAACTATTAGGTTTTCTAGCTCTTTTATAACTGCAAAGTGAGCAGACTCCCAAGTTGTGCCTTCGTTAGTTTCTCCATCAGATAACAACACAAAAGTTCTTAGATCATTATTTGATAGTTTATTGGAAAGAGCTGCTCCAACTGCAAGCGGAAGACCATGTCCTAATGAACCAGTAGCGAAAGGTATTTCTGTAAATTTATTTGGTGCTGGATGAGCAGATAAAACCGTCCCATTTTGGTAAAAGGATTCTAAGGTTTTATCAGAAATTACACCAAGATAGTTTAGACAAACATATAGTGCAGATGCTGCATGACCTTTTGATAAAATAAAGTCTTCATTATTTTGTTTAGAATAAATTAATATTGCAATTAAAATATCAATGCAAGATAAGGAACAGCCAATATGTCCAGATTTAACATTAAAGCTTATAGACAGAATCTTTTTTCTTAAAGCTCTTTGAAGATCTTGATGTTCCATTAATTAATATTTTTTTTCCAAACCTCTCGATTTACATACTCTATATAACTAAGAATTACTTTTAGAACTTTTGAAGATACATTATCCTCATCATAATCTTTTACAGTGGGTTGTTTAATTCCCTTCATTTTAAGAGTAATATCTATAGATTCCAGCACCATTTTTTCATTAAGACCAGACATTATTAAAACACCTTGATCCATCCCCTCAGGTCTTTCATGAGCATTTCGAATCATTATTGCTGGGAATCCAAGTATTGATGATTCCTCGGTTATTGTTCCGCTATCTGAAATTACACATCTTGAATTTGTTTGCAAATTTATATAATCGAAAATACCTAATGGTTTAATAAAATTTAACAACTTGTTTTTATTTATTTTTTTATTCAACTTTCCGATCCTATCCTTTGTTCTAGGGTGGGTTGAAACAATAACTGGATAATTATATTTTTCACATATTGCGTTTAATGATTTTAATAGACTTTGTAAACTATTTTTGTCATCAACATTTTCTTCTCTATGAGCTGAAACAACAAAATATTGTTGTTGTTTTAATTTTAATTTTTTCAAAATTATGCTCTTATTTATCTCTTTATTATGAGAATCTAGGACTTCTTTCATGCATGATCCTATTTTTATGATTCTTTCAGAGCTGATACCTTCCCTAACTAGATAATCTCTAGCTTGTTCTGTTAACGGCATATTTATATCGCTTAAATGGTCGACTATCTTTCTATTTATCTCTTCTGGAACCCTCTGATCAAAACATCGATTTCCCGCTTCTATATGAAAAATCGGAATCTTTCTTCTTTTCGCTGATATAACAGAGAGACAAGAATTTGTGTCTCCATATAAAAGGACTGCATCTGGCTTCTCTTTAGCCATTACCTTATCTGATTCTGATATTATATTCCCTATTGTTTCAGCTGTTGATTTTCCAGCTACATTCAAAAAATAATCTGGTTTTCTAATCTTTAGATCTTTGAAAAAGATTTCATTTAACTCATAATCATAATTTTGACCTGTATGAACTAAAATATTATTTAAATTTTCGTCTAGAACTTTCAAAATCCTGCTTAATTTAATAATTTCAGGTCTAGTCCCAACAATAGTCATGATTTTTGTACTCATAATTAATAGCTTTTATAAATTTTTGGGTTTTCCAAGCAATCCTTAATTAAAGCTGATAGCATTTCATCCCATGAAGGTGTCTTTATACCTGTCTTTGACTGAAATTTTTCAGAATTTAAAGTTTTGTTTGTATTATACTCAGTGTTTTCTAGAATTTCAATATTTAAATTAAAATAAGATTTTATTTTGGTTATTAGGTCATATTTCGAAATTGGGCTAGAAGAAATATTGTAAATTCCACTTAGATTAATTTTATCAAAAATTATTTTTTTAATTAGCTCGCCCATCCATAAAGTTGTAACTCCAGAATAAATTGCATTTTTATATCCGTTTATAGCTTTTAAGTTATTCGAAAATATCCATTCTAACAATTCTGTAAAGTTAAAAATTTCTCTACCTATCATAGATGTCCTAATAGTTAATGTGTTTTTTTGATTTTTTATCTCTCCTGCGGCCTTAGTAGAGCCATATATATCAGTTGCATCTGGCAAAGAGTCCTCAGAATAATAACCTTTTTTACCATTAAAGACACAATCTGTACTAAAGTGAATTAATTTATTGTCAGTTTTCTTAGTCCATTCAGCAAGTAACTTTGGGAAAGTAGAGTTTATATATTCAACTTGATTAGTTCCTAATTTATCTAATCTTCTTGTAGTTACTCCTATACAATTAATAATAATTGTGGGCATTTGATTATCAAGAAATATAGTTAAATCATCTTTATATATATCTAAATTTAATAAGGTTGCTTTATCAAAATCAAAAGGCAAATTAGTTTTGGCTTTCCTACTTGTTAAGACTAAATTAGATTCTGTTGTAGATAAAGACTGATAGATTTTATGACCTATCATGCCATCCACTCCAAGGATTAAAATTTTGATTTTATTTGTATCCAATAGATGCCAATAGTTTAATCAGTGCCTTATTTGCAAGCTTTTTCGTGTTATTTGAATTATATTCTTCAATCGAGGAACTGTATTTTCTACCTTGAAAAAAGAATTTATCATAATTCAAATCTCTGTTATCAGCAGGTATTCTGAAATAATCCTTAAGATCTTCAGCTACAAATTTTTCCTCTTTTGAAAGTAGTGTTTCGTGCAATTTTTCAGCATGCCTTATTCCTATTACTTTTATTTTCGACTTTGAGCTGTATATCTTCTTCATCGTTTCAGCTAGTTCCCCAATAGTTGTAGATGGTGATTTTTGGATAAATATATCTCCAGGTCTTCCGTTTTTAAAAGCATATAGCACTAGATCTACTGCATTATCTAATGTCATCATAAACCTTGTCATTTGAGGGTCAGTAACAGTTATTGGCTTAGCAGACATTATTTGATTATAAAATAGCGGAATAACTGAACCTCTAGAAGCCATAACATTTCCATATCTAGTTCCCACTATAACTGTTGCTTTTGAAATTCTTGACTTTGCTACAAAAACTTTTTCCATCATTGCCTTTGAAACACCCATTGCATTAATTGGGTAAACCGCCTTGTCAGTACTAAGGCATATAACCTTTTTGACATTATATTTGATTGCCAAGTCTAATACATTTTCTGTACCTAAAACATTTGTTTTTACAGCTTCAATAGGATGAAATTCGCATGAAGGAACTTGTTTTAAGGCAGCAGCATGAAAAATAAAATCAACTCCTTTTATTGCCCCCTCAATAGAGCGAATATCTCTAACATCGCCTATGAAAAACTTTAATTTTTCACTGTTGTATTTAACACGCATATCATGTTGTTTTTTTTCGTCCCTAGATAAGATTCTTACTTCTTTAATACCTGAATTTAAAAATTTATTTAGAACAGCATTACCAAACGATCCTGTGCCTCCGGTAATTAATAAAGTTTTGTTTTTAAACATCTTTCATAATATAATTTGTAAAGTTATCAATTTTATTATTAACTTTCTTTTGACTTGCTTTTGTTACCTTTCCATCAATAGCATCAACTAAACAATTTACAATACTTTCAACTGACAATGGGTTAAATAAACCTGATGGTGAAACAATTTCATGAACATATGGCAAATCAGCACATAATAGTCTAGCACCATAACTTTCAGCTTCAAGCAAAGGGATCCCAAAACTTTCTTTTAATGAAGGATAAATAAAATATGTATTCTCTGAATAAAGATTTGATAATACCTCCTTTGAAACATAGCCATGATTTATTAAATTAAAGAGAGAGTCGTCTGGGATATACTTTTTAAGTTCATGATAATGCTGATCTTCGATTGTTAGGTTAAGCGAAAGACGTATATTTTTAATTTGACATGCATTAATAAAAGCCTTAATGAGCCTAACTAAATTTTTGTGTTTATGATGACTTGATACATATAAAAAGTTAAGATCTAAATATTTTCTATTAACAGGCATTTTATTATACCTAAATATTGGAAAAATATTTATTCTTGATATGTTTACATCCATTGACTCTATTATCTTTTTTTTCATTAGTTCTGTTTGAACTATCCATTCATAATTATTTTGATTCAAATATTGAATATATCGCTTTTTTATCTTCAAAATAAATTGTTGAATTATTGTTAATCCTAAATGTTTTGAATCTAGAAATAGCATATTATGAAAATAAATAATGACTCTTTTCCTTATTTTAATTGGAGGAGGAACATTGCCAAGACAAACTATTGTATTAAATTCCGACATTCGTTGTTTATAAAATATTTTCCTATTCTTTTCAGAGGCTTTGATTACAAAATAATTTAATTTCTTAATCTCATTTTCACCAATTTCTAACCTAGAGTCTAGTAAAAAAACTACTTTATCATTTTGAATATTTTCTATAATTAGAGATAGTACTTCTTTTCCTCCAGAATTATGAATATAAATAGCATCTATAAGAATTTTCATCTAGCTTGTTTTTTTAAATAATAATTAATTATTGAATAAATGGCGATTCCATATAATGGAAGTGAAATTATTCTATATAGACCATCTGAGAACATATTAAACACAAATGTTAGAATTAGTATAGGGATCATTCTCTTTACTATAAAAAGTATGTCAAGTTTAATCTTAATTATTGTATTTAAAAAGATTAAGCTAAAGATAAAAATAGAGACATATGATAAAAGAATCAATTTAGAAATTGATGTCACATCATAAAAATAACCAAGTGCAAAACCTATAATTAATACTAGTGCACCTGATAAGTATGGAATAATCATTGCTTGTGTTTTATACTCAGATGTGGAGATGTTTTTTACAATATTAATTAATGCTTTAAAACACTCAATCCAAATACCTATTACAAATGCTGTAATTAATATTTCATTAATTTTAGATTTATCTATAATAACACTGATAATTATTTCTGCAATCAATGTTACTAAAAAAGCTAAGGATAAGTATAAAGGAATTGCAACAGTAAATAACTCATTAAATGCCTTTGCTCTTGAGGCATATGTTGCATTTGAGATATTTTGTAAATATTTGGGAGATAATAATTGATTAAAAAAGTTTTCAATATTTGCAAAAATTTGGGATGCTCCCATAAGTCCTAAAATTAATATCCCCACCGCAGATAAACCAATTTCATTTTCAGCAACAAATCTAAAACCATCAGTTAAAATCCATCCTAAAATGTTTCCTAACATTATATATAGTGAAAATGTCTTCAAAGTCTTAAAATCAAGATTTATTATTTTATCCTCCTTGGACACTTTTTTTAATATTCTCCATCCAATTATTGCAACAAAAAGATTTGAGAAAATCAATCCTAAAAGCCAAAAAGTGTGTGTTGGTTCATAAAGCTTTATCGCTAAGAAAGAAAAAAGCGGATTTAACAGATGAAATAATATAATTAATATGAGATAAATTGTATTTCTATCAATTAAATTAAAGAAGGGGTAGATTAACTCATTTGCAGTTTTAGTAATTATTATTAAAGAGATTATACCTCCAATTATCAATAAATTAACATCATAATTCAGAAAATATCCAGCTGTTACAATACTTATAAATGCTAAAACTGATATAGGTAAAATTAGTTTAATATAAATTGATTTTAATCCACTAATTAATTGATTTGACTGATACCATTCAATTATATTTCTAGTAACATAAATCCCAATAGGCCCTATAATTACAAAACTAAAGAAAGTATATAGTGAAAAAACTAAATAAAACTTTGACAACTCTTCATAGCTAAGAAAATAGGTTTGAAGTCTTGAATATATTACTAACAAAATAAATCGAAAAAGATTTCCAACTCCTAGTGAAATAATATCTTTATTAAGCTCTATATTTAGTAGTTTCATTTTCAAGAATTACTTATATAATAATCATCCCATCTAGAAATATTTGATAGAATTCTTTCATAACCGAAAGAGGTTAATAGTTTATATATCTTCTGTCTATTTTTTGTATAGTTATGTTCTACAGTAATGATTTTAAAATTATAGACATTAAAATCTATATTTTTTAATATTTGATATTCACTTCCTTCTGTATCAATAGACAGATAGTCAATTTCTTTATGTGGCAAATGTTTTTCAATAATATCCTGTAAGGAAATTGTCTCAATGTCGTAAATCAAGGAATTATTTAAATCTCTATTATGTTTATCCAACATCTCATAACCTTTAATAGTTGATAATTCTTTTGTTTTAGATTCTATAAAAGGGATGTTGTTACCACTAGTATTATAAACTACATTATTTAAACATATTGCATCTCTATTTTCTTTGAGTTTGGTATAAAAAGACTTGATTGGCTCAACCAATACCCCTGACCAATTTAATTGTTTTTCTAATGAATAAGTGTTGCTGTCTTTAATTCCATCAGTAGCTCCAAATTCTATAAAAATACCATTGGATTTAAAATTAAAATAAGATGCGACAAAATAATCTTGACAAATCTGAGATTTACTGGTTTTGAAATAATCATAATTATGATTATTAAAATACGCACTAATCTCAGCAAAAATTAAATAGTTATAATTTTTTTGAATTAAATCTAAATCACTTTTCTTAGTTATGTTATATCCAAAAAGCCCCAACAATTGTTTAATTATTTTCTTCATAGTAAAAATTTATTATTGTAATCTCTTATTATTCCATCAACCAAAATTTTTGCATTATACTTAGAATCAAATATTTCTGCTTGATTAGATTCTAAGTAATTTGAGATGTTCTCTTGGTATCTAGCAAATTTATGTTCATCTATTGAACTTAAGTAGCTATATAATTCATCATAATTTGAAAAATTTCTTTTATCAATAAATGTTGATTCTGGGATATAGTTTTTTATATCATTTGCACCCAGATATATAGGTATTGTCCCAGCTCTAAAACAATCAAAGATTTTCTCTGTTATATACCCCTCAATGTTTGTTACATTCTCATAACAGATGCTAAATTTATAATTTTTTAGAGTCTCTAACTTGTTATCTATAGTTCCTTGATATGAATCATATTTTTTATAAATTATTTTACTTGCTCCCACACGAACAATGAAAGATGAAAATACTTTTGACAGAAACCTAGTTAGTTTGGTGATATAAAGTGATTTAAATAGATTGTAAATTCTTGGAAATTTTAATGCCTTGTCCCAGTCATAACCATATAAATGAAATGATATAGGTTTTGACTGAAAAAACTCACATGCTTTTATTCTCTCAGAGTATAATTCATCTTTGTGATTTGAAAGCTTATTTGCTGAAATATTACATAAAAAAAACTTCTTTTTATTAAAAGTATTGAACTTTTCAAATCTTAAATCGTATGAATAGTTTAGTTTAAAAATATTTTTTCCATCTACAATTTTTGAATTCCACGTGTAGATTGAATCAAAATTCTTAATCTTTTTGACATTAAAGTTGTCTGGTTTAACCGCAATACTTTCTAGGGCAAGAAGAACATGTAATTTATTATTTGAAATATCTTTTTTTCTAAAGTCATTATATAAGATAATGTCTGCTTCTTCTTGTTTAATCAAATCATTGGAACATATTTCAATCCCTTTTTTTGAAAAGTTTTCTTTAACTAATTCAAAAAAATTAGATCCAAGATATTCTGAATCAAAAATTTTATTATTATAATAGGGTTTATCTACCACAAAACTTATTTTTTTGATATTATTCATTATTTAATTTTTAAAAATTAAGTATCTAATTGATCTAAAGATTGATATAAAAGTCCATAAAACTGAATATTGGTTTAAGGATAAATCTGAAATAAAAGCTTCATGATTTAATAATTTTTTAAATTTTTTAAAAGATATTTTATTAGTTAAAAATTGATTTAAAATTATATGAAAAATTATAGCAGACGACGATTTTCTATAATGTCTAAGTAGATCCTCTTCCTTTTTTCCTTTTAATAATTTAATAAGATAAGGACGGATTGAAACCTCTAAATTAATTCTATTTAACTCACTGTCTTGATTTTTATGAATCCTGTAATTATAGAGAGGAGTCTTTGTCAAAAAAATTTTAGCGTCTAAAAGATTAATTTCAAATAAAAGATATAGATCAACTGCTTGCCCAACCTCAAAATTATATTTAAGGTTATGAGCCCTTATAATATCTGATCGAAAAATACATGTTGGACAAGGAATGATATCTCCTCTAAAAAAGTATTCTTTTATAAATTCTTTTTCTATCCAAATTTTGTTTTGGAGTATCCTAGGCCTTATTCGGTTTAATTCATTTCCATCCTCATCAATAAGATTTATACTTGAAGCTAAAACATCAATTTCTTCATCATTTTTCAAAATTTTTATTTGATTTTTTAAAAAATTTTGATTCATTACATCATCATCATGCATAAGCATCAAGTATTTATTGGTAGAATAAGTAAAAGCTTGATTTATAAATTCTCTTTCATTCTTTTGGTTTTTTACATAACTAATTCTAGAATCATTATAGGAAGCTATTAACTCTGATGTTCTATTATCAGAACCATTGTCAAGAATTATAAGGGCAAAATCTTTAAAAGACTGTGCTATAATTGAATCAATAGCAATTTTTAAATAATTAGGCCTATTGTATGTCGTTAAGCAAATCGTTATTAAATTATCCATAAATTAAATATTTTATTTTTTCAACTATAGATATTAATGAGCTTCAAAAATCTTCCTTATACCATCCTTTAATCCAACTAAACTTAGATTATCAAAGCTTTTATTGTAGGTCCCTGTATATGAATTACATAAGCTGTTTTCAATTAATACTTGAGTCTTACTATTAGAAAGTTCATTTATATAATTTGCTATTTGTGATAACCTAAGCTTTTCTTTATAAACAACATCAAAGTCAAAATTAATTTGTTGCATTTTATTGGATATTAAATATTTAATAATCTTCAATAAATCTTCAACATAAAAAAAATCAAAAAGCTTGTTATCATTAATGACTATATCCTTTCCAGTTTTACTATTATTAATACACATTTTTATAAATCTATCATCTTTTTCACCTGGACCAAAAATTCCATATAGTCTTAGGTTATAGTAGGGATAATCTTTAATTAATTTACTAATAATATTTTTTGACATTCCATAATAATCAACAGGAAAAGAATTTAAAAGATTATTAGTTTCATTATTAATTTCTCTTCTTCTGTCAAATTCAGCACCTGAAGAAAAATTAATCATCTTTTTAAAACTTTCCCGGTTGTTCATTAGATTAAAAAATATTTTAAGATTATGATAAGTTATTCTTGAATCATCTATATCCAGTCTTCTACCTCCAATAATAGCACAATGAATAACCCAGTCAAAAAATTTATTTTTCATGAATTTATCAACTTGATCTGAATCAGTTAAATCTAACTCTGTTTTTTTTGGCGCAATAATTGTATAATCTTTTTTTAATTCCGATAACAATTTTTCTCCCAGATAACCATTCGATCCTGTTATTAGTATTTTCATTTTATTAAGTTTTAATTGATAAAAATTCATCGATTACTTCATGTAACCGTTCAAACATACTGGTTGTCATAGCGTGATGAATTGGCAAAAGAACTCCTCGTTCCATTACTGCATCTGAGTTAGGATAGCCACTATTATTTGTTTTAAATTTTAGCCCTTTCATCATTGGCTGCCTTAATATATTTCCCGTAAAAACAACTCTTGTTTGAATGTTTCTTTTTTCAAGAAAAATTTGAAATTCTTTTCTACTAAAGTTTGCCTCTTTTTTAATTAATATTGGATAAGCAAGCCAACCTGTTACTGTATTTGGAGTCTGTATTGGATTAGAAAAAAATTTATTGTGTTTAGAAAAGAATTCATGTTGTATCTTAAAATTTTTCTCTCTAATTTCAATATTCTTTTTTAATTTTTTTAGTTGAGCTAATCCAAAAGCAGCGCCCAATTCATTCCCCTCCAGATTATATCCAACCATTTCGAAAACAAATTTTGCGTCATATGTAATTCCATCTAAATCTATATTAAATCGATTTTCAATCGCTTCACTTTTCTCATCAAATAATGAGGAGCTTCTACCCCAAGATCTTAGAAGTTTTGCCTTAGAAATAACTTTATTGTCATTTAGCATTAGAGCTCCTCCATTTCCAGCACAATTAATAATATGAGAGCCGTAAAAACTTGTTATAGACATATCAGAGTATGATCCTGAGGGCTTATCATTAATCTTTCCTCCAAGTGTGTCAGCTGAATCCTCTATCACAATCAAATTGTATTTATTAGCTATCTGTCTAATTTTTTTCCAATCACATATATTTCCCATAAGATTAGGCGCAAGTATAGCCGCCGTCTTATCAGTAATCATTTCTTCAATCTTTTCAGGATCAATACAATAGCTTAAAGGCTCTACATCAACAAATGCTGGAATCAAATTATTTTTAATTAAACATCCAACAGTTGTACCGAAAGTTAAAGCCGGGGTAATTACTTCACTCCCATCCTTAAAATCAAGAGCTTCAATCCCAATGTATAATGCTGAGGACCCTGAGTTAACATATAAACAAGCTTTCTTTTCAAACAATTTTGCAATTGCAGATTCAAATTGCCTTGAATAATTTCCCATTTGAGTTGACTCATTCAAGCATTTAACTACAGCATCTATTTCCTCTTGCCCGTAAACTGTTTTTGCGTAAGATATTTTTTCCATTTATTTTTTATTTAAGTAAGACTTAATATCATTTTCCATTAATTCTTCAATATTATTTTTTTTATAAAATCCTAGATACCATTCTATCGTTTTTATTATTGCTGTTTCTGAATTCCATTTTGGATTCCACGATAAAATTTTTCTTGATTTAGATATATCTAGGCTCAAGAAGTTGGATTCATAATATTTAGAAACATCGTTTTCAGAGTAATTAAAATCCATACCAACACTTTTCGCTAGTTGAATAACTTCACTTACGGTTTTAATATCATCTTCTTTAGGTCCAAAATTCCAAGAACCTGAGTATTTCATTTTATCATTTGATAATCTCTGAGATAGTTCAAGATATCCAAATAGAGGTTCCAATACGTGTTGCCATGGCCTAACAGCTTTAGGATGTCTAACATTAAGTTCAGATTTATCTTTATGAGCGCGAACTATGTCAGGGAGTAATCTAAATTTTGACCAATCTCCTCCGCCAATAACATTTCCAGCCCTAACAGAAGCTATAGAAATATTACTTTTTGAAAAATAAGATTTAAAATAACTGTTGATTAGAATCTCTGATGCTGCTTTACTTGCACTATAAGGATCATTCCCTCCTAATTTATCATCCTCTTTAAAGCTATTCTTTTGTTCATTATTAGCATACACTTTATCAGTAGTAATAAAGATACAAACACACTCTGTTTGTACTTCTCTTAATATTTCCAGAAGATTAAGGGTTCCTGTAAAGTTGGTATCAAATGTATACTTCGGATTATTGTATGACTCTATAACTATTGGCTGAGCTGCAAGATGAAAAATAATATCTGGATTAAAACTAACTATTTCTTGTTTAAGTTTTTCAAAATCATTTATATCTGCAATTACAGAAGAAAATTGATCTGAAAATTTTAATTGACTAAATAGAGATGGTGAAGTGTTAGGAGATAATGAGTATCCCTTTACAATAGACTTATTTTTATCTAAAATATATGATAACCAAGACCCTTTAAAACCAGTGTGTCCTGTAATAAAAATTCTTTTATTTACAAAAAAGTTCAAGTCTTTGTTTCCTACCATATTTTCCATTTAGCATTATTATTATCCCACATTTTATTTAGCTCAATAGTGTCTTTTAAAGTATCCATAGGTTTCCAAAAATCAGTATGTTTATAAGCTATGAGATTTTTTGACTCCGATAATCCTTTTAGAGGTGCTTGTTCCCAAATTTCATCATCTCTATTTTTAATATGCTCAAAAATTGAAGATTCACAAACAAAATAACCACCATTTATCCAATCGACATCTATTAGGTTTTTTTCTCTAAAATGAGTTACTAGATTATCTTCCAAAACTAATGCCCCAAATCTAGGTTCTGGTTTAACTGCAGTTAAAGTGCATAGTTTTTTATTTGATATGTGGAAATTTAATAATTTTTTGATGTTAACATTGCTAACACCATCCCCATACGTTAAAAAAAATCTGTTATTTTCAAGGTGTTTTTTAATCCTTTTTATCCTTCCCCCAGTCATAGTTTTTTCTCCAGTTTCAACTAGATTGATATTCCAATTTTCAGGGCCATTAGTAATTATTTTTGTAGTATTATCCGTCTGCTGGATTTCTAAGTTGTTATATTTCGAAAAATATGACTTAAAGTATTCGGTTATAATATGTCCTTTATATCCAAGACAGATTACAAAATCATTAAATCCATAATATGAGTACAACTTCATAATATGCCAAATCACTGGCATTCCTCCAACTTCAACCATTGGCTTAGGTTTTATATTTGTCTTTTCTATTAATCTTGTTCCAAGGCCTCCGGCCAGAATTACAACTTTCATATTCCTTAAATTATTTTATACAAGTAAACTATATATGGGGAGCTTTCATTTTCAAAAACCTTTTCTAGCTGAATGCCAATATCCACAGAATTTAATATTTCAACTGCCGCAAAAATATATTTAACTTTGGAGGCTTTTAATTCCTCAATATTAGTTTCTAATTTTTCAACTTTCTTTCCCTTCATTATTTTAAAACAATATTCATTACAATACAGGGATAGTTCAGAACTTAACATATATACTCCATTTGAAATAGTAATATTCTTTTCTCCATAATATTCTTGTTTGTTTAATTCCTTTTTATTTATCTCTTTAAACTTATCATGAAGACTAATTGGATAATTAGGCAAATAGCCTCCTAAAGCATGAAATCCATTGTACTGTGAAATACTTGGATGAATTCCTAGATTTATAATTTTATAATCATTTTTATTAGTCCCGATATATGCAGATATTTCTTTAAACAGTTCCTCAGAATAAAACTCTTTATAAGATAGGAATCCTGCAGAGTGGTGAACATGAAAGTCATTATTATAAAGACTTTTTGGCAATAATGATTTAATTAACTTGTCTTCATCATATACTATATGAACATTATCCCCCATTAGTTTCCCTATAGTATTATAGTATAATTCCATATTTCTAATAGAATTAAAAGTTAGAATAGTTAATATTACAGGGATAATTAATTTGTCTATTTTTTTATCATGTATTAAGATGATTAATATCAAAAAGAATAAAAATGCATTTAAATATATAAACCTACCAAACCCAAAAGCTTTAAAAAAGCTAATATACTCTCCTATATATATTGAGATATGAGGCGTTAAAACATAAATTAAAATGTTAAAAAGTATAATTGATAAGATTAAATAAACTGATTTGGGGATTTCTTTAGTAATAAATAATATTAATAGTATAGTTAAAATTGGCAGTGAGATAAAAAGGGATGAGACTAATTCTCCAAAGGTTAATGTTTTAAAAAATAAATATATTGCCCCTAGTAGTGAGGGTAATTCAAGGTAAACTCTGGAAAGTCTAAATGATTGTTCTCCACTATTTGAAAAAATAGTAGAGATTATTGAGTAATTGGCAATTAAAGAGATTAGAATAAGCGATATAAGTCCAATCCAGTAGAGTTTATCTAAACTCTTATTTTTGAACTTGTCAAATATCCCAAATATAAAAAGCCAAAAAATTGCAAATGGAATTATTAACTGGAAATTTGAATAAAACACAAATAAAAAAATACTAAACATGCTTTGTAACTTATTTTTTCCTTTTCTTAAATTTAAAAATGCCCAAAGCAATAGCGGCTGTCCTAGAATAGATAGTCCAAAAATGGTATAAAGAGGCAAAATAGCAAATGATAAACAAAGTGTATTCTGGATTAATTTTGACTTTATAGAGAAATAATCTCGAATTAAAAGTGATAATCCTATAAAGCCTATAAATCTAACTGTAATAGAATTTATAATATAGGCATCAAATGAATCAAATAATAGAAAAAATAGCTTAACTATGATGAAAGGTGAATGAAAATATTTTAATTTCATACCTTCTCCAATATTCTGTAAAACTGTTTCTTGATTTAAGTTAAAAATATTATCAGTAAGATTCATTAAATGGGCATACAAGAACTCAGCATTTAGATTATCATTTGTAATTATAAAGGAATCCTGTCCCCAAATTAGAAATGGGACATGTACTCCAATTACAAATAGTAATGGAAGAACGAAAAAAGAAATTTGTGTATTATTTATAATTGTCCTAATATCCATTTGTATGTTTCGCTGATTCCATCAATAAGTTTTTTATCAGTCTTCCAGCCCATTTTATTGTAAAATAGGGCATTATCGGAATTTCTCCCTCTGACTCCAGTAGGACATTTAAATCCATATTTTTTTATAAACTCATCACCATCAATATTATCAATAGACAAGTTCTTACCTGATATTTCTATTGCCATTTTTGCCAAATTATTTATTGAGATCATTTCCTCAGATCCAATATTTACAGGTCCCGCAAAATTATCCTGCCTCATAAACATTAATGTAGCTTTAATACATTCATCAATAAACAAAAATGATCTTGTCTGATTACCATCTCCCCAAATTTCTATTGAACTATTCTCTTCAGCTTCAGCAACTTTTCTAGTTACCGCAGCTGGAGCTTTTTCCTTTCCTCCTGTCCAAGTCCCTCTTGGTCCAAAGATATTATGGTATCTAGCTACTCGCACTGTTAGATTATAATTTCTAGAGAATGAAAAGTATAGTCTCTCACTAAATAGTTTTTCCCATCCATATTCAGAATCTGGATTTGCAGGATATGCTGATGATTCTTCGCAATTTGGATTATCTGGATCCATTTGATTATGCTCTGGGTATATACAAGCCGATGAACTATAAAATATCCTTTTAGCTTTAGCAAGATGTGAATAATAAGCTACATTTAGGTTAATTAAGGCAGAATTGTGCATTACGTTTGCATCATTTTCACCGGTAAAAATATATCCTGCCCCTCCCATATCTGCAGCTAACTGATAGACTTCATCATAATTTATATATTCTCCTTCCGAATCTTTAAATACTTTTTCTACAATTTTAGGATCCGTTAAATCTCCTTGAATATATTCATCTGAAATATCTTCTAATTTCCAAAATTCATTCCTATCTTTTATATCAACATTTCTAACCCAAAATCCTTCAGACTTTAGTTTATTTGCAAGGTAGCCACCTATAAATCCTCCACCTCCAAGTACAATCGCTTTTTTCATAATTTATTTATTTGATTAATAATTGTTTTAAATCTATCTACATAAGTATGCTCCATAGACCTTAAATATGATCTGTGAAGTATTTTTTTTCTTAATTTCTTCTCCCTGATAAAATATCTACATAATTTTAGCAACTCTTCTTTATTATTAAAAACGACAATCTCCTTTCCTATATTGTAATAATCCTCAATAGAAAGTGCATAATTTGTTATCTGAAATCCATAAGACATGGGAATTTCGAAATTTCTAGCTTTTATCTGCTCTGAAGTTTTCTCATATGTAAAGAAAAGTTTTATTCCTTTTAAAGACTTTATAGCCAGATTATAAAAATCTTTAGCCTTGAATTGCAATAAAAATCTAAAAGATCTAAACAAATTGATAATATTGTATTTTACAAAATCCAAATCATTATTTACACTGTTGGATAGATTAAGATTAATTTTTGAAAGCCTAAAATAGTTTAACATTTTCTCACTAGAAATAGGGCCAGAAGGCCAATTAAAGCCAAAACATTCTACATTTATTCCATTAGATTTCAAATAATCAATTATCCATTCTCTAACTGGACTGTATGCTCCAATAAATGAAATATCAAATATATAATCTATCTCATCTGCAGTTAAATTTATATTGTATAATTCCACTCCTGCCCACTGAGACAAGAAAACATTCGAATGACCATCTTTCTTATATTTCTCTACAGAAAATTTATCAGTCGTAACCTTATAAGTAAAATATTGAGCTATTTTCTTTGAAAAGGAATCATATCTCCACTGATCATCTCCAAACCAGTTAAGTGTGCTATAATTTTTTTTTAGATCCTTTAGCAAGTCTACAGAAATTTCATCATTTATAAGATTAAATAATATCAAATCAGGATTTAATTGACCGCAGAATTCCTTTATATATTGATCCATCTGTTGTTTTTTGTTGTTCATGTAATTATCAATATAGAAAGGAGATACTTTTTTCTCAATGGCTAAGGAGACAGATTCAACAAAAATTTGAACATCTAGACTTTTACCAAAATCTTTATTACCATATGGATATTGATATCCTATAAAAGCTATATTCATCAGTCTATATTTTTAATTATTTTATTTAAGTAATCTAACTCTTCTGAAAGATCGTAATGATGATTCCCAATAAATATTCCATGTTTATCAAGATATTCTGCATTTTTTGGATCTCCATGCACTTCATAATCAAAATATTTTAAAACCTTATTGTTTAAAAAATTTCCAGACACTATTGGTCTAGTTTCAATTCCATTTTTTTCCATAAGCAAAACAAGATCATCTCTTGAGATTGAAATATTTTGTTTATTCAATATCAGTGAAAATCCAAACCAACTACTTTCTCCAATCTCCTTTTGAATAATAAAATTTTCATTACTTGAAAAAAGTTTATAAAAATATGATGCATTGTTCTTTCTAGCTCTAATTAAATTGGGAAGCTTTTTTAATTGTTCTAATCCAATTGCTCCTGAAAACTCAAGAGGTCTAAGGTTATAGCCTGGTAAAATAAAGTTAAATGACTCGTAAAATTTATTTTTGTTCTTAACATGAATAGGGTTGTTATCTTTTAAGTTTCTTGTCCAGCCATGAGCTCTAATTGAAAGTAAGATATTATATATCTCTGTATTATTGGTTAAAATAATTCCCCCCTCCATAGTAGATATGTGGTGAGAAAAAAATGAAGAAAATGATCCTGCTATTCCGAAAGTTCCAGTATATCTTCTGTTAAACATTGCACCCATAGACTCACAATTATCCTCAAATAAAAGTATATCTCTATTTGCAATAATTGAATTTATTTTATTAAAATTATTAGGATTTCCTAGAAGATTAACAGCAACAATTAATCTTGTTTTATCGGAAACAGCATCATTAAGTTTTTCTACATCATAATTTAATGTTTTAAGATCTATATCTACAAACTTTAATTTAAGACCATACTGTTGAAGTGGTGAATAAGTTGTAGACCATGAAACGCATGGAACAATAACTTCATCTCCCTTCTTAAGAGGATTCTTTTTAATAAAAAACAGAGAAGCTATTGCAAGAAGATTAGCAGATGAGCCTGAATTAACCATAACGGCATACTTGCTTTTAAAAAACTCTGCAAAATTAGACTCAAATTTTGATACAAAGTCTCCCATTGTATAAAATCCTGTTGAAACAACTTTTTTTATTGCTTCAATTTCTTTATCATCCCATGTTGATGATGCAAGTTTATATCTGACCTTCATAATGTTTTAAATAATATTCATAAGTTTTTTTTATTCCTTCTTCAAGTGAAGTTTTATGCTGCCAACCTAACTGCTTCATTTTTGATATATCAACCATTTTTCTTTTCATTCCAACCGGTTTATCTAAATCATGGGTAAAATTGCCTTCATAACCAATAACCTTAGAAATAACATTATAATAATGATTAATTTCATAATCCTCTCCAAGTCCAATATTGATTAGTGCTGGTAATTTTTCAAAAGATTCAATGGAGGAAAAAATTAAGTTAACAAAATCACCTACAAACATAAACTCTCTTCTAGCTAATCCATCTCCCCATATCTCAACTGAATTAATATTGTTTGTTTTCGAGTAATGTGTTCTCTTAATAACTCCTGGTATCATGTGAGATCCTTCTGGATCAAAATTGTCAAATGGACCATATAAATTACATGGTATAAGTGTCTTATAATTTAAGTTTTTATCATTAAATAGATAATTACACATCTTTAATGCTGATAACTTAGAAATAGCATATCCCTCATTAGTGGGCTCTAGAGGTCCTGAGAAAATTGATTCTTCTGTGATTGGAGATTTATTGTTTTTTGGGTAAATACATGAACTCGATACATTTAAAAAATTTTTAATTCCTAATTTGTAAGATTGATGAATTAAATTAATATTAATCATACTATTGTTTAATAAAAACTCATAGTTGTTTTTGCTATTTTTAACAATTCCTCCAACCATTCCGGCAACATTAATAACTAAATCAGGCTTTATTTTCGCTAAATATTTACCCAATAGATTAGTCTGCATAAGATCAATCTCTCTTCGTGAAGGACATACAAAGTCATATTCCTTGAATTTTTCGTGATTTACTATATTAGAGCCAACCATTCCAGTTGAACCAAACAAAACTATTTTTTTAATATTCATCAATCTTTTTACTTTGAAAATATCCATTGTTTAGAAGCAGAATTTCTTTTTCAGCTAGCTTCAGGTCTGATTTTATCATCTCATCTATTAAACTATCTATTGTATATTTTGGTTTCCAACCAAGTTCTTTTTTAGCTTTAGATGAGTCTCCAATTAAATGATCAACTTCAGTTGGCCTGTAATAACGTTTATCTACTTTGATAATTATATCTCCTTTTTTTACTAATAATTTTTTATTTGATATAGACTTTACAACCCCAATTTCTTTTTCCTTTGACTTTATAAAGGCTATCTCGATTCCCAAATTATTACAACATTTTATAATAAAGTCTCTAACAGAATATGATTTTCCAGTTGAAATTACCCAATCGTCTGCAACCTTATGCTGAAGAATAAGCCACATCATCTCTACATAATCTTTTGCATGTCCCCAGTCTCTTTTTGCGTCAAGGTTCCCTATATACAATTCTTTTTCAATTCCATGAACTATTCGTGCTAATGTTCGGGTTATTTTTCTTGTTACAAAAGTCTCACCTCTAATAGGTGATTCATGATTAAATAAAATTCCATTTGATGCAAAAATACCATAGGCTTCTCTATAGTTTTTTGTAATCCAATATGCGTATAGTTTAGCAACTCCATAAGGACTTCTAGGATAAAATGGTGTGTTTTCATTTTGTGGAAATTCCTGAGCTTTCCCAAAAAGCTCTGAAGTAGAGGCTTGATATATTTTAGTTGTTGACTCAAAGCCACATTGTCTAACTACCTCAAGAATTCGCAATGTACCCAGACCATCAACATTTCCAACATATTCTGGTAATTCGAAACTCACATGAACATGACTCATTGCAGCTAAGTTATAGATCTCATGAGGTTTTATATCCTTTATAACTCTAGACAGATTTAAACTATCTGACATATCTCCAAAGTGTAGATGAAAATTTTGATTTTCTGTGTGCGGGTCTTGAAAAAGGTGATCTATTCTATCAGTATTAAATAGTGATGTCCTTCGTTTAAGCCCATGTACCTCATATCCCTTTTTTAGTAAAAAATCTGAAAGATATGCTCCATCTTGGCCTGTAACCCCAGTTATTAATGCTACTTTTCTTTTCATTATATAGTGATTAAATTAATTTCTTTTGGTATATACTTTTTTTCAACAATCATCCTCCCATCAACTATTAAATATGGTGGAGAAAATTGTTTTATTTGCCATTTTATATCTTTAAACTCATCCCATTCTGTTAAAATAGCTACCACATTTGCCTTTCTACAACATTGATCTATATTGTTATAGATTGTAACTCTTTTTAAAATAGATTTCGCCTCTTTATTATTTCTGTTTTGTAATTTCAATCTCTCTTCTAAGTCTAATAAAATTCTTTCATTAGAAACGCCAGGATCATATATTGATAAACTTGCTCCTCTTGCCAACAACATTTCTGCCACATAAATACTTGCAGATTCTCTTGAATCATTCGTATCTTTTTTAAATGCCCAGCCAAGAATAGCAATTTTTTTATTTAATAAATCATTGTTTAAATTTTCAATTATAATATTGGCAAATCTCTCTTTCTGATAATTATTAATTTTTATTACCTGATGCCAATATTCTGCCACTTCTTCTAAACCATAATGCTTTGATAAATAAACTAAATTTAGAATATCTTTTTGAAAACAGCTTCCGCCAAAACCAACAGATGGTTGTAAAAATTTACTTCCTAGCCTTGAATCTGCTCCTATTGCTTTAGCTACTTCTAGTATGTCTGCCCCTGTTTTATCACAAAATGCTGCAAGACTATTTATAGATGAAATTCTCTGAGCTAACATTGCATTAGATGCTAATTTTGAAAGCTCCGCTGACCAAACATTAGATGTTAGAATTTTACTTTTAGGGATCCAATTCTCATAAATTTTAACTAATGATCTAATTGCTTTCTTCCCACTTCTAGTCTGGTCTCCTCCCACTAGAACTCTATCAGATTTAAATAGGTCTTTGATAGCAGTTCCCTCAGCAAGAAATTCTGGGTTTGATAAAACTTCAAAATTTACTTGATTGTTTGACGAACTTAAAATTTGTTTGAGTTTTTCAGCTGTTCTTACAGGTAATGTTGATTTTTCTACAACAATCTTATCATTATTAGAGAACTTTGCAATTTCTTTAGCAGAGCTCTCTATATTTTTTAAATCTGCTGCCATGCCCTTACCTTCTCCAGATAATTTTGTTGGAGTATTAACTGCTAGAAAAATCATTTCTGATTTATCGATTGCAGATTTCATGTCAGAACTAAAAAAAAGATTTTTACCTCTTACTTTTTTAATAATATCTTTAAGGCCAGGTTCAAATACGGGAAGGCTATTAAGATTTTTAGTATTCCATGCCTTTATTTTATCTTGGTTTTTGTCAACTACGGTAACTTTGATTTGTGGACATTTAAGGGCAATTACCGCCATAGTCGGTCCCCCTACATACCCAGCTCCAATACAACAAATATTTTTAATTTTCATCATTTGAATTTAAAAGCCATGAAGAGGATTGTATTTTTTCACCAAGACCATCTACAAGGTTAACCCCCAGTTCCTTACATATTTTTGCCTCAGGTATAGTTTCATTATTCTGATCTCCTCCATTTGCAAAAGATAAATCATACACATTACAGTTCTCATTGAAAATCTTAGCTATTGTTCTAGAAACAGTGCGATCTTTGTCTATAGCTATTACAACTTGGTCTACTACTTCTAGTTCACTTACTATTAAAGCTCTTTCATTTTCTAGCATAAACTCTTTAGACCCTTTTAAATTTCTTTGATAATCACTATTAACAATTACAATAAGAGTGTCTGCAATTTTTTTTGCCATATGAAAATATTCAATGTGACCTTTATGGATTGGATTAAAATATCCAGATACTATAATTGCTTTGTCTTTCATCTATTCTCTATTATAATCATCGTCTATTCTTACTATATCATCTTCCCCAAAATAAGTCCCTGTCTGAACCTCTATGAAAACTAACTTTTCATTGCCATTATTAAATATTCTGTGTTTTGAAAGGCATGGAATTAAAACAGTATCTCCTTTATTAACCTCAATCTCCTTATCATTAAGCGTAAGGACTCCTTTACCTTGAACTATTGTCCATGCTTCTGATCTCTTATGGTGGAATTGGTAGCTAAGTCTAGAATTCGGTTTAACTTCAATTCTTTTAAGCTTATAATTTGATTCATCATGTATAACATAATATGAACCCCAAGGTCTATTTTCTTGCTCTATATATTTCATTAATTAACTTTTTGAATATAACGTTATATTTGATTGATTATTCGCCAAATTACTTGTAAGATAAAAACTTACTTTTCTTCCTATTAACTTCTCTATTTTTTGCTCTAAATTCTGTATATAATCAGTATTTAGATTCTTTCCAACTAAAAAAATTTCAATATTTCCTGAATCAATACCTCTAGCATAATCTCCGATTAAAATGATTTTTTCAACTTTTCCCATTTTATCTAAAACAGTTTCAACTAGGTCCTCTAACCCAAGATGCTTTAAAACAACCTTTCTAAGTGTTTCATAGAGAGGATGAGTTGAGTTAACTTTATATTCAATCTTATTATTTTTTTTAACTCTTACAAGATATCCGGCATTATAAAGATGGTTTAACTCCTTTCTAATTGAATTAGTTGATTCTCCCATTTCATTTGCAAGTCCATTTAAATAACCCTTATTTGCTTGGGATATAAAGAATTTAATTAAAAGGCGTAACCTTGTTTTAGATGTTATTAACTTTCCTAGCATAATATCAAGTAACAAAAGTACTAGAAAACAAGTAAAAAACAAATTATTAATCTTCTTTTTTTAATTACAATAAATAGGTTAATTTTATAAAGTGGAATTAGGTCTTATAATCACCTCTATTATACTCAATATAGTTTGCTTAATTTTTTTGCAAAAATATTTTATCAAAAAAAACAAAATTGCATTAGTTAAAGCCAGGTCAAGCCATAACTCAATTGCAACAAATTCAGGTGGAGTTTCTTTGTTTCTGACAATTTTCTTAATATCATCTGCTCTATACTTACAGGGGATAGAAATTTTTGATTACAAAATACTGGTCCCAATAAGCCTAATTACATTGATTGGGATTTATGATGATATATATGAGGTTGACTTCAAACTAAAACTTTTATTTCAGATTATAACTGCTAAGATAATTATAGATCAAGGTTTTATAATTAATAACTTACATGGAGTTCTAGGGATATTTGAGCTTTCAAGCCTTTATGCTCAAATCTTAACAATTTTTATTATAGTCGCAATTATTAACTCAATTAACTTTATTGATGGAATTGATGGACTTGCGTTAGCTGTTTTATCTACTTTTATAATTTCATTTGAATTTTTTTCAATAAATTTTTCTGCATTCGACAAACTTTCTTTAGTTTTAATTTCTGCATCGATTCCTATGTGGTACTTTAATTATAGGAAACGGAATAAAATCTTCTTGGGGGATGCTGGATCACTTATGATTGGGTCTATAATAAGTATCTATGTAATTTCAATTTTATCCAATAATTATCTAATTCAAGATAAATATGATGTAAATAAAATGGTTTATGTTATTTCAATCCTGTTATATCCTATTGTTGATATTATTAGAGTTTTCTTTCTAAGACTTTCTAAGGGTATCTCTCCCTTTATTGCTGACAAGAACCACATTCACCATTTGTTACTTAATAAATTAATACACCATTATAAAGTTGTAATAATCATCACTCTTATTAATATAATATTCATAATCTTTGTTCAAAGATTATTTAACTAATTCAGTAAATACATTTTTAAAATATATTTCATTAGGGAATTTCGAAATGCTTAATAGTATTAGCTCTGCAAGTTTTGTTTTATCAACATTCTCAGCTTGCTTTAAATTTTTATAAAACAGCTTATGAATATTAATATTATCTGATTTTTGTATTATATCCAAAGTCAAGAGGTCATTAGCAGAGTTGACTTTTGTGGAGGTAAAAAAATAAATATCAGCATAAACCTCATTATCATTATCCTTAATGAATAGTTCTTCTGAAACTTCATAAGCTTTGAAATACTTTAACTTTTGTAGATTTAAGCTTAATAATAACTCCTTGGTGAATATATCAAAAGGGTTGGCTGTAATACTATAGTCTAATAGACCTTCTGCTTTATCCAGTTCATAGTTATCAAGGTAATACTTAGCAATATACGTAGCAATTGGAACAGTATTTGCAGACAAATTAGGCAGCTTGTAATTAACGTCGTCTAATTCTTGCAGATCAATTTCAAATGATTGGCTATAATAATCTGAAATAAATTTATCTTGAATTATTAATGATTCATTTTCCTTTATACTCAAATATCCACAGAATAAGAGCAAAGGTATAAGAAGAATAAATAGGTATTTTGAAGCTCTATAGGATTCCTTTGGTTGTCTTGATAAGATTACCGAACAAATAAGTAAAAATGGTATTAGTTCTTGACTTCTATGAATAGGAAAATTTATATTTGAGTCTAATAAAAAAATTAATAAGGATACCTGAATAATTGGTATAATGGTTTCCCTTTTTTGAAATTTTTTGTGTATTAAAAAAAACAAAAAAAAGAAAATTGAAATATATAATAGAAGTCCTATTAGTCCTAGTTCAACTAGAAATTGAAGAAAATCATTGTGAACATAATAAGGGGCAATTAAAGAAGATTCTCCAAAATCTAATAATTCAAGAGACTTAATCTTCCAGGTTCCAATTCCATGTCCAAAAAAAGGTTTCTCTTGAAACAGTTGTAAAGCAGTGTCATAATAATTTAATCTCTGAGTAAAAGATTGATCACCTACTAGGGCCAATGGATTAATAACTTTCTGATTATATAAAGAAGCAAAGTTTTTAATATAGAAATATGATCCAACTATTGTAAAGATCAAAGGGATTATAATCTTTCTCCTCCAGCTAGTCTTTATTAATAGGAACAAGTACATTAATATAATAGAAAGTAATGCTCCTCTACTCTGAAGAATAATAATTGCAGTAATTGATAAAATTTCTAATAAGAATATTAATTTTTTAGTTTGTAAATTATTAATCTCTTGCCTTAAATAAATTATAAGGGGGATTTTTAAGGCAATAGAAAAAGCGCTTATATTTCTATTCATGGATATACCAGTAAAATTTATTATTTCATTTTCAAAAAAAGATATAATGGTAAAACATGACTCAACAAAAATTGAGAATGCAAAAATTTTAGCAATGAATAGTATTGCATTCTTAATCTTTGAGATAGAATTAATCATACATATAAGCGTTATTAATGTAATTAATATTTTAGATGATATGATTATTGATTCGTTAGGATTAATACTACGAACAGAGGATATTGTTAGCAACATAATTAACGAAACAATAATAAGTAGTGTTTTTTTGGAAAATAAATAAAAAGAAGAAAAATTAATAAGATTATAAAGTAGATAAATTATAGAGGATATAGATAATAATGTCCACCTGATGGCATTATTATCGATGGCATTAAAATTTGGAGCTAATACAGAAAAAATGACAATGACAATAAATAATCTATCAAATATGTTTGTTCTATTAATAGTCAATTATTGTCAAGTTTACTAATTACAATACACTCCAAGTAGTTTAAATGATTCCTTATAATTATATCTTGCTGATGCAGAAATATATTTACAGGCTTCTTCCAAATCACCTAACTCATTATAAACTTGTGCGAGAACAAGCTCTGATTTTCCTATCCTTGGATTAATTGAATCAATTACATGCTTCAAGAAGGGAATTGCCTTTTCATAATAACCAAATTGAAAATTTGCAATTCCTGCATTTTCAAAATATGAGTACTCCAGAGGATTTAATTTTGAAGCTTCTTCATATTTTAGAGCTGATTCTCTAATCTTACCCTCATCATAAAGGTCTGAGGCCTTTTGGTGAGCTGCAATTGCTTTTTGAATTCTTTCAGTGCCATACAATACATATGCTGCAGATAGTCTAAGGTTAGGATCTGCAGAACTTTCAGGAAAATATTTCAATGCTTCTCGAGCCTTTTCTTTTCCATATTTACTTATGGAGTCTTCTTTTGTTAATAAACCAGAAAAATAAAACTTCCACATTACAGGATCTTTAGTATCTTCAACTACTTTAAATACCGAGTCTAAAAGCTTATACTTATCAAAATTAACATAAGCCCTGGCCAAATCAATAAAATGCTTATTATTGTTTGGTATTCCAGAGAATGCTCTCTCTGCATAATACATCATGCTATCCTTAACTCCTAATTGAAAATAAATATCAGTTTTTAATGATTCATTGTACATTATGTAGGGATTATCATTCATGCCTTGATTAGCCAGCTCAAGCGCTTTATCATACTGAGCTCCTAAAAAATAATATCTTCCTATAACTCCCTTCATCGGTAAGCTAGATAATGAAAGATTAGGGAAATCCGTGTTTAATACTCCAAATCTTCTTGTTGATTCTTCCCTATACACTCCGGAAAATATATCTTGATAAATATCAGCTTGTATCTCACTAGATATATTATTTATATAGTGAAAATATATAGAAACAGAAGACAATATGATTATAAATAACTTAGGCAGTGTTTTCATTTGATTTATTATTTAGATAACCTGAAAGTGCTAAAAGTAGTGCAAGATGAAAAAGTTGTGACATCCTAGTAAAAGGGAAATTAAAATTTGAGTCAATTAGATATATCAATAGGCAAATGGGTATTATCATAAATTTAGGATCAACCTTGTCTCGATTATAAATTTCCCAAGTATTCTTTAGTCCAAAATAAAAAATTGAAAGAAATATTATAAGTCCAATTAAACCTAATTCAGAGGCGACTTCCAAGAAATCATTATGCATTGTATAAGGAACTATATAGCTAATTATATTTTCTTTATCCCTCTCAATTGAAGCAATTTTCCAATTACCAAGTCCAACTCCTATTAAAGGGTTCTGAAGCACTTGCTCTATTCCATGCTGATAATATCTTAGCCTTGTATTAGTTGATGTCTCATTAAAATCAATAGTTCGAATTCTATTTACAGCATATCCATCACTTTGCGTGCCAAGAGTAAAAGTGCTTAATACAAAAGATGAGCTAACAAGGACAACAAAGGTTAAAAAATAAGATCTTATTCTTTTATCCTTACTCATTATTGAGATCATTAAATATGCAAAAAACAAACACATCAAAATAACATAAGCTGTTCTAGAGCCTAGCATAAAAATCATGTAGACAAGCATAAACGCAATTACTGATGTTACTATTTTTAATATTTTACTCTCCGTATTCTTTAAAACATGCAATACAAATGGAAGCTGAACTAGATAAATTGCTGAGGTAATATTTCTATTTGGAAAGTTTCCATTTAAAAAGTTATTAAAGTCAAATGTATACTGAAGAGCCCTAGATATTTCAATATAGGCTGAATAAGAAACTATCATTTCACATGTTACAGCAATTAACATGAATAAAGAGATAGTCATTGTCTTAAACTTGTTGAATGACATGAAAACATACAAAGAGAGGAAAGACACATAGAAGTTTACAAAATTAAAAGAACGGAGTATAACCTCATTGCCATTAATAGCATATAAATATGACATAAAGCCCCAAATAATAAAAGCAGCTATTGCTAAAGAAATTTTTGAAGTAATTATATCGTTAAAAATCTTTGTAAGATCAGGAACTAAAAATATATATGATAAAGAAATGGTATTTATAACACTGAAGGACAAGAGTCTCCAGGTATCAATATCTAATACAGGTGTTGAGGGAAAAATAAAAAAGGGTAAGAGGTTTATTGTTAATAAACTTCTTGTTACTAGTTTTTCTTCCATTGATCAAATATAACCAAAAAAAAACCCTCTCATAAAGAGAGGGTTAATTTTTTCAGTTATAAGAAAATAACTGATATAATCTCTTAGAGATTATAGCCATCCTGTTCTGTTAGTTATAGCAGCAGCTTGGTCAGTCGTAGTCGCTGACGTAGCTGTTGAAACATCTGCCATAAGAGCAGCATAAGTAGTATTTGCACCATTAAAGTGAGTTCCACTTACTAACATTGTAATCTCCATTGCTCCATGTCCATTAGCTGCACCACTTGGAAAACTTGTGTGGTTAAGACCAATAGATTGGCCTCTCCAAGTAGTCTGAGAGGTAGTACCTTTCACACCAATTCCGAAAAGACCTGAAGTTGCAACAGCATATATGTTTGCAGCAGACACAACTTGTGATGCAAGTTTAGTTACACCAGCCTCGTTGTTTACTAATTTAATAGTCACACCGGCAACATCATTCTTACTTGTACTTAAGAAAGTACCTGAAGTTGCTCCTGCATAATCTAAAGAAGCAGCGTTAGATGTACCTGCAGCATTAAGACCTAAACTAGTAGAAGTCTGAGCAGCATCAATTACAAATGTAATTTGAGGTAAAGAAGTTACACCTTGAGTAAGATCATCTGGATATCCAGCTTTCGATACTCTCGCAGTAATCTGAACCTCTGCAAGATCAGCTACAGCTCCGTAAAGTTTTCCTCCGTGAGTTGGGTGTGTAGCAGCACTAATTGCAGTTGCAAGAGCAACAGCTATGTGTCGTGCACCATCACTATTTGCAAGAGTAATTTGTCCTGAAGTAGTAGTTGAACCTAACTTATACCATAACTTAGTACTTGAACCTGTTACAGAAACTGTACCAGCGCTACCAGCACCTGTATTAAAGGTTACTGTTTGGTTAGATCTAAACCAACCTGCGTTAGTTGCAGTTACAGTTAAACCTGTACCCCAAGAAGTATCACCATTAATATAACTTACTAAGTCTGAAACAGTTGTTACTGTAGAGCCAGAGTATGTGTGACCTTTAATAAAGGTTTTAGATAAACTAGAAACATTAATTGCAACACCTTCTCCAGTTGCTAAAGTAGTCTCAGCTGCACCAGTTACGTTGTTAGTAATAGGTATAGTTACAACTTGAGTTTCTCTAACTGTAGTTCCAGTAGTTGTAGTTGTTTGCTCTATAGCTTCAATTGCAGCAACAGCATATAATGATGTTCTGTTCGTGAAAGCAGTTGCTTTAGTAGTTACTGATGGAGCAGAAGGAACTGCTGTATCAGTATAAGTACCGTTTAAAGTAGACTGAACTTCGTATTTAGTAATTGCATCAACAAAAACGTAAAGTCCGTTAGTAGCGCCTACTGCACCATCAACATGTTGCAACCAAGTTTTAAGAGTTTTAATACCTCCACCACCTGTAGTTGAACCAGTATCAGTTAATGTATAAGTAGTACCTGTATCATACCCATCTTTTACAAGAGAGTAAGTAAGGTTGTTGTTGAAAATCCAACCAGATGCAGTAGTTGCAGTACCATCGTCAGATAAACCAGTAAAGTCAACAGTTGCTAAAACAGCATTAGTATATACCTTTAACTCATCGATATCATCAGCACTTGAAGTTAATGTAGTTAACGAAGCATTCGTGTTTACATTAATTCCAACAGCCTTTTCAGCAGCAGTTGTACTAGAACTTCTTACTACAGTATCGTGGTCAAGCGTTAATGTAACTAAGTCAGCATGACCTGAAACCTCAACATCAGAAAGAGTTGCACCTGTTACGGTTACACTTGTCATATTATCATTGTCCACTAAGTAGAAATCTTTTGCAGTACCAGTAACGGTAACAGTTGTTAGATTAGGGTTTTGATCAATGTTAATATCACCAGTTACACCAGAAATTGTAACAGTTGTTAAGTTAGCAAGAGTTGTTAGATCAATATCTCCTTGATCATCAGCAACGAAAGCATCTGCATCATAAGCTAATGCAGCAGTTTGAGCGGCAGTTAAAGTAGCCTCATCATCTGCTTTAAAGTCAATTGAAGCAGTAACTAAGTCATCAGCAGCAGCAGAAACAGTAACTTCAACAACATCTACTAAAGTTAAAGTTTCAACACCAGCGTTAATAGTAATAGCGCCTCTGTTGTCTGTAACGTTAACAGTTTCAACGTTAGTAAAACTCATTGTTGAGTCATCTAACAAAGTAGTTGTAAAGCTCTTAGGACCCGTCATAGTAAGGTGGGTTGCTTCAAAAACGGCTAATGTGTTTAAATCATCAAGAATGCCCATAGTTAATGCAGCATCTTTCTTAGTGATAATAGTTAACTGAGAACCTGGGTATCTCGCAAGAGCGTCCAAATGTAACTCAGTAGCCTGATCAAATTGAATTCCCGCATCAGTCTCACCAGTCGTTGTAAAAGAGGTAACTGTTGCAAGTTTTGTGAAATCAACATTAGTAATGTTAGCTTCATACTGGTCATTTAAAGTAATGTCAGCAGCAGAAGTTAAAGTGCTAAATTGGTATCCACCTTTTTGATTAATTGTAATATCTTCAGCCGAAGTCAAATTATTCCAAGTCGTTTCAGTAGTAGAAGACGAATTAAAAATAAGATTTCCTGTCATAGTATGAATTCTATTAACAAGAGTTTGAACTTTGGTCTGATCCATAGCTGATGTAACTGTAAAAGTTGCAGCAGCGTTTAAAATGTTTAACTTATTACCTAAAGCTAAAGCAGCATCAAGTGTTGATGCGCTAGTTACGCTTACGGCAGTATCATAGATGTTACTAGTACTTAGTAACTCATCTACATCAGCCTCAATAGCGTCAATCTCAGTTTGTAATGCTGCAACAGCAGCAGCTGTTGAAACACCAACAAGAGAAGCTTGAACAGCATCTACTTCAGTTTGTAATGTTGCTAAACTAGCTGCAAGACCTGTAAGATCAATTGCATTAGCAGCAGCAGTAGCAGCAGCAGCAGATGTGCCAGCAGCAGTAGCAGCAGCTTGAGCTGCAGATATCCCAGACTGAAGACCACTAATAGTCCCAGAAAGAGAAGCCACTTGGCCTGATAAAGAAGATAAACCGTCAACTTGTG
>Ga0310120_10000281_pt1 | contig 42230 bp, 40 predicted proteins | sample CB27_AW_983_MG_FD_203506 | JGI IMG/M metagenome (GOLD analysis project Ga0310120, IMG submission 203506) | Marine microbial communities from Western Arctic Ocean, Canada - CB27_AW_983 | ecosystem: Environmental > Aquatic > Marine > Oceanic | place: Canada: Western Arctic Ocean | collected...
TGGCCTTTCGGATTGAAAATTCGCTGGGGCAGCAGAGCGTCTTTGACGACTACGAGCACACGAGCATGCGCGAGATGCTGCGGCCCGGTCAGGTGACCATCGTGCAGGTGGGGGAGATGAGTCGCCGCAGCCAGCAAACGGTCGTGGCCACGCTCCTTCGCCGTGCCTATGAGGGGCGACAGGCGACCCAGCGGGGGCAGAACACACCGGAGGATGAGCTGCATCTGCCGTTTCCCGTCTTCGTCTTGGTGGAAGAAGCGCATCGCTTCGCGCCCGCCGGGGCGACCATCACGACCAGCCAGATATTGAGCGAAATTCTCTCGGAAGGCCGCAAGTTCGGCATGGGTGTCGGGTTGGTGACCCAGCGGCCCGGGAAGCTGGACCAGGACGTGCTGTCGCAGTGCATGACGCAGTGCATCATGCGGATCGTGAATCCGGTGGATCAGCAGGCGGTGGCCTCCGCGGTGGAGAGCATGGGTCGGGATTTGCTGGCGGAACTGCCGTCGCTATCGCGGGGACAGGCCATCATCTCGGGATCGGGAGTGAACACGACGGTCATGTGCCGCGTCCGCCAGCGCGACACCGCCCACGGCGGCGTGAGCTCGCGTTCGGCCCAAGAATGGACAAGTTACTTCGAGCCGGAAAAAGTAAAAAGGCGTGAGTCGGAAGAGGCGCTATTCCCGGTGGACGATGAAGCCGAGCGCGACCTGGCGAGCGAACTCTTTCCCGAATGACGGGGTGAGGCGGCAGAGGAACGAGTACTTCCCAGCGTCGGCCGACGTCATCATGGAAGACGGCAATTTTTGAGAAGCCGACCACCTCGCTAGGAGATTACGAGTGAGCAGGAAACGAATATCAATTTTTGCCGGCGCGATCGTGCTTGTGCGGCTACTAGCCGCGGGAGCAATGGCGGCGTTCTCGTCCTCGAGCCGCGATGAGGCAATGCCGCCGCCAACCTTTGGCGGCCCAGATGAAGGCGCTCGCTTCGCTGAAGTGGAAATGGAGTCGGCGACCGAAGCGTCAATGGCCGCACCGGAACCTTCCATGGCAATTTCCAGTGATGCGGCCGGAGCAATGGCAGTCCGGGGAGCGATGGCCGAGAAGGCCGCGGCAGCGCCGGCGGCGCTGGCGGCCGAGCCGGAGCTGATCGCCGAAGTCGCCCCACGGATCGAAAAATCATCCGCAACGCCAGCCTCAGCCTGATAGTGGCCGATCTCAATCTGGCTATCGAGCGGATCCAACAAATCGTGGCCGGAGCCGCCGGTGGATAAATCTCAAATTCCGATATCCGGGACCCGAAATCCGGTCTGCCCACGACCCTGACCCTGCGGATTCCGAGCGCCTCGTTTGACCTGGTGATCGCGGAAGCGAAGTCGTTGGCGGCCGAGGTTTTGCGGGGCACGATCAACAGCCGCGACGTGACCGAGGAATACACGGATATCAGTTCGCAGCTCCGGAACCTGGCGGCCACGGAGGCCCAGTACCTGCTGATTCTCACCGCGGTCGAAGACGTGGAAGACGTGCTCGCGGTACAGGACCGGCTGCGCTCCGTCAGGGGTGAAATTGAGCTCTTGTAGGGCCGGATAAACCTGCTGGATAATCAGATCGATTTTTTGACGGTGACGGTGGTGCTGCACGCGCCGCCGGACTTATCAACTGAGATTGCGGCCGCCGGAGTCCCGTTTGCGAATTCTTCACAAACGTATGTAGTCAGCTACCGCAACGATGGCAGTATCGAGGCGCGTGACGTGGTGCTGGTGCTCACGGTGCCGGAACGGATGGGATTCGACTGGGCCGACTTCGACGGTAAATATGATCCGGCGGCCCGTACCGTGACCTGGGCCCTGTCTGACCTGCCCCGGCGTTCGAGGCGGCCTCACCCTGAATCTGCGGGCCGAATCGTCCGAGACATCTCTAGAGCCGGCGGTTCGCATCTCGACCGGCACCACCGAAACCGACCTGGATAACAATTCCAGCTCTACCACGATCACGTTTTTCGCTGACCTGTCGGTGAACGTGGAAATCCCTTCGGCGGTCGCCAGAGGAGATGACGCGAATCTAATCCTGAACTACCAGAATGGCGGCACCGGGCACGCCGAAGACGTCGTCCTGACGGTCGAGGCCGAAATTGCCGCCGCCGGCGCAGACAACCGAACTTACGACAACACCGATCAGGCTTTCCTGTCGGCGCTTGCCGAAGATGTATCCGGGCGGACGGTCTGGAATCCCAGGGGAACCCTGGGTGACAGCCTTGACGCTCTGGGTGGCTTCGCCCAGGGAGCGGTGGACGTGCTGATCTGGGTAGTCACGTTCGGCGTGCCGGCGGCCGCAATCGCGAGCGTAGGCTACTTCGTCTTCAAGATTAGTCGCTGGCGGGGCCGCTCGACGGAGTAGACGAGGTTTGGTCACCCGGCCATTACGGTCGGGCGACCGGCCGGGCTAAGCGATTTGACGCTTCAGGGCCGTTCGCGGGTCCAGTTCGGGCCGCCTGAGCGGCGGCAAGAGCCACCGTCGGCGGCGCCGGTTACTACTGTCCGGAACCCTCATCCGGGGTCTCGTCCGCGGCCTCGCCGCCCTCCTCAACCTCGGCGTCCACGTCGAGCAGACCTTCTTCGAGCTCATCTACCTCTTCCTCGAGGCGCTCGAGATGGACTACGGCTATCGGCGTTGCCGCCTCGTCAAGGAATTCGACTCCATCAATTGGTTCCAGGTCCGCAACCCGATACGAATCGCCGGCCGATTCGAGCTCGCTGACATCGGCCACGATTTCCTGGGGAATGTTGTCGGGCAAGCACCGCACCCGCACCTCATCCAATTCGTGGACTACGTAGACTCCGCTGATGGTGTCGGCCGGCGCGTCTCCAGCGAACTGGATGCCGACCGGGACCTCGATGGGCTGGGTCATGTCCACGTGCCGGAAAATTACGTGCTGCAGTCGCGAAGAGACCGGGTGGATGTCCACATCCTGAAGAAGGGACACTTCGGTGTCGCCGGACATTTTCAATTCAACCAGGCCACCCCGACCGAGTTTGCGCAGATGGGTGGCCATTTCGTGTTCGTCCAGTTGGAGCGGCACGGAATCCGAGCCGGGGACGACAAGATTGGCGGGGATTACGCCGCTGCGGCGAAGTTGCCCCAGACGATTGCCGAATACGGTACGTGCCTGTGCGGTCAGAGATGGTCGGTCGGGCATGGTGCTCTTTGATTTGAGAGGGGGCCAATCCGTGGATGCCGGATCGTCCGGGGACGTGGTTGCCGGCGCGGGCTGGAGCGGGACGACCGCCAAGAAACACGCGCGAACCTGCAAAGTCTAGTTACATTGGCTCGGGGTGGTCAACGGTTTGTGGGTCGGAGGTGGATAAGCGGGGAGCGGAGCGCGTCAGCCGGGAGGTACTTGGGTATGCTAGTGAGCCAATATCGAGCCTGAAAGGATCGTACAAGTTGCCACCGCGGAGATCGGTATCGTTGAGCGCCCTATTTTCTGACGCCTGCAAGCGGCTAGATATCGCCACGGAACGCGCGATGGGCTGCGAGCGGGTGGGAACGACGCTCATTTTGCACATGACCCCCGACGAGAAGATTAATTTTGAACTCATCGAGGATGAAGAAACCGGCCAGATCGTCCTTGGAGAGCAGATAGAGGCGTAGGGTGGGACGGAAGCTACCGGGGAGCGAGGGTGGGGCGCCAGGGCTGGTATTGAGGCTGTTCGGGCTCCTCCAACATGCTCAGGGCCCGGTCGGAGACGCGTTCGACGATTAGATCGAAAACCCGCCGTCCATCCTCCGGGGACGACGACGTGGCCGGGTTCTCGCCCATGACTCCCTGTTCCTCGCCGGTGAGCTCGGATCGATAACGTTCAATGTTCACCAGTTCCGGAGCCACATGCCAGAGGAGACTCGTCTCCCAGCGGCCAGCGTGGTCACCCGTGTAACCCTGATCTTCAACCATCTCATATTCGGCGAGCACCCACGTTCTGACACCCACTTCCTCCGCGATCTGGTCGGCGTGGAATTTCAGGACCTCAACGTGGCGGTCGCCATAATGGCCGGTGATGATGACGATCAGGCGAAAGCCCTCGTTCGCTAGCTGGCCGACGTAGTCGCGAACGAGTCCCCCGACGGTGTCGGCGGACATTTCCAGGCAGTGGCGAAAGCCTCGATAAGGTTTCATGGTCTGGTAACCGGCGTACACGGGCGGAAGCGATACCGCGCCCATCCGTTCAGCGACGGCATCGGCGATGGCGCCTGCCTTAATGGAGTCCAGTCCGATGGCCAGATGGTGGCCGTGCCATTCGAGCGCACCCCAAGGGATGATCGCGATTGGCTGTTTCTCCAAAACCGTCTCGATTTCGAGCGGCATCATTCTCTCGTATTTCAACCGGTCCTCCTGCCGGACCCTGCTGGGGCGTCGGTTGGCAATACATTACAAAGTATGCCTGCGAAGGGGAAGCGGACAGGAGGATGGCGTCCGCGGGTGGGAGGTTACAGGGTAAAGCCGGGGACTCGTGAGGGCGAATCCCCGGCTGGAAATTTAAGGGGCGGGAGTCTAGCCGGCGACGCCGGCGAGCATTGAATCCACCTCGACGCGTTCCTGTGCGCCAAGACCCTTTTCATAGTCGAGCAGGATCACGAGTCGGTCTTCCATCTTGGCGACGCCGGTGATGTACTCGGCAGAAATCGTCACCGAAAGCCGATCGACGGGCTCGATCTGCTCTTCGGTAAAAGTCAATACTTCACTTACGCTGTCGACAATGGCACCCACCAGCGAATCGGAGACGTTGAGCACCATGACGCGGGTGTCGTTGGTGGAATCTCGTTGTTCAATCTCAAATCGCTTGTGCAGATCGATCACGGGGATGGCGGTACCCCGGGGGTTGATAACGCCTTCCACGAACTCCGGCGAGTGCGGGACTTTGGTTATCTCGGGCAGGCGCAAAATCTCTCGGACGCTGCTGATGTCGATGGCGTAATGTTCGTCGGCGACTTGAAAAACTACTACTTACAGGTCCATAACGGACGCTCCTCCATTCAAAAGCCGGTTTGCGGTCCGAAGATGGCCCTCGGCTACCGACGGTAACGGTGCTGAATAGTGAAGGAGACGAATCTCCGCGAAAACATGGCAAATGCTACGGGAAGCCGGCGAGTTGCAACTGTGTCTGTGCTTACGTCGCCGGGATTTTAGGAGGCAAATCCTCGGACTCGGGCTGAGCAGCGGAACTAAAAAGATAGCCGACGCCGCGCCTGGTCTGAAGGTAATGAGGACGCGAGGGGTCTCGTTCAATTTTTCCTCGCAGGCGCGCTATGTTCACGCGCAGGGCCGCGATGTCATCCCGATACTCGGGGCCCCAGGCTGAAGCGAGCAGATTTCGGTATGAAATGGCTCGGTCTGGCCGGCGCAGGAGCCGGTCTAGCAATTGATACTCTCTAGGGTTCAAATCGATGCTGCTATCTCGCACCGTGACTTCGCGGCTGGCCGGGACCAGCTTGATGTCGCCACAAAACAGCTCGTCCGGCTCCGCGGAGTCGGCGATGGTCTGGGAGCGCCGGAGAACGGCCCGAATTCAGGCCATGAGTTCCCTGGTACTGAACGGCTTGGGGAGATAGTCGTCCGCGCCGGCGTCAAGCCATTCCACTTGATCCTGTGGACTGCCGCGGGCCGTGAGCATGATTATGGGCACGGCCGAATGTCTGCAAATCCGCCGGCAAGCCTCGGCGGTGGTGGCGGCGGCCACCTCCGGCTCGGCGCCGCCGGCGCCGTCATCGAGAAGCGAAGCCAGGTCGTCGTCCGTCAGTTCCAGCGGTTCGATCTTGTCATCGTCGGCCTCTGCTGATAGCTCTTTCAGGATGTCCATCTCCGGTTCGGTAACGACCTCTTCGGGCGGAGTCTCTATTTCCGTGCTATAGGATTCGATATCTTCGAGAGCGTCGGTGACGGGAGTTTCCTCCGCGGAAATCGGGGTCACTTCCTCTTCGGGATCGCCTATGGAACTGGAATCCTCCTCGGCTGGCTGATCTTCAGCTGCCGTCAACGCGGGCTCAGCCGCCTCCAGCACCTCCTCCTCCGGCTCTCCAGCGTCGCCGGCACTCTCCGGGTCTTGCCCCGCCTCTTTCAGAAGAATCTTTGGTCTCATCTTCGTCTGGCTTCGCGAACGCGGCGACAACATCGCCGGCGAACAGAGCGTCCAGCTGATCCTGAGTCATCGTAGCTCCGAGTGATTCCGGCTCCTCGGGTTCCGCGGTCTCAGTTTCTGCCGCGCCAGATTCGGCCCCGGCGGCGGACTCGGCGTCAGATTGAGCCGCCTGCACGTTTTCCTCCGCGGTCGGCACGCCGATATCAAGGTAATCCTGCCCCTCGGTCGGGTCGTCCGGTTCGGAGAACTTGGCGAACTCAGACAGGAACGACTCGATTTCCTGCTCATCCTGTGGGGAGAGTTGCGCTTGCTGTTCCTCGGGTGAGGATTCTGCTTCCTCATCCTAGGGGGCTGGTTGTGCTTGGGTTTCGTCCGTCATGCTGGGTACTCGGGTTAGCCGCCGATTTGGTGGTCGCTCTTATCCGGTCACTGCAATCGGAAAACGCGGGGAGTCTACAGGCGTATTCTCGGTCGAATCCGGGCCCGCCTGAACTATGTCATGTCGTGACCGCCCCCGACGCGCGCTTCGTCTGTGGAGTCTCCCACGTCCTGCTGAGAATACTACCGGGGTCGAGGTCGCCCGGAATGTTCGCGCCGTTCGAAGCCCTTATCCAGTATCCACAGGCTAATGCTGAAGACCGCCAGCAGGGCCAGCAGGGCTAGTACGGACCCCCACCCTTCGTGGCCGATGGCCCACGTCACCAGAGCCACCCCTCCCCAGGCCGCGCCAATAACCCCGAACACCAGAAGCGGGAAAACGGAAAGTATCGCGGTGATCACGTAACCAGCCGGATATTGGGAATCCAAGGATTCGTCGAACCTGAAAGTCCTCCGGGCCGTCCGATCGATTTGATATGCGCCGGCAAACCACAACACCGCGAGCACCAGCGGAGCTCCGACAAACGCCGCTGACTTCAGGCTCACCTCAGCGACGACGATCGAATCAGGCGCCGGCACGGGGAGAAAAGGAGCGTCGAGGGCGAGCACTCGCGTCATGAATTCGCCATCAAGGAAGGCGAACCCCACCCTCCACAGGACGAAAATCGCCACAACCCAGATGGCCGCCCCGGCAAGACGGTAGGCCGGTGAGAGGCGAAAACTGTCCCAGCCGGAAAGGGTAGGCTGCGGCCGATTTCGGGATAAAGAGTCCGGCCATATCTCTGGAGCGATGGTGGGGCCGGATGTTGGTGGTCCGCTCCGGGGCAAAAGATCGGTCGTCGGCACGCGGGCGGGCGACATCAACTCGGTAAGCGGGTCCGCGGACTCGATGCGGTCAGATTTCACCGAAGCCGGATCGGAACAAGATTCGGGCTGGTCGGGGAGCGCGCTGGGGGCAGTCGGGCCGGGAGCGACGTGCCGCTTCTGACGCAGAACGCGATCCAAGGAGTCGTCCTCAGGAAAGCGAGCGTCGTCGGGATCGCCGACCGTCTCGCCAGCGGCTTCCTCCGGGTCCGGGTTGCTAGTCAGGGCGATTGACTCCAAGTGAGCACCGTTCCGCATCATATTACCGGCGCCCGGTCGGCGCCGGGGGGGGGAAATTGATCTCATGCGCGGCCAGGTGGTGCGCCAGGCCTCGTCCAGCGTCCCACGTCAGCGCGATAGAAACGGGCTTCGCTGATATACTCCCCTGTCGTCGCCACTCCCGCCATTTACCAGACACCAGAGCGGGGGGCGCCCGACGCGCCAGAACCACAGTTCCCGGAGTACCACGCTTGCTGAGAATTCGCCTCGCCCGTAGGGGCCGGAAGAAAAGACCCTCCTATCGGATCGTAGTTATTCCTTCTCGCGCCGGCCGGGACGGACGGTACGTCGACGATTTGGGTCACTACGATCCCCTGTCGGACCCAAGCGGGATTCAGATTGATGTGGAAAAGGCCCGGACGTGGGTGCAGCACGGGGCGCAGCCAAGCGATCGGGTGTGGAAACTGCTAGAGGTCGCGGAACCGGGATTTCGGGATGGGTTGAAGCAGGGGAAGGCCGGGTCCGGGACGGCCGCGTCAAAGGCGGCGAGCCCGGCGGGCCAAGCCAGCAGCGATGCCCCGGCCAAGGCGCAGAGCAAGGCCAAGGCGAAATCGAAGGCCAAAGCGAAGAGCAAGGCCAAAGCGAAGTCCAAATCTACAGCTAAGAGCGGCAGCAAGGCGAAGGCCAAGTAGCAGCCGTCCCGGGCAGCGGCGTTGATTCCGCTCGGCCGGCGAGAGGGGTGAACGTGGACGAATTAATTGAATTTATCGGCAGACATCTTGTTGTGCATCGCGAACGCGTGGCGGTCGAGCGCATCGACCGCGGTCCGGTGACCGTGTACGAGCTCTCGGTGGACTCGCGGGACATGGGCCGCGTGATCGGGCGGCAAGGCCGCATGGCCACCGCGATACGGACGCTGATGCGGGCCGCGCCGGTCGGGCAGGAAAGACGATGTGTCCTCGAAATAGTCGAAGCGGATTAGATTCGCCAGACTCGCGTTTTGGGGCGATCGCGACGATTCGCGGCGCGTTTGGCCTCCACGGGTGGGTGCATTTGGAACTGGCAACCGATGTACTCAGCCTCCTGGAGCCCGGTCAGCGGGTATTCGCCGGTGACGAACTCGACGAGCGGCGGATTCTAGAGTTCGCCTCCACGGGTAAGCCTCGCCTCCTGATCTCCGGCTGCACTTCTCGGGAGGAGGCGCGATTGCTGAACGGGACCGTGCTCTACGTTGACCGGGCGGAGGCAATGTCGCATCTGGATGGACGCTATTTTCAGTTCCAGATCGAGGGGCTGAAAGTGCAGACTGAAGCGGGGGAGCAGCTGGGCACGGTGACCGGAATCGTGCAAACCCCCGCAAACGATGTGTACGAGGTGACGGGACCGTTGGGGGAGATCCTGATTCCGGTGGTGGACGGGGTGATTCGCGGTATTGACCTTGAGGCGGGCAAAATCATCGTTGACCTGCCGGCGGGACTGCTGGCGGAGGATTGAGTGAGCGCTTCACTGCGCATCGACATCTTGACGCTGTTTCCAGACATGTTCGCCAACGTCTTTGACCACGGCGTGATCGGGCGGGCGCTGGGAAATGGAATCGTGGAGATGGGATTTCACGATATCCGGGACCATGCCCATGATCGCCATCGTACGGTGGACGATTCCGCCTTCGGCGGGGGACCGGGAATGGTGATGAAGCCCGAGCCCCTGGCCGAGGTGATTGCGGCGGTCCGAAAGGCAGATTCTCGAGTGGTGCTGATGAGCCCACAGGGACCGCTGTTCGATCACGCGGCGGCATCGCGGCTGGCGCGGCTGCCACGGTTGGTGCTCGTCTGCGGACGCTACGAGGGAGTCGATGAGCGTGTCCGCGAAGCGTACGTGGATGAGGAACTCTCGATTGGAGACTACGTGCTTACCGGCGGCGAGCTGGCGGCGATGGTGGTCACCGAGGCAGTTGCCCGATTGGTGCCCGGGGTAGTGGGCAAGGAAGAGTCACTTGTGTCGGAATCGCACGCCACAGGCCTGCTGGAACATCCCCACTACACCAGGCCTCGTGTCTTCGCGGACATCGAAGTACCGGAGATATTATTGTCCGGAAACCACGGCGAGGTGGAGAAGTGGCGGCGGCTCGAATCGCTCCGACGCACCCTGCTGCGGAGGCCGGATCTCTTGCGGGCCGAGCCGCTAGACGACGACGAGTGGAGCTGGTTGCTACGCGAGGAACCGGCCGCCGCGAAATTATTCTTGAAAGATGAGCGCCGGTAGACTGAGCCTAGCTCATAGTGGCGGGCCCGTACGGTCGCCAGCAAGAAGCGCCGGCCCGGGCCGGCGCTTGTAAAAAGAGCGGGTAACGATCAAAATTGCAGTTCGGTCTCGACCCTTACTCGATCAGACGCCCAAGAGCGGCTTCAGGACCGGCGAGGACGACCACGGCCCCAGGTCAGTGGCACACGTAGATTATTTCAGCTAGCGAATTTCAGGGAAAGGCACTTTTAATGCCCGGAAAATTGGTTCTGCTCGGAGAAGAAGCTCGTGAGATGATAAAGGAAGGCGTGGACGTACTCAGCAACGCGGTGCGAGTCACGATGGGCCCCAAGGGCCGGAACGTGATGATAGAGAAGCGATTTTCCAGCCCGCTTGTTACCCACGACGGCTACACGGTGGCGAACGTGGTGGACAATCTGAAAAACCCGTTCGTGAACACCGGGGCGCAGATTGCCTACCAGGCCACCAAGGAGACAAACACCAGCGCTGGCGACGGTACCAGCACCGCGGCGATCCTTACCCAGGCGATTTATGCGGAAGGCCTGCGAGTGGTGACGGCGGGCATGAACGCCATGATGTTGCGACCGGGTATGGAAAAGGCCTGCGAGGCAGTGATCGAGCACCTGAAAGCCAACACGACCGAAATTGAGAACGATGAGCAATTGCAGTTCGTGGCCGCGGTTTCGGCAGCCGATGAAGAATTAGGGGCGACGATCGCGAGCGTGCTGAGCAAGGTCGGCAAAGCGGGCGGCGTAAACCTCGAAGATGGCCAGACCAATGAAGTCGAAATCGAAATCGTCAGCGGCCTGACCTTCGACCGTGGATACGTTTCGCCATATTTCGGCGAGGCGGACGGCGAGACGGAGGCAGCCCTGGAGAAACCTCATATCTTGCTAACGGACCAAAAGCTGTCGGCGGCGGCGGACATACTGCCGCTGCTCGAAAAATTCGTCGAAGCTGGGCATCGAAATTTGCTGGTGGTCGCCGAGGACATTGAAGGAGAGGCGCTGGGGCTGCTGGTGCTGAATAGAATGAAGGGAACGCTGAACGTCTCGGCGGTGAAGGCGCCCGCATTCGGGGAGCGGCGCCGCTGGATGCTGGATGATTATGCGATATTCACCGGAGGAAAACTGGTAGCCAAGGAATTGGGCGTGAGCTGGGACCAAATTGATCTGTCGTACCTGGGCCGGGCGGATAGCGTGACGGTTCGCAAAGACGAAACCGTAATTGTGAAGGGACATGGAGACCCGGAGGAGATCAAGCGCCGGATCGGATCTGTCTGGGAGACGCATGCACGGGCAAAGAACGACTACGACCGCGAGAAGTTGTCCGAGCGTGCCAACAACCTCTCAGGATCGGTTGGTGTAATCCGAGTGGGGGCGCCGACGGAGGTGGAGCAGAAAGAGTTGAAGCATCGGGTAGAGGACGCCGTGGCGGCGTCGCGCGCCGCGCTTGAGGAAGGCTTCATCACAGGCGGTGGGGTTGCTCTGGTACGGGCCGAGGGAGCCGTTGATGAGCTCAAGCTCAAGGGTGATGAACTGGTCGGAGCGACAATCGTGCGCAAAGCGTTAGCGCAGCCGCTGATCCAGATAGCAAGCAACGCCGGACACGACGGCGAGGTGGTCGCCAGCAAGGTTCGAGAAAAAGAGGGCGCCATCGGGTTCAACGTGATGAACGGCGAATATGAGGATCTGGTCAAGGTTGGCGTTATTGACCCGGTGAAGGTCACCCGACTCGCCATCGGCAACGCGGTGAGCGCGGCGATAATGCTCCTCACCACCGAGGCGCTGGTTGTGGATGCACCCGCAAAGAAATAGGCGGGACGCGGCCAAGCCCACTGCAATTATTGGGCGGTACTCGTCCGCGCCGGTGACAGCGAAAAGGGTCCCGCGAGGGACCCTTTTCTATACTCTCGTCTGAGCGGGCTGCTCTAAAAAACGCTCTCAATTCGCGACCAGTTCACTGGCATCGCGGGCACACGGTACATGGGCTCTTGAGGGTTGTAGGGCTCCACATCGCCGTCGTCGTAAATGCCCTTGAGCTTGTTGGCCGCCAACTGCTCGGTCTCCACCAGGTCGTCGCAGAAACGCTCAATCGCCTTGTAGCGCGCGTACCATTCATAAGGCTTCTCAAATACGTCTGATTTCTCGGCGAAATAGCAGACGACATCCCTGACCATCACCTCGTCCATAGTTCGGCGACGAGCCACAAATTCGCAGAAGTCTTCGATCCACTCAAGGCGGGTGAAAATCTCACCCCGGGTCAGCCGGCGCTGGTCCAGCAAATAGGTTCGGTACCAATCAACCGTCGCTCGTAATTCCGGAGCCGTCATAGCCATCCAGTACCCCCTTTTCGGATTCAGGCTTGTGAGTCCGAAAAATCCGACTAGTTACCATGATCACAAGCAAGTGCCGGTTGGCCAGCGCATAAAAAAACCCACCCTTAATGGATGGGTTAAATTTCAGCGCGCGAAGATCAAATCGGTACTATGCCTCCCGTGCCGATGATTCCCCGCGCCGCCGACGGTACTGGTAAACCAAAAGCAAGTAGAATTCTAGGGCTGGCTATGAGAACCTGTCAACCACCTCGTTTTTAATGGATTTTCGCGGAATGGATTCCCGCGGCGCAGCCACCGGTTTAGCCGAGCGCGAATCCGGCGGCCCGGGTCCGCGTAAAAGTGGGCGCTTGATCCGGCGAGTCCATGCTGTGGATTCACGCGGGCGTTACGGTCGTAACTTAGGGCGGTCAGGTGGTGACGGCCGTGACGAAGAACGCCCGCCGAAGCGTGAGCGGCCGGAGGACCGGCTGGTTGGCTGACTACCGTGGGACCCGCGTGCTGGTGATGGGGTTGGGGCTCCACGGCGGTGGGCTTGGCGTGGCCCGTTTCTTTTGCGAACGCGGAGCCATTGTGACGGTGACCGATCTGCGGGAAGCAGCCGAACTCGAATCGAGCCTGGCCGCACTGGCGGAATTTGATGTAAAGCTGGTGCTGGGCCGCCATCGGGAGTCCGACTTCAAGGGAGCTGAGTTGATAATCCGCAATCCGGCGGTGCCGGCGGACTCCGAATTCTTGCGGATCGCGCGGCAGCATGGGGTCCCGGTGGACATGGAGATGGGCATCTTCTTCGGTGAGTGCGACCGGGACCGCATCATCGGGGTGACGGGTACGAGAGGTAAGTCGACGACGGCTACCTTCATCCACCATCTGCTCGGCGAGCACGGGGTTGATGCGGTCTTGGCCGGCAATATTCGCCGATCGGCGGTCGCCCTGCTGGGTTTACTGGGGCCGGAAGACACGGTGGTGCTGGAACTTTCCAGCTGGCAACTCGAATCGTTGGAGCAGCACGGCGTCTCGCCGACGGTGGCGGTGGTGACAAACGTCCTGCCGGACCATCTGAACCGATATCCGGACATGGAGTCTTATGCGGCGGCGAAGACGCCAATCGTCCGCTACCAGAGGCCGGGTGATCTGGCCGTTTTGAACCGGAACAACAGTCGGGCCGCCGGTTTTGCCGACATCACCACCGCCGAGGTGGTCTGGTTCTCGGAGGAGGACACAGTTCCCGGCTGGGAACAGGCGCGGATCGCGGGCGGTCACAACCGCGCGAACTTGGCGGCGGCGATCGCGGCGACCGCGCGCTTCGGCATACCCGAGACCACCATCGCCCGGGCGGTCGAATCGTTCCCGGGCGTCCCCTATCGCCTTCAACCGGTCGGCGAGCAGGAAGGTGTCAGATACGTCAACGACACCTGCGCCACGACGCCGGACGCGACGCTCGCTGCCCTGAACACGGTGCCGGGCCCGGTCGTGTTGATCGCCGGCGGCTCTGACAAACTTCTGGACTTCGATATTCTTGGCAGGCGAATCCACGAAATGGGGAGTCAAATGCGTTCTGTGATTCTGCTTCCGGGTGCGGGAACGGAGAAATTTCTCCGGGTGCTGCCGGGTGGCCTCTCGCGGGAGGCGTCGTCGATGGAGGAGGCAGTGCGGCTGGCGGCCGGCGCGGCACAGGTCGGGGACGTGGTCTTGCTGTCCCCCGCGTGCGCGTCATTCGGGTTATTTCAAAATGAGTTCGACCGCGGCGACCAGTTCAACCAGTACGTGGAGGCGCTGCAGCATGGCTGATGCCGATTTATCGCGACCAGCCGGCGTTTCGATGATTCAGGTTAATCGGCGGACAGGCTGAAAATTCTCGTCCTGGCCGACATCCATGGCAATCTGGCGGCTCTCGAAAAGGTTCTGCTGGCCGAACCGGACGTGGATGCTACCTGGTGCCTGGGCGACATCGTGGGTTACGGGGCCCGGCCGAACGAATGCATCGAATTAATTCGGTCGCAACCTTCCCTCACCTGTATAGCCGGAAATCATGATTGGGGTTCCATTGGAAAGACAGAGCTCGATACGTTCAACGCGGACGCCCGCCGGGCATGCGAATGGACCGATGAGCAGCTGAGCGACGAGTCCCGCGATTTTCTAGATTCGCTCGAACCGACGGGCATCGCGCCGGGAGCGGTGCTCACGCATGGAAGTCCGCGCAGTCCCCTCGGCGAGTACGTATTCAATATGTCCATCGCTAGGTCAAATTTCACCTATTTCGCGTCACCGCTCTGTTTTGTCGCCCACAGCCACGTGCCGCTTGTATTCACGCAGTCGGACGCGGAAGGTGGCGGGGAGGAGGAGACCACCATGCCCCAGCCGAATCTTCCGATCACGATCGCGAATAGGAAGGCCATAGTGAATCCGGGCAGCGCGGGTCAGCCGCGAGACGGCGAACCGCGATCCGCGTACATGATTCTGGAGCCGGAATCCGACCGAATCATGCTCAAGCGTACGGCCTACGACATTGGTCGGACGCAACGAGAGATCACGGAGGCCGGGCTACCGGAAGCATTGGCGACGCGATTGTCGTATGGCTGGTAGGTAGCGGAACCTGCTTCTTTTGACCGGCCCAGATGGAGAGACTTATACTCGGAAATCAGGGCAATGGCTGTCATCTTCTGGGAAAAGACATCGGGTGTTGAGGAGAACTAAGACGGAAGCGTCGTGCGTGGGTAGCACGGCGCTTTTTTGCTTTCACAAGCCAAGGAGAACTGCATGCAGTCCAGCTTGATCGGAAAGATTGAGAAGGCACACCGCTACGCCGGGGAGCCCGAGCGCATATCGATCCACGAGTTCCGGGCGACTTTCCACGGCGGAAACGGCGCTTACGAAGTGGGGTACGCGGATGGGGATGGCTGGCGCTGCACATGCAATTTTTTCCAAACCTGGAGCTACTGCTCCCACACGATGGCGCTAGAGAAACTGCTCACTCCGATGGTTCCCATCGGCAGCCCGCAGCTCGCCCCGTCCGGGAGCGCACAGGAGTAGCTCCGACCGGAGATCTGGTTGGAGCAGGTGCACAGGGTCTAGATTTGACCCTTTCTGGCGACCCGACCGGTGCCAGCCTGTGAATTGGCCGGTCCGCTCGGCCTGAATCGTCACCAACCCGGCCCCGTTCCCCGACTTCCCCAGAAAGCCGAATTCTGGCCGGTAAAAATCTCCGCTAACGCGGTCGCCACGGGTATCCTGAACGGCATGCTCCTTTGTGGCGCTTTGCCGTGATCGGGAACGCGAAATGGCGCGCACCAAAAAATCGACCAAGAAACGGGCTCTTTCAACCGCGTCGGCAAACGGCGACTTCACCGTCGCCTCCAATCGCCGGGCGCGGTACGACTACGCTATCGACGACACCTTCGACGCGGGCATGGCGCTGAAGGGCACCGAGGTCAAATCGTTACGTCTGGGACACGTCAGTCTTCGAGAAGGCTACGTGGGCTTGCAGGGTGGCGAGGCCTATCTGCTCGGAGTGCACATCGCGCCATACAAGCCTGCATCCGAATACAACCACGAACCGGTGCGGCCGCGAAAGTTACTTCTTCATCGGTCGGAACTTTTCAGGCTGGACCGCATGCTCAACGCTCGTGGCTTCACCGCGGTGCCGCTGCGAATCCACTTCGCAGGCGGTCACGCAAAGCTGGAATTTGGCGTCGGACGGGGGCGGACGCGGTATGATAAACGTGCACGAATTGCCGAGCGCGATGCGCAAAGGCAGATAGAGCGGCACATGCGCAGACCGAGCTGAGGATTGTCGCTCCAAGGGGATGCCGGGTTTCGACAGGGACCGGATGCCCGTTCCTGCAGGCCGAGAACGTCACCTATCTCGTTAAAGCGGTGGCAAACAATAAAAGGCAACAAAGAGTTAGCCCTCGCTGCTTAACTAGCTAGCGACGTTCCGTATCTGATTTCCTCGGCATCGGGTACGGAGCGACACTTTGCCGAGGTGCTCCGGTTTTGACGCCCGTACGGGCCGGCCAAGATTCTTCGGGCTAGCCAGTCGAGAGTTCGTTCGCTGACAACTCGACAGGCGATATTTACAGCGAACTAAGCCTGTAGGTGGGACGGGGTGATAGTTCTTGGACGGGGCGTTCGACTCGCCCCCATCTCCACCATTGGATCACGCTGAGACGCCGCCGGGCCCTTTCTGGCGGAAGCGGTCACATAGCTCGCCGGGCCAGCCGTCCCGGGGTGGCGCGGACAGGCCGAACGCGCGCCGCGGCTCCCGCCGAGGGCCCCTCCAGACTTGACTGACGGCCTCGAATCGCAGCCGCCGATGCCCGGGCCGATAGCCAGGACTTCGAAACGCGGATTCGCGCGGCGAGCGACCCTCCTCTTGGTCCCGGCTTCGCTGAATCTTGGCGTGGCGGCCATTCTGGCTCCGGCCGTCAACGCGATTCTGGCCCGGGGAGAGAACCCGGAAGAGGCGATCGGCGGCTACGCGGTTGCTCTCGGAATCATCATGCTGGTGGCCCTGCCCCAGATGCGCATCCAGCAGATGACGCTGGTCTTCCTGGACGACGGCGTGTCGCTGGCGCGATTGCGCCGCTTCACCGCGACCTCCGCTCTGATCGTCGCCCTGCTCGCGGCGATCGTGGCGTTGACGCCAATTCGTGACCTCGTCCTGCAAAGGGTCTTTTCTCTAAGCGGCGTGCTGGAAAGCGAGGCCCGGGCGGCGTTGCTGGCGTTGCTGCCCTTGCCGGCGCTGGCCGTAGCCAGACCGCATCTGTATGGCTGCGCCATTCGCCTGGGGCACACGCGCCACGTCTGGGCCGGGACGATCGTGGGAATGGGAACGGTTATTTTAACCGCGCTCGCCCTGCAGCTCAGCGGCACGGTTGAGGGCGCTGCCGTGGGGGCGTTCGCGGTGAGCGCGGCGGCGCTGGCCGAGGTGATGGTGATGATCTGGCTGACCGGCCCGGCGCTCCGCCGCGAGCTACCCTCGGCCCCGGACGATGGAGCCGGCACCGAGTATGCGTCGATGGTGCGATTTTTCATGCCATTGCTCTTCGCTGGATTTCTGGCCACGGTCACACCGCCGGTAATCAACGCCGCGGTGGCGCGCACGTCGACCCCGGAGACGTCAATCGCCGCGATCGCCATCGCCCTGAGCGTCAGCCAATTCCTGACGATCATTCTGTGGGGCTTGCAGCCTACGGTGTTGGCGCTGCTGGGCCAGGGTCACGACCCGCGCCGGATTCGGCTGTTCGCCAACGCAATCGGCTTGCTGGTGATGGTCCTGGCGATGTTCTTCGCGTTCTACCCTCCTGCGACCGTATTCATTTTGCGCGACCTTGTGGGGGTAGAAGGCCGGCTGTTTGAATCAGCCCAACTCGGGATGCGCATCTTCGCGCCGCTGCCGCTGATCCTGGCCCAGGAGCAGATATTCTCCTCGGCGCTGATGCGGGTGCGACGAACGCGACGAATTCTGTACATCAACCTCATCCGGTTGGCGAGCCTGATCGCGTTTGTCTTGATCGGACTCAACCTGGTGGACGCCCCGGGGGTCGTGCTGGGAATCGGCGCGATCGCCTTCACGCTGGTGGTGGAGGCGGGCGCGACCTACGTTTATGGGCGCAGCGCCATGAGTGCGCTGAGCAGCGCCTGGTCGAACGCGGCCGCGCTCACCTCCTGAGCCGTCAGCCAGCGAGAAGGGTCTCGATCTCCTTCGCGGCTCTAATCAGCGCATCCTCCGGCTCAGCCTCACCCCGCAGCATGGGGATGTCCACCAGGTATTGCAGGACCGTAAGCACCTCGTGTTTTCGAGGCGTTACCGGTACGCGGGCCGAGTTTGCGGCGGCGATCACGGCCCTGGCCTCGGACAGCTCCAGCGTAGGATCGACAGCGAGCAGCCCTTCGGCATCCAGTCGGCGGGCCGACACCGTTCCCATGGGCTCCAACGCGGATCCAAGTTCCCGCAGCGCGGCCCAGGCGTCTTCCGGGGATTTGGAGGTGGAGAGCACTACCAGCGCCCCGCCTGGAACGGCGAGGTTGGACCTGACTAGCTGACGGGGGAGGTTCGTGTTGGCAATGCCCTCGCCGCCGGAGCCGCTGACCACATTACCGTTTTCATCAGCCGTCACTAAAACGTCAACCGTCACCTCGACGACTCCATCCCGCTCCGAGCGAGTTGTATTCACCTGCGCGCCCAGTGACTTTCCAAAGGCCTGGGGTGCCATGGCTACGGGGGTTCCGCCCACGAATGGTCCACCGCGGCTAAATCTCGGAGTCAGGGACTCTAAATCGCCATCGGCCGCCAGAGCCGGGGCAACGCCGTGCTTGTGAACCAGGTCCCTCATGAATTGCACCGCTTCGATAGCGGACGGATGGGTGATCAGGGCCTTGTTGGAGTTTTCGGCCACGATCTCGGCTCCGTTTTGCCACATGAATGAGTAGGACGGTGTGTCGAACGGGGATACCGCGAAGCCGTATTGTTCGACCGATGCGCCGTCACATTTGGTGAGGCGCTGGGCGGTTTCGAGAAAAGTCTGCCAGTCCCAGGCCCGCACCTTCCAGACCCAGGATCGCCTCGTCATCATCGACCTGTCGCACGGTGGTGCTCTCGTCCAGCACCAGCTGTCTGACGAACCGCTCAACGGTCTCGGCCGCGGCGGCTACGGCTCCCGGCCACGCCAGCATGATTACCAGCACCACGAACACTGCGGCTGCCGGCCCGAGCAGGTAAATTCTGGGGGCGCGGAAATCCGCCAGCCACGAGAACGGATTGATGCCGCGACTGATCGCCGAACGCCGGCTGATCTCCCGCCGCAAAGGCTCCCGCACCTGGCTTTCGACGCTGAAATCGGCCCGTGCCAGGCGGGCGGCGGTAGCCAGCGTCTCAGCGTAGGCCCCGTCCCCATCCTCGACCGGCGGTGCCTGGCCCGTGTCCAGAATCTGGTCTAAATCGGCCTGGAAGCGGCGTACCCGTTCGTCTTCAGTCACCAGTCTGTCCTTTCGCCGCGAGGCGGTCCCGCAATTTGCCGACGGCCCGGTAGATGATCACGCCCACATTTGCTGTCGCTCAACCCGGTCATTTCGGTGATTCGACGATTACCCATCCGGGCGCCGAACTTCAACCCCAGCACGTCGCGCTCGCGTTCGCTGAGTCCGGCGACGGCCTCGAGCAATTCCCGTCTCGATTCATCGGCCTCCATCATTTCGGGCGGCCCCGGCGCATCGTCTGAGCGCTCTCCAAGCACGTCGAGAGACAACCAGCGCCGCCGTTGGCGAGAGCGGTAGTAATCGGTGCTGCCGTTGCGGGCGATGGCGAATAGCCAGGCCGGAAATGGCGCCTTCGCCGGGTTGTAGGTGTGTAGTTTTTTAAGGCGCGCTCAAATACTCCCGAGGTCACGTCATCGGTCACCGGCGAGGAATCAACCCGGTAGCGGACGTAATTCCAGATTCCCGGGAATTAGTGATCGTAGAGATCGGCGAAGGCAGCCGGATCTACCAGTGCTTGCCGCACGAGCGTGGGTTCGCTCGGCAACGTTGCGCTGGCGTATTCCATACTTGTTCCTTTGCCCGGGCTCGCGTGACTACTGCCCACGTAGAGACTACGCGCCAACCCCGAATCCATTACAGATGCGCCGGCCACTCGGCGATCACGGCCCCTATCGACCTGTCTGCCACGAGCGGATCGGCACGCAAAATTGACCTGCCAACCGGGCATCCCGGGCGAGCCGTACCGCGGTCACATCGCGGGACGGCCGCACGGCGGGAATGGGGGCGGCTAGGCCGACTCGGCCTCGTCTTCCACGGCCGATTCGCTCCGCGTGACCAGCAAAGGCGGGACCTTGTTGCGCACCACGTCGGCGTTCACCACGACTTTAATCACATCCGGTCGGGACGGGACCAGATACATCGTGTCAAGCAACAGGTCCTCAAGAACCGTGCGCAGTCCGCGGGCTCCGATTTTCAATAACATGGCCTTCTCCGCCACCAGTTGCAGGGCGCCACGGGTGAACTGAAGCTCCACATGGTCGAGGCCGAGCAGCTTCTGGTACTGGCGCGTCAAGGCGTTGCGCGGTTCCGTGAGAATGCGAGTCAGGGCCTTCTTGTCCAGCTCATGGAGGGCAGCCACCACCGGCAACCGGCCCACGAACTCAGGGATCAAACCGTATTTCATGAGGTCTTCGGCCATCACGTCGTCCAGAGCGTCCTCGGATGACTCATCGTCGGGGTCGGCGGTGACAAACCCGATTCCGACGCCCCGTCCGGTCCGGCGCCGGATGATGGTCTGTAGGCCCTCGAACGCCCCGCCGCAAATGAACAGGATGTCGCTGGTGTCGAACTGGATAAATTCCTGATGCGGGTGCTTGCGTCCGCCCTGGGGCGGGACGTTCACCACCGCACCCTCGATGATCTTGAGCAGCGCCTGCTGGACACCCTCGCCCGAGACGTCGCGGGTTATGGAGGGGTTTTCAGCCTTCCGCGCGATCTTATCGATCTCGTCGATGTAGATGATTCCCATCTGGGCGTGCGGAATGTCGTAGTCGGCCGCCTGAATGAGACGCAGGAGGATGTTCTCCACGTCCTCACCGACGTAACCGGCCTCGGTGAGGGCCGTGGCGTCAACTATGGAGAACGGCACGTCCAGCATGCGGGCCAGCGTGCGGGCCAATTCAGTCTTCCCACATCCGGTGGGCCCGATGAGCAGAATGTTGCTCTTTTGCAGTTCCACATCGTCAAGGCGCGCGCCGCTGGCGACCCGCTTGTAATGGTTGTACACGGCCACCGAAACGATACGCTGGGCCTGCTCCTGGCCAATGATGTAATCGCTCAGGTGGTTGTCGATTCGCTCCGGCGTCGGCGGAGTACCGGTGAACGACTGCGCGGGCGCGGCTTCGCCCTGCTCTTCGCGAATTATGTCGCGACAAAGATCGACGCATTCATCGCAGATGTACACACCGCCGGAGCCGGCGATCAATCGCCGCACCTGGTCCTGCGTTTTTCCGCAGAACGAGCAGCGGTAGGTAGTTTGATTGGTTTTTCGGGAAGCCATGGAGACCTAGCCTAGCGCCCGCGTCAATTCGGCCGGCGCGGGTATCGCAGCTTGAGATTCGGTCATGAAGCGCTCAGCTTTGATGCTTCTCAACAATTTGATCGATGATGCCGTACTCAAGCGCCTCCTCGGCATTCATCCAGAAGTTACGCTCGGTGTCATGGGCGATCTTCTCGGGAGCCTGGCCGGTGTGCTTGACCAACACCTGTTCGAGCCGATCGCGCATCCGGATAATTTCACGCGATTCGATGTCGACGTCGGCCGCCGCCGTGCCCGGGGGAAGCCCCATCATCGGCTGGTGGATCATGATCCGTCCGGACGGAAGGGCGAAGCGCTTTCCCTTGGTGCCGCCCGTCAGAATCAGCGCCCCCATGCTCGCCGCTATGCCCAGGCAAACGGTCTGGATATCCGGCTCGACGTACTGCATCGTGTCGTAGATGGCCATGCCCGAGTCGACGTCGCCCCCGGGCGTGTTGATGTACATGCTGATGTCGCGCTCCGGATCCTCGCTCTGCAGAAGCAGAAGCTGAGCGACGACGGTGTTGGCGGCGAATCGGTTGATTTCCCCGCCAACGAACATCACGCGATCGCGAAGCAGCCTCGAGTAGATGTCCATCCCGCGTTCGCCGCGGTCGGTGGTTTCAATTACGTTCGGTACCAGTGCCATGGTTCATACCTTTCCTAGCCGGCGACCGTTGCCGTCCGGCGGAATCCGGGAAATATCCTCAGCCGTCCTCTTTTTCAATTTCGGGTTCGGACTCTGTTCCTTCAGACTCGACGTCCGCTTCTTCGGCGGAGGTCAATAACTCTTCCATCAGGGCGTCAATCGCTCTGCGTTCCCGCAGGCTCGACTCCATTCGTTCGCGACCGTCGTTAGCCAGGTAGTGCTCCCGCATCGCCTGACGATCTTGACCGGGAAACCGCTCCATCAACCGGTCCAATTCCGCATCCACGTCCTCTTCACCGATGGTGATTTCCCGCTGCTCCGCAAATGCCTCCAATAGCAGGGTGTTTCGCACTTGCCGTTCAGCCTCTTCCATTGCCTCGTCATGGAATCTGTCCTGGGAAGATCCTATAGACCCCAAGTACGTGTCCAGCGCCATCCCCTGTGCGGTCAACCGCTGCGACTGCTCCTCCATGACCGCATGCGCCTGCCGGTGGACGACGACCTCCGGCACCTCGAACGTGCTCCGGTCGACTACCAGGTCCAGAGCAGACCGCTCCAGCTCGCGCCTCGCGGCGGCCTCACGCTCCTCCAGGAGCCGCCGGTGGACATCGGCTTTGAGTTCCTCAGCTGTTTCAAATTCAGACACGAGCGCCGCGAACTCGTCGTCAAGTTCCGGAACGTCCCGCTGGTTGATGCCGTTCAACTCGACCCGAAATTGGGCGGATTTACCGCGCATGCTTTCGTCGGGATGGGCGTCCTCGAAAGTGAGTTCGAATTCGCGCACGTCGCCCGGCTTCATTTCGGTGACCGCCTCGTCGAAACCTTCGGGAAAACCGTTGCCGCCGATGACCACCGTGATCTCGGCATCGCCCATCTGGTTCACGTCGTCGACAAGCATCTTGATCACCGCGGCCGCCAGATCGTCCTCCTGCAGCCCCCTGCCCTCGACCGGCTTGCTCTCAGCCCGGCTCTCACGCAGTTGCCGCAGGGTATTTTCGACATCCTCATCGTCCAGCTCAACCGGGTCTTCGGTCAGCACGACAGACGAGAAGTCCCCGAGCTCCACGGTCGGGCGCAGCGGCACCGTGGCGGTGAAGACGACCGGCGTCTCGAACGTAAGCTCCTCGTCATCCGCAAAGTTGATGTCCGGCTGGTCGATGGCGAAAAGATCCTCGGCTTTGAGAGCGTTCGAATACGACGCTGGAACCATTTTTTCAACGGCTTCACTGATAATCGCCGACCGGCCAAACATGTTCTCCACGATATTGACCGGGGCTTTGCCGGGCCTGAAACCGGGGATTCGGGTCCGCGAGGAGATGCGCCGGGCGGCGCGGCCGTACTCCTTTTGCAGCTCCGGGACCGAGAGTTCCACGGTCAACTTCGCCATTCCGTCGCCGATTCGTTCGCTGGACGTAATCAAGGGTTGAGCAGTTCCTCATCTGGAGCACGATGGGTAGCGGTGTTCACCACCCGCAATTTCCGAAAGAAAAAGGACTCCCCGGTCGAGTCCTTCCGGCCCCAAACCAGTCAGGGTCCTGGAGCGGAAGACGGGATTCAAACCCGCGACCCTCTCCTTGGCAAGTATATGGGGGTAGGCGCTGTGCCTGCCAGTGAAGAGCCCCAAGCGAAACCAGTCCAGTTATCGTGTGAACTCCAGCGATGACGAGAGGCTGACTTGGATCGTCAGCCCGCTTGCCAGCATTGCGGGCGGCGGTCTCACCCCGGGACACAAGCCCTCAACGTTTCGAGCCAGTCGATGAAGGATCCGGCAGCCATCTCCCAGCGGAGAAGCAGCTCCCTATCGACTTCGATCTCTCGCTTGTTCCTCCTGAAATAGGCGCGGCCTTCGTGCGTAACTTTGTTGCGTGCCCGATCATTGCTCCGGACTTCAGATCGCTGAGCGGGATATGTTCAGCGGCCCGCTGGGATTGGCCGCCGGCTGGCGCTCGTGGCCGCGACCTCCGCCAGCTTTCCCGCTGTCGCAGCAGTAATTCGGCTCAGGAGGGGATTTGCCGTATGTCCGTCGTTCTACCCCCAATCTAACGACTCAATCTCGAGGGGCGAATCTAAGTATGCAGATACCGGATGAGCGCGCTTGAGCGCGCTGCGATCGGGGTTGTTCGCCACCGGATCATGAAAACGAAGTACAACCGCGGAAACGCTATTCTCGCGGCGACCCGATGCGTTCCAGGTGCTCCGACGCACCTTCCAATCGGCGTCGCCTGGGAACAAATCCCTTGATGCGAGACCGCTGGGGGCGTTCATTCGTAATCTGACCGCTCCAAGCCTCGCGAGAGCCCCGTGAGAGCAGGCAGCCGGCGGCGCAACGGCGATGATCCGGCAACCAGTCCCAGCACGATCAGCAAGGCGGTGACGGATGAGATCACCACCCCGACCCCAAATGAAGCCGGTTCGAACCGGATCTCGATTTCCATCTGTTCTCCCGGCGGAAGGATGAATCCATTGATCGCGCCGTTCGCCAGGGTCGCCGATTTCGTCATGGAAGGGGTCTTCGCTATCCAGCCCGGAAAGTGGATTGTGGCCAGATTCACGATCCGGTACCGATTTGAGGCACCGACGAGCAATCGATGACCGAGCGGGTCCGAACTAAGTTCCGTGACGTCCGTGACCGGCTGCATCGATGCGGTCGATACATCGATCAATTGCTCCACCGCTCCGGGGTTGTCGATTCGCGCGTGGGGCAAAACGCGACCTGAGCTACTGGCGAAGACGGCATTCTCGGCGACTCGCGATAGGCAGCTGGAGCCGACAAGCACTCCGTAATATCCGTCCAGATCAGCCGGGTGCAGGTCACTCGCACAATCCTTCTCGCCGGATAGAACGGTAGTGCTCACCGGGTCGAAGGTGTCCGTCAGAAATAGTTCCTGCACTTCGCGCCCACCAAGATCGGCAGCCTCCGAACCGACGAGATGCAGAATGGCCAACGCGGAGCCATACACCCGCGACCCGACGAACGGATTCAGCAGAATGACGCCATCGGACCCGCGCCAGATCTCATCACCGATACCGCCGAACCCGGCTTCGTCGGTGGGGCCGAGAGCGAGATACCGAACATTCAGATTGCCCAGAAGCCGCAGCTTGCGAACCACTGAATCTTCAGCGGGTAAGAGTACCGGATCCAGAGGATAGGTAGGTCCCAATCCCGGCTTTTCAAGCCAACCGTATCCGTACAGAGTTTGCATTCCATGGTTGCCGAAACTGGCGATCTCAATCCCATACCGGGTGGCTGTGACCGGGTGGAGCAGAAAGTTGCTGTGAAGTTCGATGCCCACTCCAAAACGGCCGGCACCAAATCCATCCCGCGCGCTGACTGCCGCGGCGGCGCCGGTAATGTTCACCGGCGCAACGCCGGCCAGGGCAAGCGGCTCTCCCATTCCAGTTGATCTGTTTTCTATGGCCGTCACCAATTGGCCGCCCGAATCGGCAAACGCGATTGGTAGGACTGAGCCAAGTTGCTGTTGGGTGACAACGTCATCCAGCCGCAGGAGCACTTGTCCGCCCTCGGTGGTCCCGGGAGATTTGAGTTCCAGCTGGATGGTCCGGCGCTCTCCTGATCTGGCCTCTAGGATCACTGGCTGAAGAAGATTCCGTCCATCTTCGTCCACCAGCCGCACCCGCAAGTCCCGGGTGGCTCTGTGCTCTCCCTCCCAAATCATCACGCCTTGCAGACTGATCGTGGTTACTCCCTGGGCGGTCCTCAAAGCTGGAGGAGACCGCAGAACCACCGCCGGGCCGACTTCCGCGGCTGGGAACGGCCGGTCGATCGCGCGCTCCATCGCCCGGTGGGTGCTCACGCCCGCGAGGCCGACGGCCGCGAGGACCAGCCCCAATGCGAGGCCGGGTACTACCCTCGTCGTCCCTCGCCAGCGACCCCCAACCCAACGCACGCCCCCGTGGAGTCCGAACGCAGCCAGGAGCGGAAGCGCAAGGTACGTGAGTTCCAGCATGCGCGGCAGTGTGGTGTTGAATCTGAAATTCGGCAGCACGTAGTAGAAGATGGCGTACAAGTCGATCGGGGCTCGATTCCCGAGCGACGCCCAGATGCCGATGACGCCGCTCAGCCCGAGAAAGAGGGCGATGCGCCTCGGAGCGAACACGAGGCCCAACAGTGCAAGCAGCAGAATTGGCAGGGCCCAGGCCGTAAACACGGGCGACTCCGCTTGATCGAGGACGGTGTTGAGAACGAACCCGAGCGTCGGTACCTGGGAAGGGTCTTCGATCTGCTCAAGCGAAATGATGCCTCGAGTGCTGATTGGTGTGTATTCGGAAATCGGCAACACCCGCGCTGCGGATAACCCCAGGCTGACGGCAGCCACCAGTAGACCGGCGCCGAGCACAAAGACGAGGCGCTGTCTGATCGCTTGACGAAACCAGCGACCGACAACGGCATGGGATACGAATAGGGCACCCATCATCAAGAGTATGAAGTGGAGCATATACACGGTTGCCGCAAATATCGCGGCCGCCAATGCCACCCCCGCCAGGATGAGGTACCGCCAGCTCCGACGCTCAAGACCCAGCCACAACATCGCTATCGCCAGAGGCATCCAGACGCGACCGAACACCGGGTGTACAACACCCAGGCCCACGACCCAGTGCATGTGTGCGCTGAACACGTAGCCGACCGGCGCGAGAGACGACCACGCCGGCCGGATTCCTAACGCGCGCGCCAGCCCATAGGTGGCCCAGACCGCCAGCAGTAGGTGTCCAAAGATGACCCAGCGTAGTCCCTGGAGCGCAGGAAACTCTGATAGAAAGGCGGCATAGATCGGTGGATACCATTGCACGCCAAGTGGATTGGCCACCAGGGGATCGCCGGCTCCACTCCAAGCGTCCCACAGCGGGATCACACCATAACCAAGGACCAGATTCCGGGTTGCCATCAGCGGTTGCCCGATGAAGGCCGATCCCTCACCGAACGATCGCGCCGCGTCACCTCCAACTAGTTGCCCGTAGCTGTAGGCCGTCAGTATCGCCAGTGCGGTGAGTGCGATCGTGTCCTGCCCCCATCGGCTCGCCAGGACCGACCGGAACCCGCGCGTCATCGACTACGAATCGCGATCCGACCTCTCGCCTTGGAGATCACGCCGCCGGCGTGCCGCAATCCGGGCCTGGCTGTCACTGGCCTCATCAACCCGATTCCAGGCGGCGCCGACGAGTCTGTCGGAGCCCCCTAATCAACAACACGAACGCAGCGACGGTGGACATCAGCGACACGATCGCGGCGATGCCGAACAAGGGTGGCTCGAACGAGAATCGGATGTCAAATGGCCCCCCGGCGGGCAGCATCACGCCCGCCACCAGACTGTCGGCCATGAATACCGTGGTTTCCTCGCCGTTTACGGTCGCCTTCCACCCGGGGAAGTACGTCTGGCTGAGGATCAGTGCAGCCGACTCAAACAACTCATCCACGCCAACGATGATCTCCGTCGGTGAGAAAGAGACGATTCGCGACGCTACAGCTACATCGGGCTGCTCCTGAAGTGCGCCCAGCAACTCGGACACTCGGGCCTCCGATTCCGCGGTGAGAGATTTGGGAGCATTCTCGTCAATCAGGAAGGCCCTGGAACGCCTGAACGGATTGTCGTCCTGACCGTTCACGTAATCGAGTTCTAAGATGACACCGCCTTGTGCCTGATATTCGTCCCGCACAGCGCTGGCAGCAGACTGGGAACGGGCCAACCAGTCAGTCAAGATGACAGCCTCAAACCGATTGAGAAATTCGAGCTCATAGTCGTCGAGGTAGGGCGAGCCACCGTGGAGCACCGTGACTCCACTCGGGGAGAAGTCGTCGTGAAAAACCAGGAGACGGGCCTCGAAAGCGTTAAAGTCGGTGTCGGCGTCCGTGCCGATCAGCAGCAACGAGCGGTTGATGATCTGTGCGCGATCGCGGGCCGGAGCCGCTTCGTAAATGATGCCCCCTTCGATCGAGTATGAGTTGGACGCGGGATCAGGCGGCGCGAACTCGTACGCCCGTTCAAATATCAGATATCGAGTGTTGAGGATATTGAGGAGTCGATACTGTCGCCCGATTGAAACCGGCCCGGGGGCATAATCCATCATGAGCGAGTAGGAGGGCACCATGTGGGCGTTGATCGGGTTCGTAGTATCCAATCCGTAGATGGTTGCGGCCGTGGGAGGCAGCCGGCCGGGTCCCTTCGAAAAGATGTAAGTGCTGAACGCGCGGAAACTGTGGTCTCCCTGCTCGTCATAAAAACCGGACAGAATGTCGGGAGTGGATCCTCGCTCCGGGGATGCCTGATAGGAGTCGGTTGAGACGGCGAGCGCCGCGATCCCTCGCACATGAGTGGCGCCCGCAACCAGGACCGACAGGGACGCAACTCCCACAATCGCCATCGGGGCTAGGGCAAGTCGGCGAGGGACACGGCCGGCGGCGAATGAAAGCGCCCTCGACGCCCCGATGGCCGCCAGAATCGCGTACGCCGGATAGAACATGTTCATGAATCTAATTGTCGTGTTGTTGAAGGCGAAGCCGGGCAGGGTGCCATGAAACAACCCGTACAAGTCCACCGGCGCCCGCATTCCGAGCGACGCCCAATACCCGATCAATGCGACGAGTCCGAACGCGACGACGTCCCGACGGGGCCGCCAGAACGCGACGATCACTAGGAGTAGAACGAGTATGTTCACCGGCCCCGCCCAGACCGCTTCCAGTGGGGTGACCGCATCGCGGGCGAGTGCCGACGCAGTGGGTATGTTTTCGAGCCCGACCTCCGCCTCCTCCAGGGAGAACCCGACCCGGGTGGAAAACCGCTGAAACTGCGTGACCGGCACCAGCTTCACGGCAGAGACGAGCGCGGTCGAAAGCAGTCCGACCCCGGCCATCAACGCGAGTCGACCAAATATCCCCCGGCGATATCTCCCCTCGGCCACGACCATCTCGCGAGCGCCGAGGACTCCAAGCACGACCGCCACCCCAAGGCCGGCAAAGTAGATGTCATATACCGTGCCCGCGATGACCATCATCCCCAGCGTCAGTCCCGTTCCGGCCATCAGCCGAATGCTCGAGTGTCGAACCGCCAACAATGTGATCAGCCATGCCAGGGCCGTCCACGGAAGCGCCATGATTTGTCCGATCACCCCGTTGCTGATTTGCCAACCGGTATGGGCGTTCATCATGAACAATGCCGGAGCCACGAGGGCCGCCCATGGGCGAGCTCCAACCGCTCGCGCCAACGCGTACGTCACCAGCGCCGCCGCCGTCAGGTGCGCCATCGCCATCCACCGGACTCCATCGAGCGCCGGATTGGAGGACAAGTAGGCAATTAGCGACAGCGGGTAGAACTGAGTGGCCAGTGGGTTGGCCACCAGGGCGTCGCCCGCTCCGGTCCATGGATCCCAGAGTGGCAGCTGTCCGTACACCGTGATGATTTCCCGCGCCGCCAGCAGAGGGGTTCCGTAAAACGGAGTCGCCTCCCCGAAGGCGGCTGAAACCGGCGCGGTGACCAGCGGCGCGAATGCGACGAACGACCCGACCAACAGCAAGGTCACGCAGGTGAAATCAGAAAGACGGTCTTGCATCAAGGATCACTAGGTATTGCGATTGCGCGCGTGCCGGAATTTCGACGGCGCATTGGAACAGGGGAAATGCGTTGGGCCGCCGCAAGGATACCTTCTCTTGGGGAGCTGTTTGCTTTGGGTTTTCCCGGCGGCCAAGCACTTAATGATCGAGATCATTAAGTGTGCGAGCTGGTGACGGCCGCCTGCTCGAATTCTCTAACTGGGACAGGACCCAAGACGGGCTTCACGTCTTTCGAATTGAGACGGCTAGGGGAGTGCTGCTGTTCGGTGAGGGTAGCAATACCATTTCGGAAGGGTTAGCCCGCTCGTCCGTTGCGCAGACAAAACAGTACTCGCTCGTCGGCAACCTCGTGGCCCCCCTGCAGCCAAGTTCATGGCAGGTTGCCTAGTCGGGGCTGGAGAGTTGGGGAGCGAGGATCAGGGTCAGATTGACTGACATCTACTCGCGGGCAAAACGGTCGGAGGTAATGGCTGCGGTTCGGCCTGTGGACACTGAGCCGGAACTTCGCGTTCGACGTGCTCTTCACCAGTGGGGGTTCCTCTACCGGCTTCACGTGCACGACCTTCCGGGACGTCCCGACATGTTGCTCCCCAGATATAAGGCCATGGTCTAGATAAGGGGCTGCTTCTGGCACAGTCATTCGTGTCCGCGGGGCAAGCCACCAAAAAGCAATGCGGTGTGACTACTGCTCTAGGGGCGCTCTTCTCCGGTTGTCGTGCGCTCTAAACCTGTAAATCCTCTATTGGAGCGGAAGACGGGATTCGAACCCGTGACCCTCTCCTTGGCAAGGAGATGCTCTACCACTGAGCCACTTCCGCCGGCGCCGATTGCTCCCGGAGCGGAGCCATTCAGCCCTAAGGTACATTCTCATTGTAATGGTGGGGAAGGAGAGACTCGAACTCTCACGGACTCTCGTCCACATGATCCTAAATCATGCTCGTCTACCAAATTCCGACACTTCCCCGGGCGACCGATGATCCGGTTCCCGGCGAGACCGAGCAGAAGAGGACGCAACGAGACAGCCAAATACCTCATTCCCAGAGACGAAATTATAGATAGTCGCTTTCTAAGGGGTCAAGGAAACGGCCGGCGCGAACCGGACCATCCCTGGTCGGGGCGGGACGAGACCGGCTCAGAAAATCGGCCCCCTCCACCGCCGAGCCCACCCGGCCTCCGAAATCGTGCCCGTCCCGCGAACCCTAGCCGCCGAATCGCCGGGCGACCTCGTCCCAATTGACCACGTTGAACCACGCGGTCACGTAGTCTGGACGCTTGTTCTGATAATTGAGGTAGTACGCGTGCTCCCAGACATCGATTCCAAGAACCGGGTCGCCGGACCCGTCCATCAGCGGATTGTCCTGGTTGGGCGTGCTGGTGACCTGGAGGTCCCCGGCCGAATTCTTTACCAGCCAGGCCCAGCCGGAGCCAAAGCGTCCGGCCGCGGCCGCGGAAAACTGCGCCTTCATTTCGTTCAGAGTGCCAAATCCAGCCAGAATCGCGTCCAACAACGCACCGCCAGGCTCGCCTCCACCCGGCGCCATGATCTGCCAGAAGAACGAGTGATTCCAGTGGCCGCCACCGCTGTTGCGCACCGCCGTCTGGATACCCCCCGGCAGGGCGTCCAGGTCGCCGATTAGATCCTCGAGGCTTTTACCCTGCAGATTGGCGTGGGATTCGAGGGCGGCATTGAGCCCGGCGACGTAAGTCGCATGATGTCGATCATGGTGGATTTCCATGGTCTGAGCGTCGATATGCGGCTCCAAAGCATCAAACGAATAGCCCAATGCCGGTACTTCGTGCGCCATCAATTCCTCCCTGTGAGGGTTCACCGTTCCCCGGTACGATCGTCATACCCACCCGATGGGCGAGGTACAAGTTTATGCTGGCGTGAAGAAGAGCGGGAAATTGCTTTTTTAGAACCCGTCCCGGACTTGTCCCGAAAGGTTCGGGCCGCCGGCTCCTGTTACCAACGATTCATCCCCGGACAGGCGATGCAACATGCGCGAACGACCGGACTTCATAAAACATATCTCCGAGATCGAGCCCTTCCCCTACGAACAGGAAAATCCGCCGGGAGGCAAGGGCCGGACCATCGGCCTGAGCCGGGCGACCGGCGGCCGCAAGATCGGCGCTGACATCCTCATAGTCGAGCCCGGGGACGTGCTTAGCCACTTTCACTGGCATACGACGTGGGAGGAATTCTTCTACATCTTGCAAGGCGAGTGCTTCGTCAGAGTCGGGGAGGAACGTTATCCCTTACGGGAGGGCGACGTGATGACCTGCGCGGCCGACATGGGCGAAGGGCATCAGTTCGTCAACGATTCGGACGGCCCGGTCTGGATTCTGGCGGTCGACTCACGTAGTGGAGATGACGAAGTGCACCGGCCCGATCTCGGCACCATTTGGCGATGGGCCGATCGCAGCGTGCGCCCGCTGACGCCGGAAACTGAATCAGGAGCGTCCGGCGGACTGGAGTGAGAGGCGCGTTAGAATTCGGGAAGCGGGTTTTCCTTCGCCAAAGCCCATGACCTGAACCCCTGCAAATCAGAGAAAGCTAGTAGTCACCAACCACTCATGAGAATTCCACCCCTCGTTCGCGTAATCATTGTGTTCGCCGCGGTCATCGGGATCGCGGCGGTCGTTTTCTACTGGGTTCAATCCCTCCAGACAGACGAAGAGACGCTGCCGCCCATTTCGATAGCGAGCAGCGTGGTGACCGGCGATCGGGAGCAGACCGGCATAACGGTGCGGGGCAGGGGTGAGGTCCGGGCGACGCCGGACACCGCCTTCATTACCGTTGGAGTAGAGACGGTGGCGCCGACCGCAGCCGAGGCATCCACCGCGCTGGAAAAAATCGCCACCGAAGTCATCGCCGCGATCCGCGAAACCGGTGTAGATGAAGACGACATTCTCACCCGGAGCCTTACCCTGAGTCCAATTTACGAGCGGTCCGAGGAAGGCGCCGTCAGGCCGAAAATTACCGGTTACCGCGCTTCGACGACCGTTACCGCCACGGTCCGTGACATTGACCTGGCGTCGGCCGCCTTGGACGCCAGCCTCGTGGCCGGAGCCAACGTAATCGAATCCGTCAGATTCGGCGTGGCCGATGATGATTCCCTGCGCCGGCAAGCACTCGAGGACGCAGTGGAGGACGCCGCTCGCAAAGCCGACGCCATGGCTGTCTCCCTGGGCGGCAAAATTGGCGGCCTGATCTGGATCATGGAGGACACTGCTTTCGTTACGAATGAACGCACGCTCTCCACAGGGATCAGCATCGCTCAATCGGTTCCCGTGCAAGCCGGAGAGACGATAATCACCGCCACCGTGGTGGCCAATTTCAGTTACGAGTAACGGCGGGCTCAGGCCGGCGAACCACCGTCACCGGTTTGAATGTTGGAATCGGCGTCGCTGGTAGTAACATCACCCCCGACAACGGCTAGCAGGGGATATCTGGACCAGAGATGAATATCGCGGTCATTGGGCTGGGTCGGTTCGGCAGCAATCTCGCCCGCACGCTCACCGAGTTGGGGCACGACGTTCTTGCCGTGGACATGTCGGAGCGGGCCGTGCAAAACATTGCCGACGACGTGTCCCACGCCGTTCGTGCCGACGCTACCGACGAAGCCGTGCTCCAGGACCTGGGCATCCACGAATACGACGTGGCGTTCGTGGCTCTGGGGGACATAGAATCCAGCATTCTGATAACCATGTTGCTCAAGCAAATGGGAGTCCGTCGGGTACACGCGAAGGCGAGAAATAATCTCCACCGGCAGATTCTCGAGCGAATCGGGGCCGATCAGGTGTCTTTCCCGGAAGGCGAAATGGCGGTGCGCGTGGCGCATAATCTCGTCGCCCCGAACATCATGGATTACTTCGAGTTGCTCGCTAACTACGGCATTGGGGAAGTACGAGTCCCGCCCAGCTTCGTGGGCAACACCCTGGCCAGCGCAAATCTGCGCGCCCGGCTCGACGTCAGCGTGCTCGTCATCAAGCGCGGTTCGCAACTGCTGATCATGCCGGACCTCACCGAAACCCTCCAGTCAGACGACATTCTCGTAGTCGCCGGGCGGGACACCGCGATTGCCAATCTCGAAACGATCGAATAGCAGCCCTCACCCGCGGCGTCCCACCGGCAGTGACCACCAGGTTAGATTCTGGGCACCCAAGTTATTTAGCAAATCAGTAGTTTGACACTACCCCTAGTGGTGCAGCATCATTCATCCACTACATATTGTGGGGTGCGGCCGTCGGCTCCCGTCTCGATCGCGTAAACGGGATGGATGCCGTCCGGCCAAGGATGACCCGGAACCCGTGGGGTACGGCGACCATTGATTCGATTGCTTGGACGGTCTTACTACACAGCGGACGGCCGGTCGTATTGCATCGAAACGTGCGAGATGCTGGCCCTCGCCGGAATTTACGACGTCATGCTGTTCGAGATACGGCGTGACTCCCAGGTGTTCAATCTGGGTGTGGCGTTCCCGAACGACGTCTCCACCCAGATCTCGTCGATCGGGCTGCGATTCGATCACGGCAGCTCACTTATCGAGCACGGGCTGGCGCAGGTTCGCCAGCAGCTTGATCTGGGGATTGAAGAGGACGGGCGGGTCTTCGAATCACCGCTTCGAGGAGGCGTGCCGCGCGCCTTCGGCCCGGCGCCCGGTCGCCGGCACTTCGCCTAACCGCACCGGTGCCCGGCGATGAACACCCCGGTCTTAACCTCCCTATTACCCTCCAAGGCCCTTTGCGCGAGAATAGAGACGAAGACGTGGAATTGAGAGAGCGAAGAGAAGTGCTGCCCCAAATCACGGACAACGCCCTGGAAGTGCTGAAGCAACGCTATTTCCTCAAGGACGCCGTCAATCACCCCACCGAGGACGTGGAGCAATTCTTCCGTCGGGTGGTGCGAGGAGTGATTGATGCCGAGGTGGAGGCCGGTTGGACGACAACCGAAGAAGCCGAAAAGCTCAACGAATCCGCCTATCAATTGCTGCGGGGCCTGCGATTCATTCCGAATAGCCCTTGCCTCATGAACTCGGGCAAGCCCGAGGGTTACAACCAGATGGCCGCCTGTTTCGTCCTGCCGGTAGAGGACTCTCTGCGCAGCATCAAGCAGGCGGATTTCGACGCCGCCCTGATCCACCAGAGCGGCGGCGGCACCGGATTCAATTTCTCGAAAATCCGCCCGCGCGGCGACTTCGTGCGAGGCTCCGGCGGCGTCGCCAGCGGCCCCGTCAGCTTCATGTCGGTGATCGATTACTCCTGCGGCGAGGTAAAGCAGGGCGGTACCCGGCGCGGAGCCAACATGGGCATCCTCAACATCGACCACCCCGACATCATGGAATTCATCCATTGCAAGAACGAAGATGGCCGGATATCGAATTTCAACATCTCGGTCGGCATAACCGACGCCTTCATCCAGGCGGTCGATAAGGGCGAAGAATACGACCTGATCAACCCGCGCACCGGGGAAGTCCACGTCGAGCCCACCACCGGCGAGGAACAACGCCTGAACGCCACCGCGGTGTGGAACGAACTGGTTGAGAGCGCCTGGCTGAACGGTGAGCCGGGCATCATTTTCCTCGATCGCATCAAAGGCACGAACCCCACCCCGGCCGTCGGCGAGCAGGACACTACGAACCCCTGCGGCGAGCAGCCGCTGTTGCCCTATGAAGCCTGCGTCCTCGGCAGCATCAAGCTCAGCGCCTATGTCACGGCCGAGCAGGAAATCGATTGGGAATTCCTGCGGGAGGACCTGCATCTTTCCATACGTTTCCTGGACGACATGGTTGAGGCAAGCAGCTTCCCCCTCGAGGCCATCGACAAGATCGTGAAGCACGGCAACCGACGGGTGGGACTCGGCATCATGGGTTGGGCTGACATGCTCTACCAGCTCAAAATCCCCTACAACAGCGAGCAGGCCGTCATGTTGGGCGAAAAGGTGATGGCGTTCGTCAACGACGAATCCCGCCTGGCAAGCGAGGAATTGGCGGCGGAGCGCGGGCCGTTTCCGAACTGGGAAAAATCAATCTGGAACGAGCGCGGCGACCGGCCGCGCCGCAACGCCACCGTTACCACCATCGCCCCGACCGGCACGATCTCGATGATCGCCGCCGCCTCCGGCGGTATCGAGCCGCAGTTCGCGCTCGTGTACTGGAAAAACGTGATGCGGAACTCGGAAAACGAGGCCACATCGCTGCGGTACCTGAACGGGATTTTCGAATCCTACGCCATCGAGCATGAGTTCTACGGCGAGGACCTCATAGAGGCAATCGAGGCCAATCACGGCAGCGTCCGCATAGGCCCCGACACCCCGGAGGCGGCCGCCAGGGTGCTGCAGCGAGTGCCGTTGGAGGCACGCGACATATTCATCACCGCCCACGATGTCTCGCCAGAGGCTCACATTCGGACGCAGGCCGCCTTTCAGCGGCACACCGAGAACGCGGTCTCTAAAACGATCAATTTCGCCAACAGCGCCGTCCAGGAAGACATCCAGGCCGCATACCGAATGGCCTACGATCTCGGCTGCAAAGGCGTCACCGTTTACCGGGACGGCAGCCGCCAGTTTCAGGTGATGACGACATCGGCGACCGAGGCCGCTCAGGATGCCGAGCCCGCCGTGGCGGTGGTCCCCGGGACGACCAAATATCGGGAGCGGCCGAAGATGGTGTCGGGCACCACGTCGGCGGTGCCGACCGGCTGCGGCGATCTGTTCGTCACCCTCAACGACGATGAAGACGGCAACCCATTCGAGGCCTTCGCTACCCTCGGCAAGGCCGGTGGCTGCGCCGCCGCCCAGACCGAAGCGATCGGCCGTCTGATCTCCCTGGCGCTGCGCAGCGGTCTCTCGGCGGACCGTGTCCATCGGCAGTTGCGCGGCATCACCTGCCACCGCCCGATCGGCATGGGACCAAATCGCACGCTCTCCTGCGCCGATGCCATAGCCAAGGCGATCTCGGCAAAATACCTCGACAACACCGGCACATACCAGCCTTACGTCGACGCTCAGGGCGAGGGCACCTATACCGAAGCAGGTGGGGCGGGGGTACTGCCGGGAACGTCACCGACACCGGGCAATGGCGGTCCATCCGGTGCCGCCCGTCCCGTAGGGCTGGTGGTCGCGGTGCAGGAGTCCATGATCGCCGGGGACGAGATGGTTCCCATATACGATGTGGCTCAAGAGCGTGGCGCTTGCCCGACCTGTGGGTCGAGCCAGATGTACTTCTCCGAAGGTTGCGTCACCTGCGTCGTGTGCGGTTTTTCCGAGTGCGGATAGGCGACGTCGGCCGCCCCGGCTGATCGCGCCCCCCGGAAATCGCCCCCGGCCCCGCATTTCCCTTCGGCGCTGGACCGGCCCGCGTCTATAATCCGGGTCCTGCAACCGCGGCTTTTCAACTCTTCGCGCGGGCGGTGCCCAAATGGACGGACATTCGTTTCTCATCTTCGCGGACTTCGTGAGCCGTGAACGGGATGCGGTGGCGACATTGCGCGAAGAGGCCGCCCGGAGCGATGTTCGTTGTACCGAAGCCTGGTTCATGTCGATGGCGATGGGGCATCCGGGCGCGTCCGACGAGGACAAGCAGAGGGCTCGCGACATCCTGGCGGAAGCCAACTCCGCCCAGGAGGTCGCCGGGCGGGCGGTCGAAGATGCGACCCGCAGGCTGGAGTATTACGAGGCGTTTCTGAAGCAGTGCACGCCCGGCCCTACGTAAATTCACCCCGGAAACTCGCCTTGTCAGTCCAACCCGCCACCGCGATCCCAGCCTGAGCACGTCGATGCGTCAGTCCACCCTGGGTAGAACCGGCGAACAGGTGTCCGTCCTTGGCTGCGGAACCATGTGGTTCGCCGACCTCTCCCAGGCCGAGACCACCCGGACCCTAAATCACGCCCTCGATCGCGGCGTGACCTACTTCGACTGCGCGCGCGGTTACGGAGATGCCGAGATCAAAGTCGGGAAGGCGATCGGTCATCGACATGACGAATTCTTCATCGCCACCAAGACGGCCAAGCGCGATCGCGCTTCGGCGGCCAGAGAGATAGACGAATCGTTATCGCGGCTGGGCATGGACCATCTGGACCTGATCCAGCTCCACTACGTGAATAGCCAGCCTGAGTTCGACCAGATCATGGCCCCGGACGGCGCGCTGGCGGCGGCGGTGCACGCACAGGCCGCCGGCAAGGTGAGACACATCGGCATCACCGGGCACCGGCCGGAGTTACTGGCCGCCTGGATCGGCGAGTTTGAATTCGCTACTGTCCTCTTTCACCTCAGCCCGGTACAGCCATTCTCGGCGACTGAACTCCTGCCACGAGCGCGGGAGCGGGAGGTCGGGACGATCGCCATGCGGCCTGTAGGCTCCGGCGCCATCCGCCGCGTGTCGGAGTCGATCCGCTACGTACATTCCCATGGGGTCGACGTCGTCCTGTCCGGGCTCACTACCCCGGCGATAGTGGACGAGAATGTCGAGACGCTTGCGTCCTCCGTTGAGGAACCGGAACAACAGGCACTGACATCTTGGGTGCTGTCGATCGAAAATAACGGCTGTCGGCGCTGTAACTATTGTTCGTGCCCGGTGGGCATTCACATCCCGGACATGCTGATTACCGAACCCCTGCAGCGACACGATTGGTTTACCCCTGCGGGCAAAGAGGACTGGGCCGAAGCGACCGCGTCGGTGCACAAGTGCGAAGGTCACGAGCCATGCCGGACAGAGCCCATCTGTGAATCGAAATGCCCCTACGATCTTCCGATCCGCAGCACTGCTCTGCGGGTCGCCGGGGTGGAGGCGCAATGATCCCATCCCTGAGTAGATCGGAAGGCCCGGTCCCGGACCGGCGGCTCGCCCCGTCCGCGACCATGGGATTAACGGCCATCCCCGGTCGCCCCCCCGAGGCTGGTGAGCAGGGCAAGCCAGATGCTGTCACGGACGCCCTGGTCAACCTCGCCGGGGCTGGATTCTTGACGACCTCCGGCTCATCCAACGGGGCCGTGGTGATTGTGGACTTCATACTCACCGACGAGGCGCAGCGATATTTCGCCGAGTCCACATTTGAGTACCCGCTGGTCGAGGGAGTCGAGGCCACCCCCGGTATCTCACCGCTCGGTTCAATCCAGACGCCCGATGTGGATTTAAGCGATTTTGAGGATTTGTCGGGTACGCTGCGCGTGCCGCAGGATGCCGGAGTCCTCGAAGGGATGAGAAGCCATGGCCGTCAGTAACCGAGCCTTCGAGGCTCCCGGGCCACCGCAATCCTCCGGCGCCACCGCTCGCCGGGTTCCCTTGCTACTCGCGAGCCTTGCTTCTCTGGTGGGGGCCGCCGTATTGCTGCCGCTGGTCTATTTGCTGGTACGGGCGATTCAGGGTGGATCGGCCCCGTGGGAATCGTTCCTTCGGATGCGCACCGTCGAGACACTTCTGGCCACCGCCCTGCTGGCCTTGGCCGTGACCGCCGCCACGATCCTGATCTCCCTGCCTCTGGCCTGGCTGTTCGCCCGTACCGATCTGCCGCGGCGCCGGACCTGGCTGATCCTGGCCATGTTGCCGCTTGCCATCCCGAGCTACGTGGCCGGGTTCGCGGTAATCGCCGGATTGGGCCCGCAGGGCTTCGTACATCAAGCATTAGAGGCGCTCTTCAGCCTGGGGGGAATTCCGGGGCTGACTGGCTTTCCCGGGGCGCTATTCACGTTGACCGTCATTTCGTACCCCTACGTGTTGATCACGACCACGGTCGCTCTGACTCGGATCGATCCCGCCACCGAGGAGGCGGCCCGTTCGCTGGGCACCGGACCGTGGCGGACGTTCTTCACGGTGACGGTCCCGCAACTGCGACCGGCGCTTACGGCCGGCGTCCTGCTGGTGGCGCTGTACACGCTCAGCGACTTCGGCGCTGTCTCCCTGATGCGGTTCAATTCCTTCACCCAGGTCATATACACCCAGTACCAGGCTTCGTTCGACCGTTCGCTCGCGGCCCTGCTCGGTCTGCTGCTGGTGCTTTTGACCGTGGGGATTCTGGTTCTCGAACGGCGCACTAGGGGCAAGGCTCGCTTCTACAGGTCATCGGCGGGAACTCCGCCGCGGGCCCGCCTCATCCGGCTGGAGCGTTGGAAGTGGCCGGCCTTGATCTACTGCGGGGCGGTAATCGTCGTCGCCCTCCTGATCCCAATCGGCACCCTGATTTACTGGTCCTTTCGAGGGGTCGGATCGGGAGCCGTCAACCCGGGCATCTGGACGGCGGCCGGTAATTCCGCGCTCGCGTCGGGATTGGCCGGATTCGCGGCCGTCGCGGCGGCTCTGCCAATCGCCGCCTTCGTCACCCGCTACCGCCGGCGTTTCAGCTCCTTGCTCGAAGGCATCGCATATTCCGGCTACGCCCTTCCGGGAGTGGTCCTTGCCCTGTCGTTGGTATTTTTCGCGGCGAATTACGCCTCCATCGTCTACCAGAGTCTGTTTCTATTGGTCTTCGCCTACGTCGTGCGGTTCCTGCCGCAGGCGTTCGGTTCGATCAGGGCGTCGTTTCTGCAGGTCAGCCCGCGACTTGAAGAGTCTGCCCGTGCCGTGGGCCGCGGGAGGATCTCCGTGCTAAAAACCGTGACTATCCCGTTGATCCGTCCGGGTATCCTTACCGGGGGTGCGCTGGTGTTCCTGACCGCAATGAAGGAACTGCCGGCCACCCTGCTGCTGGGGCCAACCGGCTTCCAGACGCTGGCGACCCAGATATGGTCGGCGACCGACGAAGGATTTTTCGCGGCGGCCGGTCCGGCGGCGCTGCTGCTGGTAGCTCTGGCTTCCCTCCCCATGATCCTCCTATTCCCACGGATGCAAGAAACAAGATGAACGACCCGGCGATCAGCTGCGACAGCGTCGACAAGCGGTTTGACGATACGATCGCGGTCCGCGGAATGACCTTCGACCTCCAGCGCGGGGAGCTGCTGAGCTTGCTGGGACCCAGCGGCTGTGGCAAGACCACCGCCCTGCGTCTCATCGCCGGATTCGAAATCCCCGACAGCGGCCGCATCCATGTGGGCGGCCAGGAAGTCGCCGGACCGGGCGTCAACCTGCCTCCGGAGCGACGCCGGGTGGGCATGGTGTTTCAGGACTACGCCCTGTTCCCCCACATGTCGCTGCGCGGCAACGTGGCCTACTCGCTGAAGAATGGCGAAAACCGCCGGGTGGACGATCTCCTAGACCTGGTCGGCCTCACCGGACTCGGCAGCCGGATGCCCCACGAGCTATCCGGCGGCGAACAGCAGCGCGGTGCTCTGGCTCGATCGCTCGCCGCGGAGCCCCAGGTGATCCTCCTCGACGAGCCCTTTTCCAACCTCGACGCGGCCCTCCGCTCCCATGTCAGGGCGGAGGTCCGGGAAATCCTGCGGGCCGCCAACGCCACGGCCATCTTCGTCACCCACGATATCGAGGAGGCTCTGAGCCTCACCGATCGAGTGGCCGTAATGTTCGACGGGGCGATCGAGCAGATAGCCACTCCTCGCGATCTGTACCGGCGGCCGGCCACCCGCCGGATCGCCGAATGGCTGGGCAACGCCAATTTCATCCCTGCTGAGTCCAATGACGGAACGGTTGAATGCGAGCTCGGTCGCCTGAAATCCGAGGAAGAGCTGACCGGGCCGGTGGACCTCATGATTCGTCCCGATTGGCTCACAATCGCCACTGCCGCAACCGGAAACGGGGTGGTCGCCGACCGGATTTTCTACGGTCACGACCAGCTCATTCGGGTCACTTTCGACACTGGCACATTAGTCCAGGTGCGGGTGCTCTCGGACGACGAATTCCTTCCCGGGCAGCGCGTGACCGTGGGGTGCCAGGGGCCGAACGTCGTCTTCCCGCGTCGAGAGCCGAACGGCGATGCTGGTCCTCGCTGACGATGCCCATCTGAACCACGATCCTGGCTCGCATCTCGCCTACCCGGAAGTTCCCCGGCGCGTAACCAATATCCGGGAGGCGCTGTCCGCAGCTGGACTGGTCCCGGAAGAATTTCATTCTGAATCCGTAACCCCCTTGCTCGGAGTGCATCCCCCGGAGATGCTCGCCTATTTCCGGGAGGCGTGCGCCGCGATCCCGGCCAGAGACACTCGCTACCCCAAAATCCATCGCAGCTCCGCTTCTGTCGATTCACCCCGAACCGGGCGACCGCCGGGGTTTCGGCGTGGGTTCTGTTTCGACCAGACTCCGCTCACGTCCGGGACGCCGGCGGCGGCGTTGGCCGCCGCCAATCTCGCTCTGGAAGGCGCGGCCCGGCTTACGGGCTTAACCGATCGCGTCTACTGCCTGTGCCGCCCACCCGGCCACCACGCCGGCAGCGACTTTTTCGGCGGGTTCTGCTACCTCAATAACGCCGCGCTGGCGGCGGATCGACTGTCGGAGGACGGGAAAGTGGCGATCCTGGACATCGACTATCACCACGGCAACGGCACCCAGGAAATCTTCTACATCCGCGGTGACGTTCTCTACGTGTCCATCCACGCCCATCCGGCCTACGCATATCCGGGATTCAGCGGTCACGCCGACGAGACCGGGACCGGGTTGGGCGCCGATCACAATTTCAATCACCCGCTGGGGCCATCCAGCGGGGACGCGGAACTGCTGGCCGAGCTGCCGAAAGCCCTCGAGGAAATCTCGAAATTCGACCCCTCGTTTCTGGTCGTCAGCCTCGGGACCGACATCGCCGCCGGCGATCCGATCGCTGACTGGTACGTGTCAGAAGAAGGCTTCAATCTGGCAGCCGAACAGATATCACGGCTGGGTCCGCCAAT
>Ga0310120_10000283_pt1 | contig 42069 bp, 42 predicted proteins | sample CB27_AW_983_MG_FD_203506 | JGI IMG/M metagenome (GOLD analysis project Ga0310120, IMG submission 203506) | Marine microbial communities from Western Arctic Ocean, Canada - CB27_AW_983 | ecosystem: Environmental > Aquatic > Marine > Oceanic | place: Canada: Western Arctic Ocean | collected...
CGTTCTCGGTGTTGTCACAGCGGAGAAGAAGTTCCGGCGAATCAAAGGCTATCGCCATATGGGTGCTCTCGTTCACGCCCTTAGAAGCAAACAGAAATCTCTTGACAGCGATGCGTTTGCTGCCTAAGAGTATTCACTGGTGCCGCCGCTACCCGACCAAATTCAACAGCGGCCGGGACATCCCCTTTTATTAAATAGAACAAATTATTGGTCACTAATAGATAGAGACCGTATAGCTAACTGACACCCCTAATGAGCGATGTGGAGAGTCCGCACCATAAACTCTAGTAATAATAACGACTAAGCCTGAATCTGATTATGCTTCACGACTGTAAACGATACCGACACTTTTCGCTAATAGCCGATACTTATCAAGGAAGAACAAAGAATGGAAGTTGCTTCATGTCCGCTCCCCTCCGTATCGGAGAAGAACTGAATTTCCTTGTATGTAGTAATTGCGCAAGCACCCCTCTGTGAGCCTACCGGAGTTGTCGACGCCGGTTAAGCGCCGGTCCATTTCGTCGGCGAGGACTGGGCCACAATGAGTGTTGCGAGTTGTCGCTGCGCGGGTTGGAACTATTGGTTCATATTGGCGGAGCGGCGCGCCCGATAGGAGAGGATATCCTGAATCTCAAGACGACGAACTGCCTTGAATCCGTCAATGCTCTCGTCGAGGAACGCTGCGCGAAGGTCGACCACTGGAAGAACTCCAGCCAACGCCAGCGGTGGCTGGCGACAGCCCTCGTGGACATCGAACCCCGCTTGAGGAGGGTGATCGGCTACCGCCATCTTCCGAAGCTTCGCGAAGCTCTCAAGCGGGAACTGAAGATCGAGACGAAGACATCAACGGTGTCGAAGAAGAGGGCCGCCTAATTTATGAGCCGTGGAGAGTTTCAACTAAGAATGGGCTTGACTCGAACGTATGCGTGAGCTCGCAACAGGAAAACCTCGAGGCGTAATGCTTCAAGAAACCCGCGTAACAGAGTCCCGAGGGGTAGAACTTCGGGCTCCACGCGTGGTAGCCGTATCCGCTCGTCCCGACTCGAATCATCGTTGAGACACACTTCGTTGAGACACACTTCCGCCACTCTATCGACGTCTGGATGTTTTAAAAAAATAGAAAGAGACCGGGAGCCCGGTCTTCCCGCGTCGTTCTATCGGGCGCGCATCGCCCGGCTGTCCGCTACAATTTGTTCTTGAAGGCGTTCTTGGTCGCCGAGCTCGGCCTCGAGTCGCGCCAATCGATCGACGAGCCGATGGCGCGCCGAGACAGCGGCGTCACCATAGTGAATCTCGACGGCGTGGCCGATGAGCTCGGACACCGAGCGCTCATTCAAAAGAGACAGCCGCTTCAGCTCGCGATAAAGCTCCAAGGGTACCGTGATGTTCTTCGTCGCTTCCCGCATGATCCTGTCCAATCCAAACGATCAGCAAAAGGTTCGCATGAGCCCGACGACGACGCCACGCAGCTCTACGGAGTCCGCATCCGCGATGATGGACTCATAGCGTTCGTTCGCTGGACGGAGCTCGATTTTCTCCCCATTCGGCGACGATCCTTGAGGCCCCATAGGAAAGAAGCGCTTGACGGTCGCTTCTCCATCCACGACGGCCACGACGGTCACCCCCGAATCCGCGGTCGAAGCTCGCTGAACGACGAGCACGTCGCCTTCGAAAATGCCGTCATCGATCATGCTGTCCCCGGTCACACGCAGGGCGAAATGTTCTCCGCGCTTGAGCAGCGACTCCGGAACATCAATGCTATCCGGAACCTCTTCCGCTTCCACAGGCACGCCAGCGACGACCGTCCCGAGAAGCGGCAGCGTCGCCGCCTTCGGGGCGTCTTCCTGCTCGATGATCTCTAGCGCGCGCTTCTGGTTCTTCCACGGCGATCGGATGAACCCTTTGCGATGTAGCTGCAAGAGGTGTTTCCGGGCCGAGTTCAAGGAGGCAAATCCGAACTCCTGCCGGATCTCCTCGTAGGACGGGGGCATGCCATGCTCCCGCCGATAGTCTTTGAGAAACTGCAAAACCACTCGTTGTTTAGGTGTCAAATCCATGGTGAACACAGGATAGGTGAAAGTAGGGTATAGTATCAACCACTAAATATAGTATCCGAGTTTAAACTTACCCCAATATAGAGTGCTTTTCTTGATGGAATTAATTCCTACACCTTGGGTATACCTGTTATGCAACGGCAACGAGATCCACGCATATATCAAATCGCGACCTTGGCGGCGCTGGTCGCCTATGGTGCGTCCCGCCTCGACCTCGAGATTCAACTAGCCGCCGCCACGGTCACCATCGCGACCGCTCTCGCCACACAGTTTCTCTGTACAAAGCTGTTCTCACTTCCTCGTTTCGATCCTCGCAGCGCACTGATCTCGTCGTTGTCACTCTGCCTGCTGCTCCGCACAGGCTCGATGAGCCTCGTCGTTGGAACGACCGCGATAGCGATCGCGAGCAAGTTCTTCCTGCGAATCGACGGCCGTCACGTGTTCAACCCGACCAATTTCGGCCTCGTCGCCGTGATGGCTTCGGTAGGCGGGATTTGGGTGTCGCCCGGCCAATGGGGCACAGGCGCCTTTTTCGCCTTCCTGCTCGCTGGTATCGGCGGGCTCGTGATACATCGCGCTTCGAGGAGCGACGTGACCTACGCCTTTATCGGCTTCTACGCCGCGCTCGTTGTCGGCCGCACGCTCTGGCTCGGAGACCCGCTCGCCATTCCTCTATACCACCTCCAAAACGGCGCCTTTCTTCTCTTCGCCTTCTTCATGATCTCCGATCCAAAGACCACACCCGACTCCCGAGCCGGCCGGATCCTCTTCGCGCTCATGGTCGCCCTCGGCGCCGGGTTCGTGCACTTCGTGCTCTTCGAGTCCAACGGTTTTCTCTGGTCTCTCGTTTTCTTCGCCCCGATAACGCCACTAATCAACCGCCTCCTTCCGGGTGAGCGCTACCAATGGTGCCACCGCTCTGCAATGCCTCTTTCCCAAAGGAGCTATGCATGAAACGCTCGATGACTCTTCTCGGTATCTCTCTCGTTCTCGCAACGTGCTGGTCGAGCCCGACGGTGCGCGCTTTTTGCGGCTTCTACGTCGCCAAAGCCGACGCCAAGCTTTTCAACCAGGCGTCACAAGTCGTCCTTGTGCGCCACGACGACAAAACCGTCATCACGATGGCGAACGACTTCCAGGGCGACCCCACGGAGTTCGCGGTCGTCATCCCTGTGCCGACCTTCATCGAGCGTAGACAGGTCCACGTCACCAACAAAGCGCTCATCGATCACCTCGACACTTTTACCGCGCCGCGGCTCGTCGAATATTTCGACCAAGATCCGTGTATGCGCCACATCCTAATGGAGCGTGCGATGCCCTCAGCTGCTCAGGCGCCAGGTGTAGCAGGACGCCGCAGCCGCGCGAAAGCGCTCGGCGTGAGCATCGAAGCTTCCTACACCGTCGGCGAGTACGACATCGTCATTCTCTCTGCGGAGCAATCCGACGGACTCACGACATGGCTCACAGACAACGGATACCGCATACCGCCTGGCGCGTCACGTGTGCTCGCCAGCTACATTCGGCAAAACGTGCGTTTCTTCGTCGCCAAAGTCAATCTCGAAGAGCAATCACGCCTCGGGTTTAGCTATCTACGCCCGATACAAGTCGCTTTCGAGTCTCCGAAGTTCATGCTGCCCATCCGCCTCGGTACGCTCAACGCTAACGGGCCTCAGGATCTTCTCGTATACGCGCTCACGCAGAACGGACGCGTGGAGACGACCAATTATCGAACGGTCAAGCTTCCGAGCGGGATGGACTTGCCCGTCTTCGTCAAGCAGGAGTTCGGCGATTTCTACAAAGCCATGTTCACGGAGCAAGTCCGCAAGGAGAACATGCGCAGTGTGTTTCTCGAATATGCGTGGGACATGTCCTGGTGTGATCCGTGCGCAGCCGATCCTCTATCCACGACTGAGCTGCGCGAGCTCGGTGTTTTCTGGCTCGATGGCGGTCGCGCGCGCGCCGTCAAGCGTGGTGCGCAAAATACGTTCGTGACGCGCCTCCACGTGCGCTATGACGGCGAGCATTTTCCTGAGGATCTCGTTTTCCAGGAGACGGCCGACCGCACCAACTTTCAAGGACGCTATGTCTTGCGACACGCCTATGAAGGCGAGGTGCGCTGCGAGTACGGTCGGACTTATCAGCAAGAGCTCGCCACCCGCCACGAACGCGAAGCGCAAAGCCTTGCCGCCATCACCGGCTGGGATATCCAGGACATCCGCCGCAAGATGGATTTCGGTGAAAACGCACCGGCGCCCGGAAGTTGGTGGGAACGGTTGTGGAAGAAAAATTGAGGATACCCGGCGGGGCGCAGGTGCGGTCATCGCGCCGGTGCCGGCCGGATCTCCAGAGTTCTGATTAAGGGGGCTGGGCAGGGCCACGACGCGCCCTGGGTCCCACCCAACCTAAAGACATGTCCGTATCAGGTGGATCGACGAGTGTCACGAGCGGCCCTAGACGAGCTTGAGTGCTTGCTCTCGGTCGCACAGACTGGAAACCCAGTCAGCGAGGCCGCTCTCAGTTTGAGCGGCTGTCGAGACGGCGACCTGTCGAAGGAAGATATCGACGATCACTTCATCGCGCCAAGATTCGTCGGCGGCGCCTATTGTTGTCGTCGTCATCGCGCGCGGTCACGACTTTGCTTGAAACTTCTTCATCGACCTCGTCGACAACCAAGGACTCAGCCGGCGCGTGCTCCTGCTCGTTGACCAAGCGCGGCCGATCGAACTTTAGGTCCTCGCCGACGGTGCCCGACATCGAGCAGATTCCGCGGTGGCGCCGAAAGGGCGAGCCGTCTTAGAGGCACAGGTTTCGGTCATCGCGCCAGCGTCGGACGGAATCTCCAGAGCTCTGACCGGAAGGGGTGAGCCAGGGCCACGACACGCCCGCACCGTCCCACCCGGCCGAAAGAATATCAGTATCGCGAGGTCGAGAAACGGGACGACCCTGCCCCCTCTGCGACTGTCGAGAGTTCCGGACGGAAACATCCAAGAAGCGGGTGGCAGCGTTCGAATCACAACACGCCCGTCGGAAGCAACGGCATGTCCCATCAGCGTTACACCACCCGAACCCAAGACGCGCCAATCGCCCACCACGTCAATCGGTGTTTCGGCGCCGCCCGCCGCAGGAACGCGAAAGAGTTGTCCGACATTCCCCCGACGCAGAACGACCAGATCGCCCGTTGACGGGTCGACGGCAACCTCATCCCCACGAATGATAGGCATCGAGTCGCCACCGGCATCATAGGCCCCGAGACGGGTGCCTAATTCTAACGTCATCTCATTTTATCCGTGGTCAGGAGTAACCAAGTTAAAGCATGCGACAAGGGCGTTCCTCTCATCTTCCTTTTCTTGCTTTTCTTTGCGCCTTTGCGTCACGCTTTTTTATAATTCATCCCTAGTCCGCGTCGAAGATGACCCAGTATTTCCTGATGTACTCGTCCTGCTTCCACTGGTAGCGCATGCCTTTCGGAACGAGGACGACGTCGCCAGCTTGTACGAGCTCTTCGTTCCCAGCACCGTCGATGATCGTCACCGAGCCTTCGAGGATGCACATCAGCTCGGTGTATTCGGGCTCGTGGAATTCGTCGCTCGACGAAGGGTCCGCTTCCCAAACCCCCGCGGATAGCTTCTCCCCCCGCGCCGCGTAATACATGTGCTCCCGCGTTCGCCCTTCGCCGGTGAGCTTGCCTTCAAGCCCGTGCGGCTCGAATCGGATGAACGAGTCTCGGGCGCTGCGGTCGGCCCAATCGTCGGGCTCGCCCTCGTCGAAGATTACCCAGTACTTGCGAATGACCTCCGACTGCTTCCAGTAATGCGTCACGCCGCGCGGTATTAACATCGCGTCTCCCGCCGCGAACGTTTCTTCCCGTCCGTGCTCGTCGACAAGCGTCACCGAGCCCTCAATGATGTACATGAACTCGGAATAGCCGGGGACGTCGGGGCCCGACTCGTAGGGCTCGGCTTCCCAAACCCCGGCAGACACCCATTCGCTCGTGGGCGTCGAGTAGTACATGTGCTCGCGCTCCCCTTCGGCCCCCGCGCTTTTGAGACCGAAGCCTTCGGGCCCGTCCGGCGAAAGGCGAATGAGTGTCTTCGGCGCCACAACATCCGTGTCCGCTGACGCATCTTCACTGGTCGCCCCTGAGGCCGCCTCTGCGGGTGGCTCTGCCGATTGGCAACCGAGCAGCATGGAAACAAAAACGAGTAGCAATAATCTCATGAACATGAAGGTCCTCTCTCTCGAAGAGCGTTCATTCTATCCGAAAGGGCCCTCTTGAAATCGTCGAGCGTCTCGATTCTAATAAGCACTATGATCAAACGATGCTTCTCCGTCCTCGCCGTGATGGGAGCGCTAAGTCTTCCGGCCGCCGCGCAATCCCTCGCTCCTGGAAACGAAACGATTCTCGAGCAAGAGCTCCGGGCCGATCTTTTCTTTCTCGCCTCGGACGAGCTACAGGGCCGCCTCAGCGAAACACCGGAGAACCGGACCGCGGCGGCGTTCATCCGCTCGCGCTTCGAGCGGCTCGGGCTCGAGCCGATGGGGCCCGAAGGCTCCTATTACCAGCCCTATCGTTTGATGCGCGCGCGCCTCGGAGGCGCGAACGCGCTCGAGCTGATACGCGAGGACAAAACGATCCTCAGGGGCCAGCTTGGCGAGAGTTTTTTTCCGAATACCTTTAGTGCGAGCGGGAGCGTCGAAGCCGGGCTCGTCTACGCGGGCTACGGGATCAGCGCGCCCAAACTGTCTCACGACGACTACAATTCGTCAGCGCTTCGAGGTCGGATCGTCCTCGTTTTGGATCACGAGCCCGGCGAGCGCGATCCCGAAGCCATCTTTGACGGCGTCGTGACGTCGGAATATTCGCGCAACTTGCGCAAAGCTCACTACGCCCAACGCGCGGGCGCGACGGGGATTCTCTTCGTCACAGATATTCACAACCACCCCGGCTCGTCCAATTTCTCGCGCCTCGCTTCGAGAAGCTGGCCTGACCCGCGTCGGCGGATTCCTCGATACACGCTCGCAAGCTGGGCGGAAGCCGTGCGCATCCCGGCGCTTCAGATTTCGACGGCGCTCGCGGAAACGCTCGTGAGCACTACTGGGCGCACGCTCGACGAGCTCGCGCTCGACGCCGAGACCGTGGGGGGTATCGAGCCCGTCCTCGTGCCATCACTCCTCCTTCGGCTCACAACGAGCGTCGAACGCCAGAGCGTCGACGACCGCAACGTCGTCGCCGGAATCATTGGCTCCGACCCAGAGCTGAAGAACGAATGGGTCATCGTGTGCGCCCATTACGACCACGAGGGCGCCGACGGAGCGCGTGTGTTCAACGGAGCGGATGACGACGGCTCGGGCACGGTAGCCCTCCTCCAAATCGCCGAAGCCTACGCGCTCGCCGCGCGACACGGCGAGCGACCGAAGCGAAGCGTGCTCTTCGCCGCGTGGAACTCGGAAGAGCGCGGCCTTCTCGGTGCTTGGGCCTATACGGAGAACCCGCTCGTCCCGCTCGAGCAGACCGTCGCCACCCTCAACATGGACATGATCGGCCGCAACGAAGAGGTGCGCCTAGGCGGTGGACGACGTTTCCGCGGCCTCGAGCCACAAACGGCCGAATCGAACAAGAACGCGATCAACATAATGGGCTACAGCTACAGCGCCGACTTGAAACGCGCGGTCGAGGAAGCGAATCGCGGCTCGGAGCTAGAGCTCAAGATGCGCTACGACAACAACCCCTCCAACCTGCTTCGCCGCAGCGACCAGTGGCCGTTCCTCCAAAAAGCTGTCCCGTCGCTTTTTTTCCACACGGGACTGCACCCCGACTACCACACCGAGTTCGACGTCCCCGAGCGCATCGAATACGCAAAGCTCGAGCGCATCGCCCGCCTCGTCCACCAAATGAGCTGGGACCTCGCCAACAACGAAAGCCGCCCCGGATTCGACAAACTCAACCAAGCCGCCGCCACAGTCGCTCCGTAGATCGAGCTTGATCAATATTACAAAAAGCGTAACGCAGAGCCGCAAAGTCGCAAAGAAAAAGCAAAGTAGAAAGATGAGAGAGCCGCGCTCCGCCAGATTCCGTGGAGGCCCCTTTTTCTTTTCCATTAACTTTCAGTTCTCGCTTTTTTTCCTTTGCGACTTTGCGACTTTGCGCCTTTGCGCCTTTGCGCCTTTGCGTTACGCTTTTCTTAGTATTGATCAGCATCGATTCTCGGACCGGCCTTCCATCCATCCACACGTGCTGCGGATAAGTTGTGCCGATCCTGTGAATTCGTTGTTGACAACGAAACGCCACAATATATGGGGGTTGTGGATAAAAAAAACCACAAAAAGCAGTTGACTGGTCATTGAGGCGGTGGCAATATTTTGGCCTCAGACGAGAAACCCCAGACTTTGCGTTCGACGGAGGTGCGGAACTCATGAATACGAACGGCATCCTTTGGGTATAGTAGACGGCGTCACGGCCGTTCCATTCGATAAGGCCGGGTGATTCCCCCACCGGGCCGAGTTGAACTTCCTCCTCACGCAACTCTCTCCGCGACTTATAATGTTCCCTCAGACGCATGCACGTCATCCAGCCAGCGAAAACCAAGCGCGCCATCTCCTCGAGCCAGCGCCAGTCTGGAGCCCAGCCCGAGACGGTCTCGGCGGAGCCGAAAAGGCACCTGAGAGGTAAAGCCCTCATCTTCTGGGATCCCAAGCGGCCCGGACAGAAGCTCGACGCCATCGATACCGACCAGATCACGCCCGCAAAGGACTGCGTTTCGGAAAGCCTCGACTCGCTCGACGAGAAGTGGAAAGTGGGCGCCTTCCGTTACTTGATGCCGGGTTACCGCAAACGGGTGCACGCGGGCGAGACGTTCGTAGTCGCCGGCGCCCGTTTCGCCATCGGCTCCTCCCGCGAGATGAGTCCCGCCGGCCTCAAAGCCGTGGCTGAAGAAGTCGGCCTAGAGATGGTCATCGTGTGCGGCGACAACATGGGCGACATCTTCCGGCGCAACGCGTTCAATCTCGGGCTCGAAGTTGTGCAGTCCCCCGAAGCCGTCGAGGACGCGCGTGACGGGGACGAGCTTTCTTACGACCGCGAGACCCGCGAGCTCGGGAACATCACCCAAGCAAAGACCTACACGCCGCTCCCGCTGACGGCCAAGGAAGACGAGATCCGCCGCTCCGGGGGAATCTTTGCCGTCGGCCGCCGAGAGTTCCCGGAATCGGTAGAGCGGCAGCCCGTAATCGAATGGCCCGAAGAAGAGATCGCGCGCGGGCTCACGACGACGGAGCAAATCGTTTGGGCACACCGCGTCGACAAAGACGCCAAGGTCGAGCCGGGCGCGACGTTGCGTGTCTATGCCGATCTTCTCCCTGCATCGGACGGCACGGCGCCCTTCGCGATCCATACCTTCAACCAAATCACGGGTGGCGACGCTATCTACCCACGCCAAGCGGCTGTGGCTAACGATCATTTCGTCTTCACCGGTCTCGAGTCGGACGACAAGCAGACCTCGATCGGCCGCGCTTTCGCAAAGCTCCAGGGAATGGAGAAGCCCTATTACGCGACGCCAGGCGACGGTATCTTTCACTTCTACTTTCCCGAGCAAGGCCTTATTCTTCCCGGTCAGTTCGTTCCCGGCGCCGATTCGCACAGCCGTGCCTATGGCGCCTATGGCGCGATTGGGATCGGAGTCGGCTCGACGACGCTTGGCTTCGGTTGGTCGACGGGCTACATCTATTTCACGCTCGCGCGCGCGCGTCGCATCGCGTTCAAAGGCAAGCTTCAGCCGTGGGTCAGCGGGAAGGATATCGTGCTCGCGCTCCTCGCGCGCTGGGGTAGAGAGCAGTCTCAGGGCATGTCGGTGGAGTTCGTGGACGCAAAGTTGGAGCTTCCCATCGCCTATCGCAACACGATCTGCAACATGATGGCAGAAGCCGAGGCGCAAAACGGTATTTTCGCGCCCGATGAGATCACCTATGCGTGGTATCGCGACCGCGGCGGGAGCAACGATCTTCCCCATCCGCCGATCCGCCCCGGTGCCGACGCCCATTACGCGATCGACGAGACGCTCGACCTCTCCGAGATTATGCCGATGATCGCGAAACCTTTTTCGCCTGGTAACGCCTTTGCCGCCGCAAACGTCGCGGGCGAGCGGCTCGCGTTCGACAAAGCCTATATCGGCTCATGCACGAACGGGAGCTATCAGGACCTCTTGCAGGCAGCACTCGTGCTCCATGTGGCGAGGCAGAAGGGACGTGAGCTCGCCGCGTGCGATTTCATCATCTTTCCGGGCTCGGGTGGTGTAAAGGAGCAGATCGAGCAGCCCGAGTCGCGCCTCGGTGGAGAGTCGGTCGCCCACGTCTTGCGCGCGGCTGGAGGTCAGATCCGAGACTCGTGGTGCGGCCCGTGCTTCGGCCAAGGCCCGGATGCTTTGAAGGAAGGCGAAACGGCGATCACGACATTCAATCGCAACTGGCAAAACCGCATGGGCCTCGGCGGGCTCGGCTATCTCGCGAGCCCGGCCATCGTCGCGGCCTCAGCACTCCTCGGCTATATGGGCCCACCGAGCGAGCTCGGCCTCACTTGGAGCCCCGAAGAGTTCGGTTTGTGATGTCGAGATTTTTCGTTCCTCGTGACTACCAACCCTCGCTCCCAGCGGACGAGCTGATCCGTGAAGAAAAGCCTGGCGCGGAAGCCGTCCCAATGGACGTGGTCTTCGTCGGCGGAGGCCCGGCGGGCCTCGCCGGCGCCATCGAGCTCGCGAGACTCGTCAAGAAAGATGAAACGTTCGGGGAGATCGAGATCGGCGTTCTCGAGAAATCCGAAGAGCTAGGACAGCATTGCCTCTCCGGAGCCGTCGTGAACCCGATCGCCTTCCGAGAGCTCTTTCCCGATCTTGCCGATAGCGACTTCCCGTTCCGCACGAAAGTGGACAGCGAGCGCGTCTACTTCGTGACCAAAGGCGGCTCGATACGTCTTCCCACCCCGCCGACGATGCAAAACGAAGGCAACTTCGTCGCATCGATCTCGGAGCTCGTGCGCTGGCTCGGCGAAAAGGCCGAGGGGCTCGGCGTCAATTTATTTACGGGCTTTCCCGCGGACGCTCTCCTCGTGGAAGGCTCGCGCGTCACGGGTGTACGGACGACGCCCGGCGGTTTGACGAAAGACGGCAAGCCCGGCAGCAGCTACATGCCGCCCACCGATGTCACCGCCCAAATCACCGTGCTCTCCGAAGGTACGCGCGGACCACTCACCCAAGCCTATCTGAGCTGGCAGAAGATCTCGTCGCCGAACCCGCAGATCTACGCGCTCGGCGTGAAAGAGCTCTGGGAAACGAAGCGCTCCCTCAACGCCGTCATCCACACGCTCGGTTGGCCGCTCCCACGCGACGCGTTCGGTGGAAGCTTCTTCTACCCGCTCGCGGACAACCTTGCCGCCATCGGCCTCGTCGTGGGGCTCGACTACCAAGAATCCTCCCTCGATGTACACGGCCTCTTGCAGGACATGAAACAGCATCCGCTCTTTCGTCCCTACCTCGAAGGCGGTGAAATGATCGAGTGGGGCGCGAAGACGATCCCGGAGGGGGGCTACCACTCGCTCCCCGAACGACTTCACGGAGACGGGCTCGTCATGATCGGCGACGCGGTTGGTCTTGTCGACGTCCCTTCTCTCAAGGGCATCCACTATGCGATGAAGTCAGGCATGCTCGCGGCGCGCACGATCTACGACGCGCTCAAGAAAGGTGACACAAAAGCCACGGCGCTCGCGAGCTACGACCAGGCCGTTCACGCGAGCTTCATCCGCACGGATCTCCACCGCACGCGCAACATGCGGCTCGGCTTCAAATCAGGTTTTTACGTCGGCGGGTTCAAAGCCGGCCTCATGACGGTGACCGGCGGCGCCGCGTTCGGCTCGAAGATCGACGTCGAGGAGGACGCCGCCGATCGTAAAACGGTCACGGAGTCGAAAGAGCTCGAGCCCGACGGCTCGCTGACCTTCAGCAAGCTCGACGGGGTGTTCCGCTCCGGCAACAACACGAGAGACGATATGCCGTCACATCTCACGGTGGGGAGCGATATACCGCCCGAAGTCGCACGCTTTTACGAGCACATGTGCCCCGCCGCCGTCTACGAGCACCACGGCGGTGAGCTCGTTGTCAATTTTTCCAATTGCGTCGATTGCAAGACGACCGACGTGCTCGGACCCCGGTGGCGCCCGCGCGAGGGTGGAGCCGGGACGAAGTATAAGAGGATGTGATTTGTCAGGATTCAGGATTCAGGATTCAGCATTCAGGGGCTTGTTTTCAGGGATTGGCGTTTTTCTTGGGGTGGTGCTCGTTGGGACGGTCTCGGGAGTTGGGGTGGCCTAGGGAGATCGATGATCCTCGGGCTCGGATTCTCATTTATCAGCCTCAAGTAGATTCTTTTCTTCAGAACCATTTGAAGTCGCGGGCAGCGATTTCGGTCACGACTCCGGACGCGGAGCAGCCCGTTTTTGGGGCGATTTGGATGAAGTCTCGGGTATCGACGGATCGCGACAATCGAACGGTGACGATACTCGAGACCAAAGTGCCGCGGGTGCGGTTTCCAGACGCGACGGACGAGCAGCAGGAAGCGCTCGCCGCAATCCTGGTCGAGAACATCTCGAACCAGGAGATCACGTTCTCGCTCGACCGTGTGCTCACGATGCTCGATCTCGCGGAGCACCAGAGGCAAGCTGTGGACGGCTTCGACACGACGCCTCCGAAGATAAAGTTCGTGGACTACCCTGCGATCCTCGTGACGATCGACGGCGAGCCACAGCTCGTCGATGTCGAAAGCCAAGCGAGCATGAAGCGGGTCGTGAACTCCGCATTCATGATCATCCTCGCCGGAAGGAACTATTTATATGCGAGGCAAGACAAATGGTACGTCTCGGCCCAAGTCCTGGGACTTGGGAAATCTCCGAGCACGTCCCGACTGCGGTCCAGAGGCTCGCCCCTAGCGAAGAGGAAAAGGAGGCACGCGAGCGCGCCGAAGCCGCTGCGCCCGCCGCAGAAGACCCCGGCGAGGAGCCCGAGCTCGGGACAGCCATGTTGGCAACACCACCCACCATTATCATGGCCGCCGAGCCGACGGAGCTCATCGTGACCGAGGGCGCTCCCGAGTACAACCCATCGGCACTGATCTTCTCTATGTCGACAACAGTGAAAGCGACGTGCTCGTCGAGATCGCGACCCAGCGTCACTTCGTTCTACTGTCTGGGCGCTGGTTCGCGGCGCCCGGATTCGACGGTCCCTGGACCTTCGTCGCTTCCCGAGTCGTTCCAAGCGATCCCGGAAGATTCGGCCGTCGGACATCTCCGCGTTTGGGTCTCGGGCACGGACAAGGTGAACGAAGCCGTGCTCGACGCGAGCATCCCGCAGACGGCCGCCATCCCGCGCGACGCTACGACGAGGTCATCTATGACGTTCTATAAAATCGATAAGCGCGTCTCCTCAGAAGTCTCGCGACCCATCGCACGACGAGCGGCGCGGCTCGAAGGCGCGGTATTCGTCGTTCTGAGCTTCGTCTGTCTCGTCCACTTCTGCGCTGGCCATGGAGTCACGAGGGGCAAACGTTCACGATTTCACACACGTAGCGTATCACGAGGTGACTTGGCCCGTCATATCAAGTGCCCCTAGAGGAAGAGTATACTAGCCACCCGTGACCAAACGATCGTTGGTGGTCTTGCTGCTCCTGGGACAGTGCCGCCTCGCCCCATCCGAAGAGGATCCTCCGATGTCACCGCCGGCGAGCTATGTTTTCTAAATGCAAATAATCGAGCAAACACTCGACGCAGGCACCGCAGGCGCAGAAGACTGCACTTATTTGCGGCTAGACTTCCCCATGATCACCGATACCGCCGACGGCGTTGCCGTCGAACGATCATGCAAGCCGTCCACGGTTTCATCACCGAGCCGCTCGAGCCCGACGGCGCGGGCGACTCGGCCAAAGAGCTCATCGACGAGTTCTTCGCAAGCTACGCGCAGCTGCAGCGACAGGTGCCGAGCTACGGGCTCCCTTGGTTTCTCGAGCGCAAAGCCTTCGTCGTGAACAACGCGCCCAATATATTGTGTCTCAGCTTCGCGTCGAGCTCATTCATGGGCGGGGCCCACGGCAACGCCACGATCAAGTTCGAGAACTTCAACCCGCGGACGGGCGAGCCCATCGAGCTTGCCGACTTGTTCGTGAGCGGCTACGAAGGAAAGCTCCTCCCGCTAACAGAGGCCCGATTCCGCGAAGTGCGCGCGATCGAAAAGGGCATGACCCTCGCCGATGCAGGCTTCAGCTTTTCCGAGACCGGAAGCTTCACCCTGCCCGACAATTTCGCGGTAACGGAAAACGGCCTCACGTTCTATTACAACGCTCGTGAAATCGCCCCATACGCCTTGGGCCCCACCGAGCTGACGTTGAGCTACCAAGAGCTCGACGGTCTCATGAAGGAGTGAGCCATGGAACGAAGAGAATGGCTGAAGATGACGAGCCTCGCAGCGCTCGGCGCGAGCTGCCGGAGCGCTAGCGACGCTAAGCTCGCGAAGGTCAACGTCTCACCCGAGCGGGTCATTCGGACCACCGTCGGCCTCAGGCCTTTCCGCCCATCGGGGTTCCGGGTCGAGAAAGAGACCATCGAAGGCAAGACCATCGTTCATAACTACGGCCATGGCGGCGGCGGGATGTCGCTTTCGTGGGGCTCCTCATACTTGGCGGTGGAGCAAGCGCTACCGACGGGCGCGACGCGCTTCGCGATCATCGGCTGCGGCGTCATGGGGCTTTCGACCGCGCGGCTTCTGCAGAAACACGGGATGGACGTGACCATCTATTCGAAGGACATCCCACCCAACACAACATCCAACATGTCCGCGGCATGGTGGAGCCCCGGCTTGACCGTCGACCCGAGCGAGCGGACCGAGGCCTACGACCATCAATTCGTCAGAGCTGCCCGCTTCGCCAATCGCTACTATCAAAACTATGTCGGTCTGGAATACGGCGTCCGGTGGCGCCCGCGCTACAACGTTTCCAAAGACCCGCCCGAGTCTGGCCGGCGCGACCTCATCGCCGACCTCTTTCCCGAAGGCGAAAACCTCGAGCCCGGAGAACATCCTTTTCCGTGGCCTTACGTACACCGCAGCTGGACGATGGTCATCGAACCGCCAACCTACATGCGTGCGCTCTTGCGGGACTACCGCATTGCCGGCGGCAACATCGTGCTCCGCACGTTCGAGAATCTCGACGAGGTCCTCGCCCTCGACGAGCCCGTCGTCATGAATTGCAGCGGCCTCGGCGCCCGAGATCTCTTCGGCGACGAGACCCTGACACCTATCAAAGGCCAGCTCACCGTATTGCTGCCCCAACCCGAGCTCGACTACATCATGGTCGGAGGCGGCCTCTACATGATCCCGCGGCGAGACGGGGTTGCGCTCGGAACGACCCACGAGCGCGGCGAGTGGTCGCTCGAGCCGAGCCGAACCGAGATGCACCGGGTGATGGAAGGCCACACCGAGCTCTGGAGTCAAATGGGCTTGGCGTGAGAGCGCTCTTGACTTTCATAGCCCTGTCAGCCGCCGGGCTGTTGACGCGAGCGCTCCTGATGCCACCCGATTACGGCCGCGCTCCAAGGCTCGCGGCTGTCGTCGACGGCGGCAAAATGGAAGAGTTCCTCCAGACTGTCGGGGAGAAGGAAGTCGTCCTTCGCTGGGTCGCGGATGGCGCGCCAGAAAAAGGCTGGCCAGAAGTGAGCGCCGTTCTCGAGCGGCGCTGCGTTTCTTGCCACTACACCGACGAAGCGGCCTTCGAGATCCTACCCCTCGACGCCTACCGGCCGGCCGCGCGCGCGGCCAAGGTCGAGCCCGTCCTGCGCGAAAAAATCACCGGCGGAACGATGGGCGAATATCTAGAGAGCCCGAAAGCGCAGAGAGCGCTGCTCGCTTGGATCGACGCGGGCGCACGCGAGACGACGTGGCCCGAGGCGCAGGAAATATTGAGCGAGCACTGCGTGCATTGCCACAACCCCGAAGGCGTTGAAGGCATCCCGAGGCTCGATGTCCATCGTCCCGCAGCAAGACTCGCGACGATGCCCGAGCCCGAGCCGCGTCCGTTCCTGCTCCCCACCGTCGTGCTCGTCGCTTCGAGCCTAGGGCTCGCCGTTTACGGGCGGTTGCGCACGTCTCCCGGCATGGCGACGGAGAGCTCTCGCACCCCCCGAAACTCTTGACGCGGTCCGGGCGGAGCGACGTAAAGAAGCTCGTCTACCGTCACGCTCATAGCTTCAACCTAGCATGGGCATAGACAGCAAGGGCGATTCGGAACTACGTGTTTTCTCCGACCTATTTGCCCGTTATGAGGATCGCATCAAGCGACATCTACTAGCCTTGTCGTCTGCATTCGTCCGCTCGAATTCATCGTTAGGCAGCGCGCACTCAGCCGCCCTACGACGTCCACGTCCACGACTGGGACGCGGTTCAGGTCCCCATCCTCGTCGACGACGAATGGGAAGGGCGCCGAGGAAGCTCGTTTACTGGCGCAGCGCGGCAGGTTCTATCATGTGCTCGACTGACCGACGGGCCGGTTTCTTTTCGGGACTCCGTTCGCGAAGCAAACCTGGGCCGAGGGACTGACAGAGCTCGGACGGCCGATTCGAAGGGCCGAAATCGATCGCACCGAGGAGGTGATGTCGACGGCCGGGAACGTCGTATTTGCCGGCAGCTACGAAGGCTACTTCTACGCGCTCGATGCCGAGAGCGGCAAAGAGCTGTGGCACATTTATCTCGGGGGCGTCGGCGCCGGCGCCACCATGTCGACGGCTCCTATCAGCTATCTGTCGAACGGCAGCACCTCGTGACGATGTCGTCGGGGCACGGGGTGTTTACCATCGAGTTGGCGGGGAACCGTAGCGCGCAACGGATCGGCCAACTCGATCAACGAACGCGGAACCGTGTCTGCCGAACAGCCAGCTCGTCGCCGTCGAGATCGATCGCGCGAAAAGTGACTTGGTACTCCCCGGATTCGAGATCGGAGAGGGCGACTCGGCGCGACACGAGCAGAACGGGCTCCCCATCAGAGCTCGGGGCCTTGTCCTCCACATACATTACGGGTCGGCCGTCGACGGTCCGCATGTCCATGACGAGGTTGAAGTCCTTCTCGTCTGGATTGATCAGCTCGACATAGAGAATGAGCTCGTCCGCTCTGTCGAACGTGCGGGTCGTGACCGGTGGCATCGGCAAAACGGCATCGACGCGGTTATATCCCGCCACCGGGATGCGCGACTCCATCACGCTCGATAGAGCCATCCCGCGAAGCAACCCTGCCTTCAGCGCGGGCACCTCCAGGTCTACGAGAACCGAGCCTGTACGGTCAGCGCCCGACTCGTACAGCGCGACGCGAAGCTGGTACGAGCCAGGCTCCAGGCGAAGCTTACCCATCGCTCGGAAGCCGTCCCGCGTGAGTTGATTTCGCGCACCCGCCGGCAACGCAAGGGCGACGCGGCTAGTAACGCTATCGGCGAGCTCACCGTCATAGCGGAACGCCCCTATCCAAACTTCGACGTCGTCGTAAATCTTCCCGTCGCGCTCGTCGAAATGGAAGGCCGTAACGTCACTCGAGACCACCACCGGCACGAGAGCCGTCTCGCCGTCCTGGCCCATTGGCGCGGCAGCGACACGTAGCGCAAGGCCTGTGACAGGAACGGGCTGCGCCAAAGCCTCCTGAAGCTCCGGCGCGCTCGCAGTGGAGCCCCAGACCGACACCGTTTTGGGCGACGCGTCCGGGGCAGTCGAGTAACCGTGGCGCGTGCGGACATCTACTCCATCGCGTTTGACGCGCACTTCGATTCTTTGAAACTCTCCTGGCTCCCGTTCCGTTTCGGGGCTGAACCCAAGGAGATAGTAGCGGCTCGTATCGGAAACGATTCGATCGAGGCCCGCCTCGAGATCGTTATTTGTGAGCGTCATACCTCCGGTGAGCTCGGAGAGTCGTCGAAGGTTGCGAAGAGCCGTCGCACGGTCGGAAAGCAACGACGCCGTACCGAGCATTGCGTCCTCCGCGGCAAACGCCGCCCCCGGCGCATAGACCGAGTCATTGACCCCGACCGTGGGCACGCCGGCGGGTCCGCTAGCAATTTGAATGAGATCGTCGGCAACGGAGCTCAAACCGCCCGGATTGAGCGCGTAAATCGCCACATTGGCACGCGCAGCCCGGTCCAACACACTCGCAAGCTCCCTACGGATACTCTCGGAGTAAGGCCGCCCGTTGAAATTCTCGGCGTCGTAGTCGAGGCCTTCGCTGATCCAGACCAGCGCCTTGCGCCGACCCCGCACCGTCTCGAGAAACGCGCATTGCGCCCCCAGAAACTTCAACGTGTCGAGATTTCTTCGCCCACGCTCGCGCTCCGCCGGCGGCGTCACGTAATTTTCTATAGAGCCGCCGGGCAGACCGCTCTGAGACTGAGCGTCCAACCGCTCGAGCGTCGACGAGCGAAGCATGCGACCCATAAATCGATTGACCGTCGCCACAAGTGCCGCTCGGTTCATCGTGAACGGGCGATAGAGCCCGCTGGTAAACGAGACCGACACGAGGTCGTGGGGGCCGAGCGAGCGCTCGAGGAACCCACGCGCCAACTCGCGCACTCGGCCGCTCCTACGGGCATCGACGTGAAGGTCGTCCAGAACGAGGACGAACAGGCGGCCGGATGCCGTGGCGTCATTCGTCGCCACCGCGTAGTCTTCGGAAAGCGGCGCGACATCCGCCCCCGATTTCGAACGGCGTGCTGGCTCAGGAAGCTCGATGAGGCTGAACGCTGTGATGTCTCGCGGCTTTCCGCTCTCATAAAGCTCGAAGTCCTCAACGTTGAGGTCGGAGACGAAACGGCCATCTTGGTCCGTCACGATGACATCCACCAGCAGGAGCCGAACCCCGCCACGAAAACGTGGTATTCGGTCTTGATCGGCTTCTTGCCCGCCGACGATCGGCGCGAGAATGAAAAGTACGAGCAAGCTTGCGGAAAACGAGCATCCCAGACGGTGATACATTGTCGGCAGTATAACTCCGCCTTCGCCAGAACGGTCGGCTCGGCTATAAAGCAGCGAGCCTGCGCACGTAGCTCGCGCAAATAGTTGCGCGTTACAAGTAGCTGACCAGACTCGACTCAGCAGTCATCAACGCGGATTCCCCTGCCCAAGAAGTTGCGCGCACGGGTATGGCTTGCTCACGACACGCACGGGCAAACTCCGTTAATCTGCTATTCTGAACGATTTGGAGTCGTGGGCCCACGTCCGGCGAGGCTGGTTCGAGACTCGCTATATAGGGAAGTAGTCGCTTGTTATTTCATTATCCAGGAGGCAAACATGAGCAAGGAAGCCATCGCCAAAACCAACAGGGAGTTTGAAGAAGCGACCCAAAGTACGACGCCACATGCCGGACCTGCTCATCAACGACCAAATGATGCCGCGCAAGAGCGGCGTCGAGCTCCTCACCAAGCTGCGGAAACCACCCGAGCTGAGATCCATCCCCGTGATTTTCTTGACAGCTCGTGCACGCACTGAAGCTAGGATCGAAAGCCTCGAAGCGGGCACCGACAACTATCTGACCAAGCCCTTCGACACCACCGAGCTCCTCGCCAACGGCTCTAAATGCACGGGCGTGTACGCCCGAAAAATCTCCGGCCACCTGACGACCGGTCAGAACTCCAGTGACTTCAAATATTCGTAGCCAATACGGGCAGCTTCGAAAGGATCGAGGCGGGACTCGTCCTGTTCGATGTAGAAGTGCCGGGCACCCGTGCCATCCATTCGCCCAAATATCGTTTTGAAATCGATCACGCCCGTCCCCACTTCGGTGAAGTGCCTGGCTTCCGTATCATCCATATCCTTCACATGGACGAGAGGAAAGCGCCCCGGGTACTGCGCAAAGTATTGGAACGGGTCGGCGCCAGCTTTGGTGATCCAGTAGAGATCGATTTCCACAACGACGCGCTCCTCATCGGTCCTTTGCAAGAGAAGATCGAAAGGTAACGCCCCCTCCATCGGTACAAACTCGAAGTCATGGTTGTGGTAGGCGAGCGTCAACCCGCCGGCGCTGCACGACTCCCCCGCTTCGTTCAAGACGTCCGCGATGGGGCGATAGTCATCGAGGCTCTGTCTGTCCTCTAGCTCGATCCACACACAAACCAGATAATCGTTGCCTATCGTCTTGGCTGCCTCGATGGCCTCTTTCCGGCGCTCCGGGTCGCGAAGGGTACCTAGAAACACGTGACTGAAAGACGACACCAGCCCTGCCGTTTCTAGCCAGCCGGACACGACGTTCGGTTTATTTCTATAGAAGTCGAAGACCTCGACCTCGTGAAACCCGATCTTGGCCACGCGCTCGAGCCGGTCCGCCCAGCCCGTTGTCGGAAGCGCCGTTACTGCGGCGAGCGCGCCGCACGCGCGCAGAAAACCGCGGCGCTCGACTCCCACGCCGGATGTCATATAGCTAGACACATGCATCTCACGTCGCACTGGGTTTTATCGACGCACGCCCAGCCGCGCCAAAAGATTCTCGAACTGCGGGTCACCGTGAAGTGGCTGGAGCTGCGGGTCGGCACCAATCGCGAGCACACAGCTGGCATGACTCTCGTAAGCTGTCTCGAACATCTCGAGTGCGCGCTTCCGATCGCCCAAGGCGAGGTGTGCGAGGCCGACCGCTGTGGGTGAGCTGATGGCATGAGGGTTTTGCTCGAGCCAGCCCAGGTACCAATGCCAGAACGATTCGAGACGCTCGAACTTCAGCGGCTCTTCATCCATAGGATCGGCCATTCGATCGGCAAGCTGCTGCGCAGCTCCGACGGCATCCACTTCGCGCTCGGCGTGCCAGTGAGCTTGCAGCAGGCACCAAAGAGCATTCAGATTATCGGGATCGAGCTCCAACGTGAGCTCGCAGATACCGACCGCCTCGTCGAAACGCCGCGCCTGAAAGTAGAACCATCCTGCATCGGCCTTGATCACCGTCGACACGGGGTCGATGGCCATCGCGCGCTCCACCTCCGCGACAGCTTCATCGTGTCGCCCCATTAGCGAGAGAAAAGTCGCGTAGCCGTGCCGTAGTTCGGCTGACGCCGGCCGAAGCTGGAGCGCGCGCCGATAGCTCTTATCCGTGCGCTCCCAGTCGCCGTAGAGCTTTATGGCTGCCAGGTGGGCGTGCGCCTCGCCAAACTGTCGTGCAGAGCCAGAGCCCGCAGGACCGCCCTACAAGAGCGCGCCGCGGAGGCCATCGGGTCGCCGGGCATGCGGACCAACGACTGAGCCATCGCCAGGTGGGCTCGTGCGAAGTCCGGGTCGATGGCAACGGCCCGTTCAAAATGACGGAGACTTTCTGTCGCATCGTCGGGCGATCCACTCTCGGCCAGAAAACGCCCTCGCAGATATTCCTGCTGGCGCGAGAATCCGTCCCCTGTGGCACGGAGCTCTCCGATCTGAACTGCCACACCGCGCCGAGCAGAAACGCCGCCAGCAGAGATGCCACCGCTGCCCGCAGGAGCCTCGAGCTCCCCTTTCGCTCCGGCGCGTCCTTTGCTGCGTTCGAAACGCACTCTACTTCAGCCATGAATCGATAGCCGTAGCGCGGTACTGTGCGGATAAAACGAGGCTCGGAAGCCTCGTCACCGAGAGCGGTGCGGATCTGTTTGATACGCCATCGACGGCTTCGCGGTGAGCGACTTGTGGTACCAGCCGGCCGACGGGCTACCTGTCTACATGGCGAATCTGGGCCGCGACTACTTGCTGACCTCGAACCGCATCTATGACGTCACGAGCCAAGAATGGCGGGTCGCTTGGATGGCCAACGGTGCCGGCACGGTGCAGGGCGCCGATTTCGGAACGTTTTCGGCGGCAACGAAAGACGGCGCGATCGTGATGAGCTCGCCGGGCGACGGGTACGGTCTTCAGCGCGTTGTATTCTCCGAGATCACCGACGCCTCGTTCAACTGGTCGAGCGAATACTTGCTGGCCGACGGCAAGACCTGGCGAACTGTGACGCGCATGAGAGCCAAACGGTACGAGCGCTAGTGCTCGAGCTCGGCTACACTTCGGTCCATGATAACTGCGCGCGCCGATGTCATAGGCAGTTTGCTTCGACCTCAGGAGCTTCTCCACGCGCGGGAAGCCCGGGCCGCCGGTCGATTGTCTCAGAACGAGCTCAAAGGGGTCGAAGATCGCGCTGTGGATGAGGCCGTGGCGCTTCAAGAGGGAGTCGGCCTCGAAGTCGTGACGGACGGCGAGATGCGCCGAAGCTCCTTCCAGAGCCAGATGACTGACGCCGTGTCGGGTTTCGCCGAGCATGGACTGGACGCCTTTCTCTGGGGCAAGTGGCGGAGCAACGAGCTCGAAGATTGGAACGTGGAGAGGCCGGAGCTTGCGGTCATCTCCAAGCTCGAGCGTCGACGCTCCCTGTCGGGAAACGAGCTCGTCTATCTCAGCGCCCGTGCCAAAGCGACGCCGAAGATCACGCTGCCCAGCCCAACGCTTTTCATCAACTTCTGGTCGCCTGAAACGTCGCGCGGCGTCTACCCGACCCTCGACGTCTATTTGTCCGATGTCGTCGCGCTCTTGCGCGAAGAAGTAGCGGAGCTCTCATACCTCGGCGCTACCTATATTCAATTGGACGCTCCGCACTACACTTCACTGCTACACGCCACGAACCGTGAGTTCTACGAACGCCAAGGATGGACCATCGAAGGCTGGCTCGATCGCGGGATCGAGCTCGAGAACGCGGTGATGGAAGGCCATCCCGAGCTGACCTTTGGGTTTCACCTCTGACGAGGCAACCAGAACAGCCGGTGGCTGTCCGAAGGTGACTACGAGCCGATCGCTCGCGCGTTGTTCTCGAAGATCCAGGCCGACCGGCTTCTTCTCGAATATGACGACGAGCGCTCAGGCTCGTTCGCACCTCTCCGCCACGTCAACGAAAAAGCCGTCGTCGTTCTTGGATTGGTGGGGACCAAAACGTCCGAAACACCGTCCAGCAAAGAGCTCGAAAGGCGGATCCGAGAAGCCTGCCAGGTGTTACCCAAAGAGCGGCTCGCCCTTTCGACGCAATGCGGTTTCTCGACTTCCATCGTGGGAAATCGTATCTCCGGCGCCGACCAAGAGGCCAAACTGCGCCGAGTCGTGGAAACCTCAGGAATCGTCTGGGGGTGACGCCGTACTATGTCGTGATGCCGCCGTCGAGCACCATCGTCGTTCCCGTCGTGTAAGAGGACTCGTCCGAGGCGAGGTAAACCGCCATCGCCGCGATCTCCTCCGCTGTTCCGAGCCGCCCGAGGGGTTGCCGCGCAATGAAATCCTTTCGTGCCGTTTCCGGGTTGTCGAAGGCGGCAATACGCTCGTCCAATGACGGCGTTTGTACGGTCCCTGGGCAAATACAGTTGCAACGAATGCCAGCGTCTATGAAGTCGGACGCCACGGATTTCGTGAGCCCAATGATGGCGGCTTTGCTCGTCCCGTAGACGAAGCGCGTCGGAAACCCGCGGAGCGAGGACGCGACCGAGGACATATTAATGATGGACCCGCTGCCGCGCGCGATCATCTTCGGCATGAAAGCACGGATCATGCGATACATGCTGCGGACGTTGAGCTCCATCGTGAAGCCCCAGTCGTCGTCACTGCACTCGAGGATCGTGCCGTGATGGACGAAGCCGGCACAGTTGAAGAGAATGTCGGGCCCTTCGAGCTCGGAGGCGAGCGTCGTGATGGCGTCGCCGTCCGTTACATCCAGAGCACGCACATCGATCCTATCCGTCCCGCTGAGCTCGGCCAACCTGGCCTCGTTCACGTCCGTCGCGAGAACATGTGCGCCTTGATGTGCGAAAACCAGCGCGGTCGCTTTGCCGATACCCTGGGCTGCCGCCGTGACGAGAGCGAGCTTGCCCTTGAGCCGAGTTGTCACTCGAGCTCGAGAGGCTCGCTTTGGAAGGCGGGAGCGGGCTCGATATCGGGATGGCCGTTGATGATGCGGGCGCACGTGTTCCAACGCAGCACCGCATCGTCTTTTCCCTCGGGACTGAGTTTCTGCGCTTTCTCGTAGTGAGCCATCGCCTCTTCGAGCCCCTCATAGGCGAGGGGCCCGCAGCCTGGAATCCCTTTGTCATACTGGGACTTCGCGCGGCGTTCCGCAATGAGACCCGTGAAATATTCCTTCTCGTAATCGCTCTGCAGCGACTTGGCGAGCTCGCGCGATTCACGAACTCTCTGACTGAACCCGCGTGCATATTGGTCAGTGAGCACGAGAAGAAGCGTCGAGATGGCCAGCTGATCGCCCAGGTCCACTACGAGCACGTCGCGGCAAATGCTCTCCGCTTCCAACGGCTCGTTCAAAGCGCGATACCAACCCGCCTTTTCTAGTGCCGAGTCGATGGCGTTTTCGGAAATCGACTTGAGCTCGAATTGTTTTACGAGAAATTCCAGAGAAAAAAAGCTGCCGCGGCGGTTCCCGTGAGAGCGCTACCGTAACAGATGAGGACGATGGGAACGTGCAAGTGCTTCAACTTCAAACCGTCATATAGAGTGTAACGGAATCGATGCGCCCCGTGGAACAAGGGGAGCGAGATCAGCACGAAAAGATAAGCCCGGGCTAAAGGATGGCTAACCAAGCTCACCATTGAATCGTATCCCGGAACGTCGATCCATCCCAATGGGATCAGGAGCCCGGTCACGAGCACGTGTAGAGGGAAAAGGAGCGCGGCGACCGTGCCTCCGGCACTGAAGAGAAACCAAAGCAGAGGTGTCATTTTCTTCAGCATGACTACCTTCCGAGCCAGAACCACGCCACGACGGCGGAAACGACGCCCCAACCGATATAGTTCGACACGATGATCAATATGTCCGGCACGCGTTTTCCAGACAGCCGGACTTCCATGGCCTTCGGAGCCGCGAGAAACCACGTCTGCGTGTGAAACAAGACGGCAACGAAGATCAGAACGTTGAGTACTACGGCGAGAGGAGACGACATCCACGTCTCGAAACGCGCGTAAGCTTCGGACCCGTTGGCGAGCGAGCGTACCTGCCACAAGGTCAAGAGAGAGAAAATCGCGACGGGTACGCTGGTCAGCTCGCGCAGCACAAACTTCATGTAACCCCAGCTCGAAAGCCACCACCAGACAGACACGGGGTGCCGATACCATTTCGGATGGTAGAGGGTGTAGCCCGACTCGGTCGTCATTTCGAGGACCAGGGGAGAATGGTCTCGAACCAGTTCGCCGCACCCGTCAGCTTGTAGCGCTGGATCGCACCGGCGGGGTCAACATCCTTAGGGCAGACTTCCGAGCATTCGCCTACGAACGTACACTGCCACATGCCATCATCCTGCGAGAGAATCGAAAGGCGTTCCAAAGCACCTTCGTCGCGCGAGTCCAAGTTGTAGCGCTGCGCGAGGGCGATAGACGCCGGGCCGATGAAGTTCGGCTCGAGCCCGATCACCGGACAAGCGGAATAGCACAAAAGACAGTTGATACACATGCTGTATTTCTTGTACGCGTCGAGCTCGTCCGGGCTCTGCCGGTACTCTCCTTCAGAGAGAGCTTTTTCTTCTTTGCGGATGATCCACGGCTTCACTTTCTTGAGCTTCGTCATGAACGACGTGATGTCCACCACGAGGTCTCGGATTACGGGGAAGTAGCGCAGCGGCTCGATTCGGATCGGGCCGGGCGCGTACTGGCTCAGAAACGCCGCGCAGGTGAGCGTCGGCTCGCCGTTCACCATCATCCCGCAACTGCCGCATACACCCATCCGGCACGACCATCGGTGGGAGAGAGAGCCGTCGATGTTGTCCTTGATGTGGTTGATCGCATCGAGGACGGCCCAATCGTCGCGGAACGGTACGTCGTAGTCCTGGAAAGTGGGCTCCGATTCCTGCTCCGGTCGATAGCGGCTTACGCTTACGGTGATGGTATCGGCCATGCTCACCTACTTTCCATAAACCCGTTTACCAGGTGGCCAGCGAGTAATGCTGACCGGCGTGTATTCGATTCTGGGCGCGTCCGATTCTGTTCGGTACGCGAGCGAGTGTTGTAGGAACTTGTCGTCGTCCCGCTCGGGAAAATCCGTTCTCTGGTGCGAGCCCCGCGACTCATGGCGAGCCTTGGCGGAATGGATGATAGCCTCGGCGGAGTCCATCATGTAGCCGAGCTCGAGCGCAGCGGTGAGCTCGGTATTGAACGTGTGGCTGTGGTCATCGAGTGCGATGTTATCGGCCCTCTCGCGAAGCTTCGCTAACTCCTCGGCACCTCGCTCGAGGTCCTTCCCGTTGCGGTAGATGCCGACGCACTCTTCCATAATCTTCTGCATTTCTTCGCGAACGGTAGCGATGCGCTCCGTGCCGCCTTGCTTTTCGAGAAAGTCTTTCTCGAGGCGCCTCTGCTCGTCTCCGACCTGAGCGGAAATGGCAGAGATCCCATTGCCTTCTACCTCGAGGGCGAACTTGGCGGCGGCATTACCCGCGCGTGCCCCGAACACGAGGAGCTCGGTAAGCGAGTTCGAGCCGAGGCGATTCGCGCCGTTGATGCTGACGCACGCGGCCTCTCCCGCCGAGTAGAGTCCGGCAAGTGGCGTGGCGCCGTCCAGGTCCGTATGAACACCTCCCATGATGTAGTGGACCACAGGGCGGACCGGGATCATTTCGTGAACGGGATCGATGTTCACGTATTTGCGACAAAGCTCCCGCACGAAAGGAATGCTCTTGTCGATCTTCGCTTTGCCGAGATGACGGATGTCTAGATGAACGTAATTGCCGTACGGGCCTTCGAAAGTGCGGCCTTTCTCTTGCTCTTGCACGAACGCTTGGGAGAGCCGATCTCTCGGGCCCAGCTCCATCGAGCGCAATACGGGGTGAGGCTCGGGTTTGCCTAGATCATAATCCTGAAGATAGCGGTAGCCGTCTTTGTTCAAAAGCCAGCCGCCTTCCGCGCGCGAAGCTTCGGTAATCAGGATACCGGTGAACGGGAGTCCGGTCGGGTGGTACTGCACGAACTCCATATCTTTGAGCGGCGCGCCCGCGCGGTAGGCAAGCGACATGCCGTCGCCGTTCTTGATGTTGGCGTTAGTGGTGAACGGGAAGACTTTCCCACAGCCGCCCGTGCAAAGCATCACCGACTTCGCCAAGATCGTGACGATCCTACCGGTGGCGAGCTCGATGGCGACGACGCCGCGACAGCGCCCGTCGTCCACCAATAGCTTGGTGACGAAATACTCGTCGTAGCGTTGTATCGGATCGTATTTGAGCGTCGTTTGAAAAAGTGCATGGAGCATGTGGAAGCCGGTCTTGTCGGCGGCGAACCACGTGCGCTGTTTCTTCATCCCCCCGAATGGGCGGACGGCAACCGAGCCATCGGATAGCCGACTCCACGGACAACCCCAGTGCTCTAGCTGCAACATTTCACCGGGAGCCTCGTTGACGAAAAGCTCGACTGCATCTTGGTCGCAAAGCCAGTCCGCTCCCGAAATCGTGTCATAGGCGTGATCGTCGAGACTGTCGTCGTCTTTGATGACCGCGGCCGCTCCACCTTCCGCTGAAACGGTGTGACTTCGCATCGGGTAGACCTTGGAGACCACGGCGAGACTGAGCTTGGGGTCGGTTTCCGCGACGGCGATCGCCGCGCGCAAACCAGCGCCGCCACCGCCGACGATGAGCACATCGTGGGAGAAAACGTCCATCAGAGTCGAAAGGGTATGACGCGCGGTCGAATTGTGTCAACCTTTTATGTCTGTTACTTCGCCAGCGGATCGGGGCGCACTTGGAAGTGAACGCGGTCCCTTGCACTTGCTGCGATCGAACTCTCCCAGGTGGCCACTACCGAGAGACGTCCAGACGACGCCGTTCGTATCAATATCAGCACCGCGTACGCCGAAACCAGGCAACGGAGGGTTGTAGGTCTCAGCCAGCCCCGTCTCCGGGTCGTACCGCGTGATGGAGCCGGGAAAAGCGAATGAATTGGAGCCCCATACGGACCCGTCCGCGGGATTCGGCATTACCGCGACGTGGGCCCCACCGGGCCGGACACTCGATATGTCGGGTCTGGTCATCTTGTTTATAGCCGATCGGGAGTTCTATACGCCGTTCCGTTCGACAAGGATAAGCTCGAAGGGAACGGGAGTCCCGTTCCCGTGACGCCGGACGTGCGCCAGTCGCTCACTTCCGACTTCGCTCACTTCGCATCGGCCGCCGCTAACCTGGCCTACCTCACGGGAGCGGAGGAGGCCCGCGTCGTGAGAGTCGACCGCTATGGCCATTCCACTCCACTATTCGACCAGACCGGCGACTATCGTTACCCGAACCTCTCACCGGATGGTCAGCGTCTGGCGCTCACCATCCGGGGCAATCTCGGCTTGGACGTTTGGGTTTATGCGCTCGAACGCGGCACGCGTTCACGCCTCACGAGTGACGGAGAAAGTCTTTTTCCCACATGGTACCCGGATGGCGAGCGCGTCACATTCTCTACAGGTGAGGGCACAGTCTTCATCAAGGGAGCCGATGGGAGCGGCGAGGTCGAGCGCCTTGACGTCCAGAGCCGCGTGTTAGGACCGCGATGGTCTCCGGATGGCCAAACTCTGTTTTTTTTCACAGACCAACGCGCTACCACGGGAGTCAATATCGAGCTGTTCCGAGACGAGACCGTAGCGCCGTTCACGGCGGGACAGTTCAGCGAGTTATGTCCACAGTTCTCCCCTAACGGTCGTTGACTGGTCTACATATCCGACGAGTCGGGACGAGAAGAAATCTACGCACAGGCTTACCCCAGCCCCAGCGAAAAATATACGCTTTCGACCGGGGGCGGGACGGAGCCCGTCTGGTCACGCGATGGTCGAGAGATTTCTATCGCGACGGCGATCGTATGATGGTCGTCCCGCTTCAGCTCGAGCCAGCTTTTCGTCCGGAAGCTCCGCGGATGCTTTTGGAAGCGCCCTTCGCGTCCAATCCGGGCGGCTATCCCAATTACGACGTCTTGCTGGATGGCACAGGGTTCATCATGATCGAAACGGACGCGACGGAAAGCAACGAGATCCATGTGGTGCTGAACTGGACTGAAGAACTGAAACGATTGGTTCCTACTCAATGACTCACGGCGATTTTCTGCGAGTAGAGGGCCAGCTCGCCGTTCTCGCTGGCGGGGCCGGACGGGAGTGTTGTCAGGGCTCCAATATCTGCTAACATCCGGCCAGCGAGTTTTCGAATGCAAACAGCAGCGCGCGATCAGAGTGCGCAGGAGAAAACCGTGCAACGTGGCCTGATCATGAACGCTGTTTTGATCCTCCTCATTGCCGCCTGTGCCGCCGGCGAGCAAGCTGCGACGACGCCGGAGGAGGCGCCAACTTCCGGCGCCGACAAGCAGTTTCTGTTGACCTACCCGAACCTGGCGAATCCTGGTGGTGAGGTGCTGTTCGAGAACGAGCGAGTGGTCGTGCAACGGTTCCTCGTGGGCCCAGGCGAATGGGAAGGCATCCACTCTCATCCCGGCAACCAGCTCTACGTGCACGTCAAGGGCGGACAATGGTCCGGCATTATCGGCGGGGGCGAGCCTACGCTTTCCCGTTCCGCCGCCGAGGACGGTTCCATGGGCTGGATGGACCCGATCCCGCTGAGCAAGGGGCACGAATCCGGCAACACCGGCGATACCCCGATCGATTTGATCTGGGTGACGCTGAAGGAAGGTGCACCGGCGTCCCCCGATGTCGATCACCCAGGGCAGATCTACCCGGACATCCCGCTTGAGTTATTGCTCGAGAACGACCGCATGATCGTGCAGCGTGTCCAGGTCGATCCGGGGGAGTGGGAGGGGATCCACTCGCACCCCGGCAACCAAATCTACATCCACATCGAGGGAGGCGTCTGGTCGGAACGCCGCGGCGGCGAGCAGTTCGATCCGTCACCGTTCTCGGAGACCGGCTCGGTGGGGTGGAAGGACGCTGTCGACCTGAGCGTAGGCCACGAGTCGGGCAACACCGGCGACACTACCATCGATCTCATCTGGGTGACGCTTAAGTAACAGCGGCGATAAAGCCCGTCTGTGGCCCCGTTCCGCCGCACCGACGCTTCAGCAAGACACGCAGTTGTCGTGGGCTTCGAGCCTACGAGACGGGTGGGTTGAGGCTTCTCCTCTCTGACTAGACCGCTATCAGCACCGCGATGAAATTATGATAGTGAGGAGCACAATGCCAATCATAAAGCCTATTTCGGACTTGAGGAACAAGGCGAACGAGATCTCGATGTTAGTGCACACGTCGCAGGAGCCGATCTTCATCACCAAGAACGGCGAGGGCAATATGGTAGTGATGTCGATGGCTCACTACGCCCAGATGCAAATGACGATCGATTTATTGACGACACTCAGAGCCGCGCAGTCGCAGCTCGCCTCAGGACAAAAAGGCCATACGCTTCGTCAGGTGATGAGCCGGGTTCGGAAGAAACTGCGTGCCAGATAAAGCCGAGTTCGTCGTTCGACTCCTGTCCATTGCCGAAGACGACCTCGACGAGATCGTCGCTTATGTCGCCCTGGATAATCTCACCGCGGCGTTGAAATTGGCGGGCCGTTTCGAATCGGACGTAGCTAGCCTCGCGCGCTTCCCCGAACTAGTGGACTGTTACGGTCCACTAGACCGTCATTCGCCGGTGGTAGGTCCACCACTCGATGAGTAGGAGCACGAGCGCGACGAGGATCAAGGCGAGCCACGGCTCCCCGCCGCCAACAGAGCCCGTGAGGTAGTCGACGCGACCGGCGTCAAGGCTCTCGCCCGCGAAAGCGGATGCGTTCACGGCCGAGACTTTGGGGCTCAAGAGGTTCGCCGAGACCACGAGTTCGCCATCCGCCGTGCGCACCGAGTACAGCCCCGGCGCTTCGGGATTGAATGCGGTGATGTCACCAAGCGAGCGGGTCGGAACTTCGTTGCCGCGTCCGTCGGTAACCGACGCCACGCGCGCCTGCACGGTGAAACGCCCGAGCGCCGCGGACACGACATCGGTGCTCGTCAGCCAAGTCACGGCGTTGGCGAGAAAAATGGGAAAGCCCGCTTGGAGCGGGAAGCTCGAATCGGCGATATCGAAGGTGAGCTCGGCCCAACGCAAAGGATTCTCGCCGACGATGAGTACCGGTTCCGCAGCGGTTCCCGCGATGACTTCGTGCTTTCCCGGGTCGACGCGGGCCGCGCGCTCTACGACGACGTCGGTCAAAGACACGTGGCTCAAAATGGGATGATCGCTCGTGACACCCGCCAGCGAGAAATCCCTCAGGTCTACGCCAGCGGGAGCTGGTAGCCAGACGCGCCCCGTTGGGCGAAACAAGAGGACGGGCGCCACGGGGCGCTGCTCGGGCGCGAAGCGATCGAAAACATACAGCCCGGGTATATCGCCGTCACCTTCAGGAACAGAGTAATCTTCCGGAGCCACGATCTCGAGAGCCACCCGCGGGTCGAGGTCCAAGAGCGTCTCGAGGTAGGCATTGCCGCGCGTCACGAGCACCGTCTCGACGCGACGCGGCGCGGCGAGATAGGTGTAGGCAACATTATCCAAAGCGAAAGCATCATCCGGTGAGTCGATAAGCACGCGAATCGGGCCCGAGAGAAAGTTGTCTATATCGACAGGCTCGCCGAGCACTTGCCCAGGCGCGAGGGTAACGGCGCGCTGTCCCGAAGCGCCTCCCGCCCCGTCGATTTGCATCGCAACGCGTTTCAGCTCCGTGCTGTAATTCGAAAGCTCGAGAAAACCTTCGTAGCGCGTTGGCTCGGCCGGAACCGGCCGGAGAGCGAAGGCGGTAATGGCCACGTTGTCGGAAGGCTCGAACACCGAAATGGTCTGGACCGAGTCGGGAATATCTCGAACCAGAACCCCATCACCGATGAAGTAAACCTCCGTATCCTCGTGTTGCGTCGAGAAAGCATAGCCCTCGAGAAACTTGCCCCGGTCTTCGAGACACGGCTCGATCCCATCGAGAAGCTCGAGGGCGCGACGGCGACTGACGAAACCCGTCGCTGGCAGTTGCCCGCAGGTATCGGTCACCATGAACTCGCTCGAAGGGCTGCCTTCGTTCAGAAGGTCATGGGCATGCGCGAGCGCAAGCTCCCACCGCGTGTCACCGGAAGACGTCGTCGCCAACATCGTTGGCGAGTTGTCGAGGATGACCGCGATATGTCGGGCGCGCCCCGAGAGCGCTTCAATGACGGGCTTGCCGATCGCGGCCGCGATGGCGAGGCCGATGGCGAGAGCCACGAGGAGCGACACGAGCCAGCGCCAGAAATCGGATCGCCTCTTGCGCTCTTGCATCACGCGCACCCAAATAAAAGTGGACGGCACGGTCACGCGCTGCGGTGGCGGCTTCAGCCAATAGAGAAAGGACACGACACCGAACGTGGCCGCGGCCAAGAGAAACATTTGAAAAAACGTCAGCGCGAGAAAGCTCATGAGGGCGTCAGCGTATGAAACGGTCCTGTTTGAATATCCGGATGATCAAGTTTTCGAAGGGTATCGGTGTTTGTGTCTGCACGTAGCCCCAACCGTAGCGGGAGCAATAAGACTCGATGCCGGTCTTGAGCTTTTCCATCTCCGTTTTGTAGGCTGCGATGAGCGTCGGCGACATTCTGAGTCGCTGCGACGTTCCGTTCTCGGAGTCAACGAGCATCGCTTCGTCCGGCAATTGCGGCTTGAGCTCCTCGGGCGTGAGGATTTGCACGTTGAATACATCGTGGCGGAACATGCGGAGGAAGTCGAAGGCGGGCTCATAGCCTTCCGGATCCATGAAGTCGGAAGCGATCACGACCAGGCCGCGCCGCCGCTTCGTGCCGAAAAACGTCTTAAAAGCGCGCTCGAGAGACGTCTCCCCCGTCATCTCCATTCGATCGAGAAATCGGAAGATGCGCCAGATTTGGTTGCGACCGCGCTTTGCGGCGATCTGGTCGGAGACGCCGTTCGAAAAACCAACGACGCTGACGCGGTCGAGATTCAAAAGCCCGATATAGCCGAGCGCCGCCGCGACTTTGCGGGCATAGTCGAACTTGGGCGGGTCGCCGAAGGCCATGGAGTTACTGGCATCGACGAAGAAGTAGATCGGCAAGTCCGCCTCTTCGTCGAAGATCCGCAGAATGAGCTTGTCGAGACGAAGGTAAGCTTTCCAGTCGACATCTTTGGTGTCGTCGCCGCTGACGTAAGGCCGGTAGTCGGCAAACTCGACGCCGGTGCCCCTCTTTCGGGCCCGGTGCTCGCCGCGCAAATGCCCTGGAACCATGCGGTTGGCGACGAGCTTGAGGTATTCGAGCTTCCGCAGGAACTCCGCGTCAAAAAGCGTGCTGACTTCATTCATGTGCGGCACGCATTATAGCCACAAATATTCTCCCGGAACACCCTATGAGCCGCTTGACGCGCGCCCGTTCGTTTGGTCTGATAGATAGATCCCAAAAAAATCTCCCCTCCAACACAGGTCTAGGCGGTTGAAGCGATGAAACGTCGTTTTCTGCCGGCGGTTCTGCCGCTGGTCTTGTGTGCCCTCCCGAGTAGCGCTTTCGCTCAATTACAGTCTCTGGTCCATCGACTTCTCGTCCGACCCCGTCGTGCTCGAGTGGGCCCAAGATCTCGGCAACATCGAGACGAGCCCCCCATTTTCCTACCGGGGGCGCCCGCAAAGCTCATCGTAGCGACCACCACGGGCGACGTGCATCTGCTCGACCCCGATGCCGGCGGCACGTCGGTATGGCTGAGTCCGTTCAACGCCGGGGACGGCGCGGTGAAAGGATTCGTCTTCCCGCGATTCGGGATGCCGAACTACATCATCTCGACCCAGCAACGTGACATCGATCCAAGACAACGGACCGGGGACCACACCGACGCTCTACTGGCAGGTTCCTGTGACCAACGCTTCGATCCCCTTGTTCGTTTTTGACACTAACACCGCGCTAGTCGGCTCGAACAATGGCGAGCTCATCCAAACCAACGACACGCATACGACTTCGCCGTGGACAACGTCCGTCACGCTCGGGGACGGAACCGCCGTCGTGGGTGCTCCCACCCTGCACGGGGGCGCGGCGAGTCGCATCTATGTCGGAACGGATGACGGCGTAATCTACATCGTAACTTGGCCGTTGCCTTGAGAGCGCTCCCGATCAGTGGCTCGTGAGACGAGCGCCCTGTTTCAAATGGGCATCGAAAAATTGCTCGGCGCGCGTCCACGCATCTCGCAGAATGTGTTTGCGCTGGAAGAAGTGGAGCTCGCCCGGATAGACTTCGAAGTCGAACGCTTTGCCTTGTTTCAGGAGCACGTCGACCAGGTTCAGAGATTCGCGGAAGGCAACATTGACGTCCGCTGTGCCGTGAAGGATGAGCAGGGGCCTCGTAAGCGTTTCCATATGTTTGATGGACGCGGTGCGAAGATAGCCCTCGGCATTATTCTCCGGCGTGTCCATGCGGCCCGTGATCCAACCGCCGTTCGATTCCAGACCCCAAGTAGCCCAGTCGGTGACGCCGGCGACGTCGATGCCGGCGCGGAACAACGTGGGAGTTTTTGTGAGCACCTGCAAAGTCAGGAACCCGCCATAGCTCAACCCCCAAACGCCAATGCGGTCCGGGTCGATATACGGAAGCGTTTTGAGATAGTCCGCTCCCGAAGCAACGTCGAGCGCGTCCGGACCCCCGAGGTCGAGGTGATGCCCCGTTCCCCAGTCGCGGCCGTAGCCCGAGCTTCCTCGATAGTCCACCGTGAGAACGACGTAGCCCTGTTGCACTAGATACTGGGTTACCGAGTAGTACATCCGGTAGCTGAAAGGATGCCAGCCAAGAAAGTTTTGGTCGGAACCGGATCCGTGAATCCAAACAATGGCTGGATGACGGCGGGATCGGTCGAGGCCCTTCGGTAAGAACACGCTCCCTGGCACTTGCTTGCCATCCACGCGACTCGGGAAATGGACGGGCTCGGGGGCGGTCAAGTCTGATTTTTGAATGGCCTCGGGCATCGAGCTCGACAGGCGCGTCAACGGAGCGTCAGGCCGCACATTTACAACATAGAGATCGACCGAGTTCTCGACATCGGTGCGCTCGAGAACGAGCCGGCTGCCATCCGGCGAGAAGCGAGGCCAGTAATTGACACCCTTCTGCGTAACGATGGACTCGATCTCGCCTGTCTCGACATCGACGACCCGGACGAAGCGTTCCATCGGGCTGTTCTCGTTGTCGTAAAAAGCGATACGCTTGCTGTCCGAAGACCAGCTTCCAAACCCGGCCTCGAACTGGCCGGATGTCAGACGCCGAGCTTCGGATGAACTATCCGCGTCAGTGGGCGTGACGTAGAGATGCGACCAGCCCGTCTCGTCCGCAAAGAAAGCCACGAGCCGCCCATCCGGTGAGACCACCGTACGGGCATCACGACGTTGCGGCGACCACCAACGTGGGTCGCGGTCGGTTCGGATGACTTTACTCGTCCCGTCCAAAGACGCCGTTACAATCTCTCGGGTCTTCATGTCCGTCGAGATGCGCTCGTACAGGACGCGATCCCCAGCCCACTGTACGGCTCTCGGCCGGCCATCGACGGCAATCCGCGTCGGCTCCCCGCCGCTCACCGGCATGATACCAACTGAGTAATCGCCGATCTCGTTTCGGTAGAGCCCTTGTTTGTTCCCGTTATAGGCGAGCCGATCCAAGACTCGCTCGAACCTTGAAGTGGTGAATGCGAGGTGCCTTCCATCCGCCGAGAAGACCGGCCCGACCAGCCGGCGACTTCCCTCCAGATGCGTCACTTGCGTGAGCGCCGTCCCGTCGAGTCCCGCGATGAAGAGCTGACCGTCGCGCACCATCGCTAGGCGAATCCGATCACGAGACACGACGAAAGCGGAGACCCCGTCGATCCCCGGAACCTGCCGAGCGACACCCGCCTCCGCCACCTTGAAGAGCTTCCCATTGTGCTGGAGAAGAATCTCGTTGTCAGCTATCCATTCGAACCCGCCAATATCCGCTGTCAAGTCATCCGGATTCGGTGCGAAATCGGAGAGAGCTTGGGGCTTCTCCCCGGGTGTGACGACGAACAGATTCTGAACTCCCGCATCGTCCCAAAGGAAAGCGATCCTTTCGCTACTCGGCGACCAACGAGCCTCCGATGGATGCTTGATGTTTGCGACGCGATCGATGGTGATGCTCCCGTTTGGCTCCTGGGCGACGAGCGTCGAGGCGAGTACTACGAAGATGGAAAAAACGGGTAACGTTTTTCGATTCATGATGCTGCTCCGCAACTGCGGGCGTCATTATAAGGGACTCGGAGCGCGAAAACAAACCTGACGCGGAGTCTGACGCCATGAATCGGCGTAAGCGCAACAACGCGATTACTTCTTGTCCGGTTTGCGTGGACTCCGCGGCGACGGAGGGGCGAGCATCGGAACCGGGGCCAAGTCGGGAATCGGCATCAACATTAGCTTGCCCTTGGGCGATCGCGCCAAGGCGCCGAGATAGCGAACCGCGTTGAGCCTCAGCTCGGGGTCGGGTTCCGACATAGCGATGTCTTTGGGCTTCTCCACTGCGAGAGGCGTTGCATTCCGAGCGAGAGAGCAGATAACAAACTTCATGACCTCCGGATCTTGCGCGTCGTAAAGCCCGAGAAGAACACCTTGCCAAAGTCCGTCCACGAGCGCCGCTGCAACTCTTTCTGCCATCGTCTCACCTATTAAACTAATAGTTACACTCCGCTCGAAGACTCTACGTTTAGCGAACGAGATCGGTGACGGCCATCCGGACCTAGAGCTCTGTGATCCAATTCGGCACGACGACCAGCTCGAGCGAACGCCCCTCGAGGAGATCATTCTGGACCATGACGAAGCGCTGCCCGTCCTTTTGCTGTGTCTCACGTTTGCGTGCACCCGAGAAGAGACGGAAGAGCCCGAACAGACCGCGGAGCCGGAATGGATATCGCTTTTCAACGGCCGCGATCTCTCGGGTTGGGATATCAAGATCACGGGCTCCGAGTTCAACGATAATTACAAGAACACCTTTCGGGTGGAAGACGGCCTACTGAAAGTGTCCTACGACGAATACGAGCGATTCAACGGAGAGTTCGGCCACCTCTTCTACGAGGAAAAGTTCACTCACTACATTCTGCGGGTGGAGTACCGCTTCGTTTCCGAGTAGGTCCCCGGCGGCCCCGATTGGGCCTTGCGGAATAGCGGGGCGATGCTTCACTCACAATCCGGAGAGAGCATGACACTCGACCAGAGCTTCCCTGTCTCGAGCAAAGCCCAATTTCTCGGCGGCACGGGGAGGGTGAGCGGCCCACGGCCAACTTGTGCACGCCCGGAACCAACGTCGTCATGGACGGCGAGCTCATCACGCAGCATTGCGTGAGCTCGAGCTCGAAGACCTACCACGGAGACGAATGGGTCACCGTCGAGATGGAGGTGCGGGGAGACGAGTTCATCGGCCACGTCATCGACGGCGAGACCGTGGTTGCCTATTCGGAGCCGCAAATCGACGGCGACAACAAAGCGGAAGACTATCCGGTCCCGGACGGCACGCCGCTCTCGGAGGGCTATATTGCGCTACAAGCCGAAAGCCACCCCATCGAGTTCCGGAAAGTCGAGGTGCTCGACCTGAGCGGTCCACAATAGAATCCGGCGCCCAACATGACCGAACCCATTGCGGTTCTAGTCTAGCAATCCTCATCGCAAGCGTCGCCGCCGCGGAGTGGCTCGGACGGCGGGGCGAGCCCGAGATCATCGCAATGGGCTCGAACGCCAACGTGATGGGAACGACGACGGCACCAGCGGTAGCCGCAAGCCTAGGCCAGCACGACCTCATACTGCCCGGCATCCTAATCGGAAGCCTGGGAACTGCGCTAGGAACCTATCTGGGTTTCTTGCAGCTTTCGTCTGACAATTATCGCCGAGGACGAGAGCTGCGATTCGATCGGCCCGCACGGGGCCCCTCGTCACGCCGCCGACCGTTCGTCGAGCGATACCCACGAGGTCGCTGCCATGGCTGATCGCTTCTGGTGGATGGACGCGGTCGCCGATGACCTCCCTCTGAGTTTGCCACGCTAACGCTAGGCGCAAAGCCCTCGACTATGGTCTTCTCTATCCTCTCACCCAACAGCTTCTCGATCGCGGCGAGCTGTTTCGATTCATCGGCACAGACGAGAGAGACGGCGTCGCCTTTGCGCCCCGCGCGTGCCGTGCGCCCGACGCGGTGCACATAGTCCTCGGCGACGTGCGGCAGCTCGTAGTTCACGACCTGAGGCAGATCTTCGATGTCGAGTCCCCTCGCAGCGATGTCGGTCGCCACGAGAACGCGGATCCTCCCACGCTTGAAGTCGGCAAGCGCATGCGTGCGTGCGCCTTGGGTCTTGTCGCCGTGAATCGCGTCAGCGCGGATCCCGTCCTGTTGCAAATGTCGTGTCAGCCGATCCGCTCCCCGCTTGGTGCGCGTGAAGACGAGCGCCTTGTCCCAGTTCTGCGAGCCGATGAGAAAGCTCAGAAGCTTGCTCTTTTTCTGACGATCGACGGGGTGAACGATCTGTGACACGCCGTCCGCGGTGGGGCGTTCCGCCTCGATATCGATGCAGCTCGGTTTGTTCAGAAGACGGTCGGCAAGCTCGCGAATCTCGCGAGGCAAGGTCGCCGAGAACAGAAGGTTCTGTCGCGCACTAGGCAGCGTTGCGAGAATCCTTTTGATGTCGGGCAGAAAGCCCATATCGAGCATCCGATCCGCTTCATCGAGGACAAGAACCTCGACGCCTGAGAGGTCCACGGTTCGCTGCTGGACGTGATCAAGAAGTCGACCTGGGGTCGAGACGAGCACATCGATGCCGCGCCGGAGCGCCTGCGCCTGCGGACGAAAGCCGACGCCGCCGAAGACGACAGCAGTAGACAAAGGCAGGTAGCGGCCATAGGTGCGGACGCTTTGGTGAACTTGAGCGGCGAGCTCCCGCGTTGGGGTGAGGATGAGAGCGCGAACCTGCCGCTTTTGGTGCGCTTTGCGCGGCGACTCGTTGAGCCTCTGCAGCAGCGGCAGCACGAATCCTGCCGTCTTGCCGGTGCCGGTTTGTGCGCGGGCCATGACGTCATCGCCAAGAAGAATCGGGGGAATGGCTTCGCTTTGAACGGGTGTCGGGTGCTTGTAGCCTTGCGCGTCGACCGCGCGAAGTAGCTTGGCAGACAAGCCCAATTGGTGGAAAGACATACGAGTAGTGCTCCTAGATCGGCCTACCGTACGAGGCCCAATCTAGGCTGAAATCAAAGTTAAGTTAGTTCGGGGAGGTCCAAAAAGGGAGGCTACCACGAAAGTCCCCCCACAGATTGGAATGCGAGAAGACGCATACAGAGTATAGCACAACCCAGCATTCAGCATTCAGGATTCTTAGGCTCATTCTATTTGCTCGACGGTTAGGGTTGTCGTCAGGTTTGTTTTTAGTTGGGTTCCTTCGGGGAGAACTAGTTCTTCGCCTCTTGTCGACAGCACCACGCCAGTTCCGGCGCCAGCGCCGACACCCGCACCGATTGCGGCGCCTTTCTTGCCTCCGATGATGGCGCCAATGAGCGCGCCAGCCCCCGTCGCACCGCCGATTTTGGTGACGTCTTTCCTAGTTGTCGATTGGGCTTGGAAGCGCATCGGCTCCGCTTCGATGAGAAGTTCTTCGCCATCTCCGAGGACGAGGCGTCGAGCTCCAGTGTGAGCTCGGCGCGGCCTTTGACTTTGTCTGATCGCTGCGCGTGGGCGATGTGTCCCCAGAGCTCGGTACCTTGCGGGAGAGCTTCTCGCTCGTCCACGAGAACCGCCTTCGCGAGGGTCGTCGTGAACGTGTCGCCGCTCATCGCCGTCTCGGTAGAGATCGCACTCGTGAGCGCGAGCGTGAGAGGCTCGCCATCCGCGATCGTCAGGAAGATGCGCGGTTCTTGTCCCAAGATTCCCCCGGCGAAACCAGGCTCTTCCACGACGACGGCGGGAGAGGCTACATCCGCTGTCGTTTCGACTTCGTCGGCGGAACCTACGGGTCCGCCACGCCGGCGGTCGGCCGAGTTCGAGCCCATCGTGACTCATAGAATTCCGACCATGAGGCTCAGGGCGACCACAGCACCGACCACAAGTTGCGTCGGTCTCGCTGCCGCGGTTAGAGATTTGCCGCAGCCCGAGCAAAAGGCCGCTGTTCCGTCGATAGAAGCACCACAGTGAGGGCAATAATTCATTGCGCTCTCCTTCGAATCTCGATCGTTGGGTGATAGATTCAGTGTAGAGGGAGGGTGTCGAGGCGTCAAACTGCCGCCTTGGAAATAGAGATGCTCAAAACCGAGGAGCTCGAGCTGCTCCGTCACGCGCTCATCGAGGAGCGCACGCGCCTCGATGAGTTTCTGCGAACCTCCAAAGAAGGCGCGAAGCCCGTTGGTCTCGACGAGCCCATTGGTCGGCTCAGTCGAATGGACGCCATCCAGCAGCAGCAAATGACGAAAGCCAACCGTAGCTCTTTCGAGACAAAGCTGCGACAGATACAAGCTGCGCTCGATGCTTTCGACAAAGACAAGTACGGTTTTTGTCGCTCCTGCGAAGAGCCGATCGAATACCGGCGTTTGAAAGCGCGCCCGGAAACACCGTTTTGTCTCGAGTGCCAGGACGCTAGAGAGAGGTAGCAGGAGCTACTCCCACCGCAGCGTCGTCGTCGGGTCGATCTTCGTCGCGCGGCGAGCGGGTAGATAGCAGGCGATGGACGCCACGGTGAGAAACGCGGCGATGACGGTTCCGATCGTCAGTGGGTCCGCGGGATGAATATTCACGAGAAAACTTCGGAGCAACGGCCCGGCCGCGAGGGACAGAGCCGTACCGAGCACGACACCCCCGAACACAAGCTTCATTCCCGCACTCAACACCAAGCCCACCGCCGCGGTGGCGCTGCTACCGAGGGCCAACCGAATGCCGATCTCCTTCGTGCGGCGACTCATGGCATGGACGACAACGCCATAAACCCCGAGCGCGGCGAGCAGCAATCCAATGAGGCCGAGCGTTGCCGTGACCGATGCCGCGACGGGCTGCGGTACGAGCGAATTGTCGACTGTTTCCCGCGGCGTAACGAGAGCGATGGGTGGCAAACTTGGATCGAGACCGTGGATCGCCGCTTGGATCTGTGACCGCAACGCCAAGGGATCGTTATCGGAGCGAACGAGCAGTTGCACCCGCGGCGAGTAATTTCGCCAAAGGAAACTAGAAGTGGGCCATCGATGCGTCGTCTTGTATCAAGTGCCGGCTGTTGGCGGCGACGCCCACGATTTGTACAGAGTCCCCGTCGACAAAGAATTGCTGACCGACAGGATCACGATCGCGTTAGAACCGAGTGGCCATCGTCTTGTTGACGATCACCACCGGTGGACCTCGATCGTCAGAGGACAAGAAGTCTCGATCTCTCAGGATCGGTATGTCCAGCGTGGCCAGGTACGCCTTGTCGATCGCGTTGGCGTCGACCAGGAGCTCTGGTCGAGCGGCTGGAGGCTCAACCCGGGAACGTCGATACGGAGAGGGTTGAGCGACACGCCGATCGGCCGCCGCAGGGCGATCGACGCGGAGGTAACGTCTGGGAGTCGCGTGACGTCGTCGAGCAGCTAGGTGAAAAGCAGACGGCCGCGCTTCTCGCTGTATTCGGTCTCGGGCAGATTGATGGTGGCGGCGCCACGCGATCGGCTTCAAAGCCCGGATCGATACGCACGCCTTCCCACAAGGACCGTAAGAACAATCCCGCGCCCGTCAAGAGCACCACCGCGCCCGCGATTTGGGCCACGACGAACGCGCTGCGCAAGCGACTCGCCGCCCGAGTGTCTAGATTGACGCCCATGCGCATCGCTCTAATGGGGTCTTGTCGAAGCGCCTCTCGCGCCGGAAAGACCCCGGCGAGCAACGCGGCGCCGAGCGTAATGACGGCGGTGAAACTAAGCGCGTGCGCTCCATCGCCTAAAGGCGATGGGTTCGGTCGCCGACTAAAGTCGGCTTGGTCTTCCGCAATTCGCTATTCGCTTACCTTGAAACTATCGTCGTCCTGGGGCACGTCACCTTG
>Ga0310120_10000284_pt1 | contig 41992 bp, 51 predicted proteins | sample CB27_AW_983_MG_FD_203506 | JGI IMG/M metagenome (GOLD analysis project Ga0310120, IMG submission 203506) | Marine microbial communities from Western Arctic Ocean, Canada - CB27_AW_983 | ecosystem: Environmental > Aquatic > Marine > Oceanic | place: Canada: Western Arctic Ocean | collected...
ACCGAGATACCGAGATTCGTGACCACCGCTGCGTCTGCCGACGTGGACGTTGCGGTGGCCGTCGGCGTGGCCACCGATGCGGTAATCGTCACCGCTGCGGCTGCCGCCGTGGACGTTGCGGTGGCGGTAGTGGTGTCGACCGCAACGCAGACGTAGGCTCCAGTGGAGATGTAGACCGACTTCGAAGTATCAACCGTACAGATGGTCTCTTCGACAGCCGGGTTGCCGTCGCAGTCTTGCCAGGATGAATGATTGCTGCGAGCTGAATAAGGTATCCCTATGCAGTTAATCGCATCGCACGTCGGGCTACTGTTGCTTACGCTCCACGTGTGGGTGTAGCCGTCTTCATCGATTGCTGATGGTCCCGGGCACGCGCTATTGAAACTAAGGGTCGCCTCGATTGTTAAAGCAGTGAACGTCACAGTAAAGTCGACGCCGATCCCAGCCCAGGAAGAACTAGTCGAATAAACACATCCATCGGTCAGGGAATGAGACAGCGTCCATGTGCCGGTGAAGCTGTCCTCGCAGTTCGGTGAGCCGCTGTCCATCAAAATTCCCGGCGGGAACATTAGATGCAGTGTGCTTGGCGGGATGCCAACGCAGTGAGCACAGTCCAGTTGACTCACTACAGCAGCGTCCGGAGCCGTAGCAGTCGCGAGCGCGGTGGACGTCGTAACGGTCAGGATCCCCAGGAGCCCCGCGTCAGAAGCAGTCGCCGTGGCCGTGGCAGTCGTTACATCAACCGTTACGAAGACACCAGAGTCGTCCGACGTAGAAGTCGCCGTGGCTGTCGTTGTGGTGACCGTCACCAGGACAGTTGCGTCGGCGGCTGTTGCAGTCGCGGTTGCTGTTGCTGTCGAGAAGCCCGCCAAGACAACCACGTCAGACGCCGTAGCCGTGACTACTGCCGTTGTCGTTGAGTCATATCCCAGGACGGCGACATCGGCGGCCGTCGCAAAGACTGTCGCTGTCTCGCTTGTGATAACAACCGGAACCACGTCCAGGCAAAAATTGTCATACAGCGCAGTGACTTGTGCTGGTGCCAATGACGTTGGATCACCCCATACACCGCATGTCGTTTCCGCGCCGAATGAATATGTATCCGTGTACGGATCATCGCCGATTTGATTTCCGTCAACGCAAAACCGCGACTCAACCTGACCTCCTCCGATGGCTTTAATGTGCATTGATAGTGAATGATCGCCCGTGGTAACTGGCAGCGGCGCAACCGCAAAGATATTTACCAATGTTCCGTTGTGGTATATCTCGTATTGATTTTCATTCCAGTCAACGTTCAGCTCCCAGAGATATCGTTCTTCACCTGGTGGAGTTGGCAGGTCCCAACCAATCCCAGAAACTTCAGAGTTATCCGCATAGATGATGTCACACTGAATCAAGATGGTCGTTGGTGTGGGTGTATACACGCGTTGAATGCGAGTCGCGTCTCCGTGCGCGCCGGTGTGCTCGACTAACGTCAATTCCAGCTCACCGTTGAATGTCATGGCTGTGTAATCAGTATTCGCCACAACCCAAGCTGGATTAAGCGTCGACTCAAATCTGTCAAACAGATATGTCCCCTCGCAGGGATCGCACGCGCAGAAGCAACAGTTGGAGCCCTTGCCGTCTGCCAGCGAGAGTCCGCGACCACTGGACCCCGGCATTCCAAGTTCCACCACCCCAATAGCCAGAGCATCGGCCGCGATTTCCAGTGCGTCAGTGTTTTTCGCAACGGCGCGGCCTTCTATGGAGAGCACGAAACCGATAGACAGCTCCACGCCGCCCACCGATAGTGATGATCCACCGAGTCCAAGATCGGCCATTTAACAGACCGCATATTGAATGATAAGGGCTAACGGTTCATCGCTGAGCGCAGTCCAGACGATCATGTAGTACACGTCGGTCTTAAGCGTGATGCCAGTGATGTTGCGGACTGACGGGACGTCCGCCGTAGTGTCAACCCACGCTCCGCCGACGCGCTTGTAGATGTCAAATATCTCTGATGATCCATCCGGCACATCCAATTGTGGCTTACCAAGAAGAGGTCCTCGTGGGAGATCGTCTACGTGCCACATACCATCGTAGTAGGACACGAAAAACACTTCGCCGGCCAAGATGGCGCGGGGGAAATCGACCGAGCTGCCGCCGTTGCAGACCGTGATGTACTCCGTACTGTCGACGCCGGCGCACGTTCCAGCATGCGACCAAATCGAACACGTCCCCGTCCCGCTTTGGATAATATCAGCGTCCGCCTTAACCTTCCGGTGGAGACCCTGCTCGCCGATCATTACCCACTCGTCGGCATCAAGCTCCATTGCCCAGCCGTATTCTCCGGTCAATAGACAGCAGTTGTCGTTTGCGTCCTCGACGTTGATATCGACCCCGGCATCCTGCCAAGCATTCGACACCCATTCCCACTTATCGAATGCTGTGCTGGCCTGGCTCGGCTCGAAGAACTCTTTTGCGCAGACACGGACAATGGTTGAATTTCCGGTTCCACCACCGCCGGCTCCAGAGGACCCGCTAAGCGTTTCCCATCGCCCGCTGTCCTCGCCTCGGCGAACGAATATCTTTGTGCCAGAATCAAAGCTATCCAACCCAAATGGCTCGTAGACGGTCAGGCCGCAGTCGGTGTCCTCAACCCAGGCTCCGCCTGTCCAGGTGAGTTGATTCGCTGTCGCGCTGCCGCTTGCTACGAGGGCAGACGTGAGCTTCACCGGGAGGAGACCTTGCGGAGGTACCGCGGTGACGTTGTTCGTTAGCTGTTGCTCGACACCAAAGTTTCCTGGAGGTGAGACGATCCTCGTTGTGTACCGTCTGCCGTACGACTTCGTGACCAGGACCCCGTCGTCGTCGTCTTTAAGGACTCCGATTTCTGGCGTCTCGTGCTCGCAGCCAAAGCTATACAGGGCGTGATCGTCGTATCCGGTGAATGACCAATCTTTAATGCCAACCCATGTAACGTCATGGGAAGGACGACGGAACTGAGAATAATAATCAGTTGCGATTTTATCAGCTAGCGCATCAAGAGCAGTCTGATTCTTAAATGTCGTTTCCGCCTCGTTATAATTCGCCCATTGCGCAGAGTGAATTGTTTTGATACTTCCAGAAACTGACTGCACAGTTGAAAAGCTATTAGTTGCATAATCCTCCGCTGTGCGACTCGCGAGATAATAAGTATGCTCGAAGCGAGGTGCTCCACACGTCGCCTTGGGGAAAAGTACTTGAAGGGTTTCTGGAATTGGATCCGACAGATACCCTTGCCCTGCCACTAGCGCCCAGTCCTCATCATCGTCAGCGCCGGCGGACGTCGTCATATTGCTTCCGTCGATCAATACACTATTCAACCAATCACGGGTATAAATCAAACCACTGGGATCGCGACAAATGCGTTGATTGACGGAGTGTACAACCGCATCCAGAATGACCGCCGCATTGTCGTATTTTCTGTTTAGAGTGAGGTGATCCGGGTCGAGATAGTCGGCATGCACCCTAGTGGTCGGCCAGCCGGGATTCGTCGATAGAATAGCGATATCCAGCTGTGTTTCCAGGGACGTGAAAAGGGCATTCCAGGTAGTTATGGCTGTTGTCCCGAAATTACGAAACTGCCAAAAATACCGTTCATCTACTAACGGAACGAGATACAGATTTTCTTTGGATTTACGAGTGTTTGATACTGTGCGAGGATGTAACGCATACATCTCCGCGACGAACGATTGCTCGTCTGAAACAACCGCCTTAAACTCCCTTGGTTGATCAATGCCAAGCGACAGTGTGGTAAAAACCTCAAAATCACAAAGAAAATACCCGCGTGCCCAGCGCGCCGCGCCGGTCGGCCAATACAGCTGGTTGACTCGCAGCGGCGGAACCTTGGGGTAATTCGGGAGAGGCAGGCCGACGTAGGCGTCCCCGCGGCCACCGGTTCGAGAGTTCGTCCGGTGAAGAGATTCCTCAATCTCTGTAATCATCCCGTTAATCGGGTGATACTGGTCGAAGAAGTCCTGGGCGCCGTGATCTTGGTCGTGGAGGAGAGGGAGCCCGCCGAAGCTGAGTTCTGGTTCTGTTGCCATGTCGGGTCCGCGCCGCATCAACAAAAAAAGCCCGTCCGCAGAACGAACGGGCTCTTATTTAAGAGTACCGATGAAACCGATTATCACAGTTCCACGGTATTTTGGCCAGATTACCCAACATCGCGTGAAATCGATTGTCCGTAAATCGTCAGCGCCTTGGCTTCCGCCGCGCCATCCGCTTCGACGCAAATGTACGGAATAAAGTCGACAGCGGTCGTCAAAGCCGTCGTCGTGTAAATCAAGGCGCCATTGATGTACACGCGAGCCAATCGCGCGGAATCAATCGAAATGACGATTTTGTACGTCGTCGAGACGGCCACCGTGATGGTGCTGGCGGTGGTTGTGTCCGTCCCTCCGATCGAGCTGATCACCTGAAAAATACCGGCGGCGACGTCATCCTCGAAGCGAACAAACACCTGATCCGCATCAGTCACTACAACATCGGTATTGGTCAGCTTCAGGCCAGCCCAAACGATGATGTTTGTGATGTCGGCGCCGGTCTCGAAGGAACAGGACCAAGCGGTTTCCTTGTCGGTCCCCCATGTGAACTGAGTCCAGGGGCTCTGGTTGGCGTCCAGATGTGGAACAAGGAATTCCCCGTCCCCGTCCGCGCCGGCCGTCGTGAGCGTGAGTCCACCCTCGGCGTTATACGTGCACAAAGACGAGGTTGCGTTGGTTCCGAGAATCTCAAAATCCGGATCGGCAATCTCGCGAACCGCCTCTGTGGTGCTCAGGACGTCAGCGTTCAGGCCAGGCTTTCCTCGCTGTCCGGCTCTCCAGTCAAGGATGACTCGGTCACTAAAGCCCTCCGCGCCCTGGCCGATCCAATTAGTTCCGTCGGACACGAAATACTGACGGCTCCGGATGTCGTAGAAACGCTGTCCAGGTTCCACGTTGGTCGCCGTTGGCCTTGTGACAGGCGTCCCAGAGATGTCGTGACCATGTTCCACAATCGTTGCCATTGTCCAGCTCCTTTTTGAAAAACGCAGATTTTCGTGGAGGCTCTGCGTCACCTCCGTCTAGGGATTTTCTTAAGGCTCCCAGCAACCTTGCTGACGACCGTTGACAGTCGTGGATTTGGTCCACGCACCCATCATCACCATACGGAAAGACCCCCCCGGCTATGACACCAGAGGGGTCTAGGTACCAAACGGTGCCGTCGTTAGGGATTCTCATCCTATCTTCTTACCGTCGGCGATTCAATTGGCTCGCCGCGGCCATCATTTCCCAAAACTGGCAATTCAGAGCTTCGCTGGAGGCTCCTCTTCGGCTATGTCGACTGTCGGACAGTACTCGGAGTCCTCCGAGAAACCGTCCTCCGGCTCCGGGTCCTCTTCTGCAGGACCCTCCCAGGCGGCGTCTATCGGTTCGGTCTCCACTTCGACCCCAACATCCGCCGTGCTGGCATTGTCCACCTTCTCGACTTCTGGCAATTCCGGTAATACTCCGCACACCCGTTTTCCGATTTCCTCTATGAGTTCGAACTTTTCCTGGTCGGAAAGGCCGGACTTCGCGAGTTTGTCGGTTAACACATCCGCCGCGTCAAGGATTTGTCCTTTGATTCCCATTTGGGTACCCTTTTTTATTGGAAAGTATTCAATGTCGAGACGCTATTTTAGCGGAAAAACTCCTGGAGGTTGACCAGTGATTCGCGATGAAGTCAGATGCGCGTTTGGCCTGGGGTGGGAATGTAAGAGGCGCGGCGACCCACCGGACAGTAATCCGTTCGATCCCGCGCACTGGAAATCAGAGCACTTCCTGGACGGATACCGGAGTTTCAGGACACCATCTGACCCCAAGGGCGGAAAAAAACCTACAGATGCGTCGGTCGGTCGACTGTCACCCCTAACGCGGTACACAGCTTGAGAACATCCCCTTGGGTGGCGTTGTCGTCGATTCCTAAATGCAGCTCATGGTCGTCGGCAGTTCTCCAGATCAACGCCGTAGATCCGTATTGCTCTGATACCTGAATCCAGATTCTCGACGTGACTTCACATTATTTACCACTCCGGAGGTTGTGTTTCGGTTTCTGGTTCGACGTCGCTGGGGTCGAACTCGTAGCATTTCCAGTCGTCCTGCACTCCAGGGAAAGCGCTGATAATTAGTTTGTCTCCGCTGCTTTCATCCAGTCCTTCAATAACTGACGGAGGGAAACGGAGGCAACGTAATCCAAAATCTTGACTATCCGAAAATCTGCATCTCAAGCAACTTGCGGTCGCAATACTTCTCCTTGGCATCAGTAAACCCCTCTGATCGTGGTGTACGAATCCTTAAACCATTTCGGCGGTGGCGCCGAACGCGGAAGTATCGCCGACACGGAGAGTGATGTCAGAAACTTCCGATCGACAGGTCCGTCGTGCCTGTGCTTGAGCCACAGCATGTGGCTAAGTTTCAAATTCGGAAGAGCCTTGCCGTCGACCACAATCCGACATCCGTGGTTCAAATCGTGGCAAAGCTTGCAAAGCCGGCAGATCGCCCGACGGTCGGCAACTCGCCCGGAACCGCCGATTATGTGCGCGCACTCTAGGTGTCTCCAATAGTCAGGGGACATGAGCAGATGACATTGCCCTGGTTCCACTCCGCACGCCCAGCAGAACGTGTGCTCGCAGGTGAACTCCCGGTACATCTGCCGCTGTTTGGCCGTCAGCTTTGCCATCCCCCCAACCCCTTAAAACGGCGTTTCGTCGTCACCTTGCGGTGCACTGTCGTGTTGCTGCCCTGCCGGTTCGCTCTCCCCAGAGTCCGCCTGCTTTTCCGGTCCCCCGCCCAGCATCTGCAGCCTCTCCCCGACGACCTTTAACTTTTGCCTCTTCTGGCCGTCCTTCTCCCATTGGTCCAGCTTGAGTCGACCGTCGATGAGAACCTGAGACCCCTTGCCGAGATATTGACTCGCCACCTCGGCGACCCTGCCCCAGAGGGTGACGTCCACAAAAGTGACGTCGTCGATCCAGTTTCCGTCTTTGCCCTTGATTCGACTGTTTATCGCCATCCCGATCTCGGTGACGGCAGTGCCGCTCTGGAGGTACTTCAGCTCGATGTCTCTCGTGATATTCCCGAGCAGAATCACCTTATTAAAGGATGCGCCCATCGTTTTCTCCCTCAGTGCAAGATAGTGGCTTTCTCACTAAGTGATATCTGGAGTGTGTTCCGTAAGCAAGACAGGTATGCCGGAATCTCGACAGATTGCCGTGTGTTGGGGTAGAATTTGAGCAAACCCGTACCGGGTACTCGCTACCGAGCCCCACTTTCCCAGTTCCAACAGGGAGAGTGTGGGCTTTTTTTGTGGAGTTTCAGAAATGCTGACAGACGCCGCGGGACCAATTAAGCATGCCGTAGTCGCCAAGGCCACGGCTGATTCGACGGCCATTGTGGCTCTGGTCACAAGCCGCAGCATCAGAATCCTGGCTTTCAATCTGATCACTGCCGGGGATGCGGTCGCAACGCTGGAAGACGAAGACGGAGTGGACCTGATTGGACCCCTTACTCTGCCGGCGTACGGCGGTATTGTCCTGCCGTTCAACGGTGGCGGGTGGAATCAGACCGCGTCGGGAAAAGCGTTGCACTTGCTGCTGGACGCAGCGGTCCAGGTGGGTGGAAGTATCACATACCAGGAGATCCAGGTTTGATCACCACATTAGGCGCTGGGGTCGCAACCTCCCGGCTGACGCCAGACAAGGTGCCAGGCAGCACTCTGACGATTTGGTCGCGAGCCGATACCACGGTTCAAACAGGTGGCGCCAGACAGTTCACGGCAGCGAACTTGGAGAGTCTGTCGATAGCTGACGACCCGGATTACGACCTCGGAATCGCCGATTTCCTGATCAACGCCCACGTGTACCGGGACGCCGCTTCGGTCGTGCATTCGATCGCCAGCAAGTACCAGGACGCGGACAACTACTGGCTGTGGGACATCCTCGCGACCGGGGAGTTGCACTTTATTGCTCGTGGCGGCGGCTCGACCATCGTCGAGGTCACCGGAGTCGCGCAGTTAGCGGCCGGACAGTATTACGGAGTTGCGTTGGCTGTCGACCGTGACGCCGCGGCCAATACGAAATTCTACGTTGACAGTGTGGCGGATGTTTCAGGGACCCCAACCGTTGGCGTAACAACGCTCGATAATTCAGGTCCATTTGCAATCGGCGCCGCCTGGGCTCCATAAAGGGAAACGCGATGCCAACCGACATTAAGGATCTCTCTACCCATACCGCCGACCTGGCTGACTTCATTGCCGTTCAGGATACGGGAGGGACCGGCGGTAAGGTTGCGCTGTCCTCGATTATGGCTCTGGGAGCCAGCACCGCCTTTCCGGTCAATGTGGCCAGCGCGACTGCGCTGACAGTCGGTCCCAATGGCACGACAGACCCCACGCTGACGATCGACACAGTTGCCGGCACGTGCGTGACAGGCATTAAGGTCACGGGGAATGCAGCGACTTCAGGTGTCGCCTTAGCGGCACTCAGCAGCGGGACTGACGAAGATTTAACGATTGACGCCAAAGGCACGGGGACAATCACCCTGGCTGGCACGTCGACTGGTACCGTGATCGCCGGGGCAGACGTTGTCTTCAGTCAGGCCAATCCGGAAATTCGTGGCGGTGATACGGACGGCGCTTTATACATCTCGCCATCGACCACGAATGCACTCGGTGGAAATATCCTCCTCTACGGAGACACGCACGCAACTAAAGCCAATGACATTGAGTTGCGCGCGACAGCTGGCGTTGAGCTTCACTACGACGACAGCGGAAGCCTGTGGGACTTCGGGGCAAATCTCCTTACGACCACAGGCGGGGCGACTCTCGGAGGAACACTGACTTTTACTGGCGCACAGACGCTTACGACGACGACGGGACAACTCGACATTTCCACAACGGCCGGTAATGGCGACATTGTCATAACCCCGCACGGCACGGGTTCGATCAAGCTAGTCGGTGCTGGTGCCGGTGTCCGCTACGTACAGATCGTACCGTTCAACGCGACGACTGATTGTGCGACTGGCGACGGCGCGGGAGACGTTGGTTACCTGCACATCCCGGAAGAGTTTAACGGTATGGACCTTGTCGAGGTTCACGCAGAGTGTATCACGGCCGGCACTACGGGAACGATGGACGTCCAGATCTACAACGTCACGCAAGCCGCGGACATGCTGACGACGAAAATCACAATCGATTCAGCGGAAACTGGTTCCGACACGGCAGCCGCAGCGGCAGTGATCGATGCGGCGAATGATGACGTGGCAGAGAACGATATGCTGCGAGTTGACGTCGATGCAGTTCACACAACGGCAGCCAATGGGCTGTGGGTCACCTTAGGATTCCGACTGCCATGATAATCCCATTCGTTGGAATGATCATAATTACGAATCCTAGTGCCGGTGGTGCTGTAGGCATTGATCGTGGGATCTTCGCTGGTAGATACAACTCATTTGGTTCACCAGCTTACTATTCAACTAGAATAGATTACGTCGAAATAAGCACTACAGGAGATGGGACTGATTTTGGGGATCTTTCGTCTGGCAGAAATAAAAATGAGGGATGTGCCGATGCTACTCGTGGGCTTTCAATGGGTGGCAATAATTCAAGTCAGACGATGCAAAATATTATCGAATACATCACTATTGCAACTACTGGAGATATGACAGACTTTGGGGATTTGCTCGAAATTCATCGCGAAGGAACTGGGTTTAATTCTCCGACTCGTGGAATCCTGTTTGGAAATGCAAATACTCCACAAAATAGAATTCAATACATAGAGATTCAAACGCTGGCTAATTCTCTTGATTTTGGGGATTCTGCTTTAGATATTTATGCAAACGCGGGATATTCCAGTGACACCAGAGGGTGTTCGTCAGGAGGCTACGATAATGGAACACACAATGAAATTGAATATATCACAATCGCTTCCACAGGAAACGCAACTGATTTTGGAGACTTGACTGCTGCTAAATTTATGTCCCACGGTTGTGGAAGCGTAACTCGTGGTATCAGCATGGGTGGAAATATCTCAGGAGCAATTAATGTTATTGAATATGTAACCATCGCTTCTATAGGAAATGCTACGGACTTTGGAGATACAATAGATAATGCTAACGGTTGGATAGCTTCCTCAAATAGTGTGCGAGCTATTTGGGGAGGGGGAACTGATGGTTGGTACGATGAGATTGAGTACGTGACTATTGCTTCTACAGGAAACGCAACGGCTTTTGGAGAGATGGCTGAAACAGGGTATGACGGTGCTGGATTCTCAGATGTTAATGGTGGACTAGGTGCATGAACAACTTAATCCCAATCGAAGACTTGAAACAACTTTCTGCGTCGAAGCAATATGCTCCGATGTTAGAATACATCTCGAAACACAGACTAGCTGCTTTTAAGTCTATTGCGAATATTGGCAAAAGTCACACACAGTTTCAGAGTACGATGCTGGATAATACAGCTCCTCTGGGCGGACTGACTTTTATGCGTAGTCGGCGGCAAGCACTAGGGGATATCTTCCATACAGAGACGGCGATTAGATCAGGGGTCCTGAAAAAGAAGGAGTCACTTCTCCGTATTGAGCTGTTTCGTGAGAAGGCCAGATTGAAAAGAGAAGCAGACGCAAATGGACAGTCTACTGTTTTTGAGTTAGAGGCTCGACTACTAGACACCAAAGCAATCAAGCTCGAATCAGAAATCTATGATGGAGACATCTATCTTGCAGGAGCAGTCAAGAAACTGACCAAGCGATACGAGGACTTGCAAGGGTTAGAAACTAAGATCAGAGAGAAGCTTGGCAAAGGTCCGGATTACCAAGTCACCGAACAAGACGAAGAAGAGGAAGAACCGGAGTTCCACATCATTCAAGCATTCTCCCAAGCATTGTGTGCTGCAAGGTCACGAGGCAATGTGGTTGACAACGGCAACTTCATTTACTTCCAGAATCTCGGCATCCCATCCAATATGGCACAGTTGGACATTGAAGCATTCTTAGCAGAGAGTGAGCAAAAGCTAAGAGCTCATGGCCAGCTTGGACAGGAAGTTGTTCCAAGCGCATTTAATGCATGGGAGTGTGTCTTTCTTCGTAATATGTACAAGAAATACAAAGACTGCCCGGCTGCGTTCGCGAAGCAACGGGGCTTGTCGGCGGAGATGTCGAAACTGACGACTCTCGGATATGAGGAACGATCAAATGACGATGTTTAAGTTTAAGTTGAAGCCAGGGCAACAAGCACCTCCTGGAAATACCGGTAGGAGATTGAGTGACGGTTACATCATCTGCGACACACCATCTTGGCCTACCGGCAAGAAGGTCGTCCATCCAGGTCCGCCTGAAGTTAGCTTCCAGTGGGAAGATGTCGAGCACGTCGAGATGACGGTTGCTGAGATTGCAGCTGATGATCCAGATGAGCGAATCAAAGCTGCTTCTCTATTGGAGATCGACAGCAACGAACCCCTTCGGCGTATCCTGATTGGGATGGCGATAATCACACAAGAGAGGATGAAGAAGCTGAAGAGGAACGAGACGTTCCCGGACAGCACAGTGGCAGAGTTGATTTCGGAAGTTAAGGGGTTGATTACAAGCGGAGTTGCTAAGTAATGATGACCTTTCTCCTGCAGGACCTGGACACGGTACTTCGTGATTTCCGCGGCGACGTCATCACCGATGGTGATCGTGAATTCACTCTCGGCGATGCCTTCTTGAAGATGCTCGGGCAGACTAAGAAAGACGGCAAGGACGGTTTTGACCTCTACGACGTAGGACAACAAATCTTCCGATCGGAGGGTGCTCCGGTTCGCCTGCAGCAGCGCAGCTTCGAGTTGATGGAGGAGATTTGCAAGGATTCTCCGTTCACTATTCCAGTGTCCGTTCCAATGCTGCGGTGCCTGGAATTTGCCAGAAGCGAGGCGGAACGGATCGCCAAAGACGAGCCTGTCGCCGCTGAGGAATAATCCCGCATGCCAGTTTTAGACATCGGCGCTGTGACGTTCTCGGTTGACGGTTCGTCCGAAGTCGCAATCGGCGCGGAGCACTTCGACGGCCGTGTGTCGCGGTTCGCGATCGGCAAGCCTAGTGACGCGGCGGCATCTGCTGCGGAGTTCGTGTCGTCGACATACAACTCTGGGTCTGGAATCGTCTACGGCCAGGTGACAGCAACACAGATAACGAATTGGGGTCTAGCTACTTGGTCCAACCTGGGCGAGGCGTCCGGGACTGCTGCCGAGTCACACGCATCAAAAACCCTTGTTGATGTGAACACGGTCACCTCCGCGGATGGACCTGAGGCCGCGGCGCAAGGTCCTGCCGTAGACCTGGACCCGGTCATTCAGTTGTTGTCGAAAGAGGGTGGTGCGCTCGTATTCGCGCAGCCTACAACCGCAAAGCGGCCAATACAGAGAACTGGCGCAAACGGAATCAACAGCCAGCACGCCCTGCAGTTCAACGGGTCCAACAGCTTGCTCGTTTTGGGTTCCGCGCCGCTGCAAGGAGAGGCGTCGATTACTCTGTTTCTGCCATTCCAGACAGGCGCTTCGGCGTTTGCTGCTGATCAGGTAATCTTCTCGTCATCGGACGAGGCGACAGCGACCACATACTGGTGCGCCGCGATCGATTCTGCCGGCAAGTTCTACGTTGAGGTAAACAACGCTGGCACGGTCTATCGCGCCACCGGCGGAACGGTACTGAGCGTGTCGACGGATTACCTGGTGACGATTCGCGACACAGGGTCCGCGATCGAGATCGAAATCGGCGGAATCTCGGAGACCATCGCCGAGACGGGGACCTACGAAGGAATCAGCAACTTGACGGGGCTCGACAACACGGTCATCGGAGCGCTCAAGCACACCAGCGAGGTTGACCACTTTGAAGGTTTGATTCCCGAGCAGATTTTGTTCAGTCCAAAAGTTAGCGCATCCGGCGAGGCGGCGACCGAACGATCCACCAATTCGCGATACGGAACGTAGACATGACTTGTGATCACAGAATGACGGCATCGGTCCCAGCAAACCAGCGGGACTCAGTGAATGCCGAGCTTCACAGGCTTCTTGACTGCGGTCCAGACACGTTCAGTATTCCGATGGAAAACAACAGTGGTCGCATTGTCCGATACGCCACCATCTGGCAAATGACGGCAACCGAAAAGGCCATATTCAAGCAGTCTATCCAAGCCGCTGGGAGAGGCGGTGACTTAAAGGAAGACGAATCGATCGCGAGTCACGGGAACCGGAATGGTCGTTTAGATACCGTGCGCAACTTAGCCAAACGACGACAGCGACAGCTGTAATTTTCAACAAGCGGTGAACCACCCACAAGGAAATCAAGGATGACCAGAAGCGAAGACCTGTTCGCGGGCGTTACGCAATTCAACGACTACCACAACAGGTGGGCAGACCCGAAAGCCAACTCCCCGGAGAATCCAACACTGGAATACTGGGACCGGCTGGCCACAATGGTTCGCATGTTCGAATCGGGGGACCTGACATCAGATTGCCGAAAGCTGGCGATGTCGGTGTTTGAACTTGGCACCCAGTACCTCGCGCACGACCAAACCGATAACATCGATCCGCCAGAGTCATTCTGGAGCGCACGACAAGAGCTTGAGAAGGCATTGACGGAGTTCGGCGCTCCAGGCATGAAACCCTACCGGGAAACCGTCAAGCAGCTTAAAGAACAGGAAGTCACGCTCGATCAGATCGGGAGAATGGTCGGCCTTCGGAATCCTGACGGAACCGGGAACCAGAGGCTCGTGCAGCAAGAGCTCGACAGTCCCGGGTCCGTTATAGGTCCCGACTTCGTGCACCCCGACGACGTTGAAGAGGATGCGGCGACGGAACTGGCGCGGCAGCTGTACGTGTCCCGGAGGAGCGCGTTCACCAAGGAAAAGGAAAACAATCCCACCGAATCGCCAGTGTGCCCGGAAACATCCCTGGAGCTGTGGTCTCTGAACGGGATGACTGTCAAACAGGCGGCAAAAATGCTCAAGCGGCCGGAATCCGATGTCGCCGCCGAGTGGGATCAGTTCGAAAAGGACGCCGCGGATCCAGGAGGCACGTCTTCTCCATTCACTCCACTTACAGCCGAACCGCTCCCGGAAACGACAGAGTTGCCTGTCACGGCTCCTCTATCGTCCTCTGGCGCCGATGGTGCCGATGATGACGGGGACGAGTTCTCAGAATGGACGTACGCCCAAGTCAAGGACCACGCCAAAGAGTGTGGGGTGGAATTCACCAAGAAGCCATCAAAGGCGTGGCTGTGCGAGCAGATTCGCGCCCACGAGACGTCCGATACTCCGCAGGAGCTGCCCCAGGAGGCGTCCGTCAATGCCTGACACACAATACAGCCAAGAGCTGCAGGAAAAGATTTCCGCGCTCGTCAAGGAACACGAGCAGCAGCCCGAGGTGCCGCCGGCAGTAAGTGAACGTCCGCGGTTTATTTTCCATCCAGATTTGCCACCCGTCGTCGGTGAAATGACCCAGGTCTACAACGGACTGTCCCCAATTCACAAGGGTGGAATGGTCCTGGAGAAGGTCGGGCGCGCCTGGAGAGTCCAAGTCGAGGGCTCCGTGCTTATCGTCCACGATCCAGAAGACTCATGGTGGGACCCGTAAGATGAAAAAGAAGAGGAGACCACCGCCAGCAGCCAAGGACAGCGGTGCGCCAAAAAAGAAGGCCGCGCCCAAAAAGAAGGCCGCGACAAAGAAAACGTCCGCGCCAAAGAAGCGACGCAATTTCCACCGGGAAGAGCCGGACACCGAAGGCGAAAAACTCTTTACGGGATGCACTGATAAGCAGCGAATGTTTCTGCAGGTGATCTCGGTCACCGGTCAGCTCGCTAAGGCGAGGGACACGACTCAATGCGGGAAATGGAGTCATCACCGCTGGCTTCACCACGACGACAATTACCGTCGTCTGTACAAAATTGCCATGGCGATGGCGGCCGACCACCTAGAGAGCGAAGCGACGCGGCGCGCCAAGGACGGCATATCGCGCCTCAAATTCTGGCAAGGTGCCCTGATTACTGTCCCGCTCCGAGACGACACTGGAAGCCTTGTTTTCCAGAACGGCGAGGTGGTCATGGTGCCCTACGTCGAAACGGAATATTCAGACTCTCTAATGACCACGCTCCTGAAAGGGTGGAAACCCAAGAGATACCGCGAGCGTCAGGACATTAAGATGAACCTGAACACGTCCGACCGGGTCGCCGGCAAAACGCCAGAGGAAGCGGTCGAGGCAACGAAAGAGCGACTGGTTAAGCTGTTCGAGACGCGGATGCGACAAAAGACTCCCATCGGCTCAAATGGAACCGGCAAGCCGCACGGGAACGGCAGCAATGGCAAAAAATGACGGCTACTATCGCGGAGATGGCGGAGGCTCTGGCCGACTGCCCGGAAGCGCAGGACCTGCTCGCCAAGCTTGAAGACAGCTTTTTCTACACCTTCCGTCCTCGGCCAGACAACCCCGCCAGGTACGACGAGCAACAGAGTTTTGTTGAAGACAGAATTCCTGGTGTGGCTGGGCTAATTGGTGGAAATGCGAGCGGCACCTCAGAATCCGCCGCGTATAAATTGTCGCAGTTCGTCCTGAACCGCCAGCTGCCTCCACGGCAAGACACTCCGTTCTGGATCGTCGGTCCCAAGATAGACCAGACGATCAAAACCTTCTGGAAGGAAAAACTCTTCGGCCACGGTCACATCCCGCACAGCGAAATCGACTGGAAGCGCATCAGGTGGCACTCGGAAAAGCAGGCGCTCCCGTTCTCCGTCCCCCTGCTACCGTGGCCTGAGTCTAAAGGCGGAGATCCTCACAGGAACTGGTGCATCGAATTCAGATCATTTGCTGAAGGCACGGCCGTAATGACCGCCGAGTCGATCGGTGGCTTCTGCTGCACCGAACCGTTCCCTCGCGAACTGCTCACGGAGATCATGCGAGCCACGCGAGAATACAACTATCCCGGGTCCATGTTTTTCGAGCTCACACCGGTCGATCCAAGTTTGACGTATTGGATCGAAGAGATGATTGTCGACGACAAGGTGCCGGATACCTGGAAATTCTACCGCTGCAACCTGGAGTGCAACGCAGAGGATCCGAATAGCGTTGTCGGAAAGAAGTGGGCTACCGATTTCCTGGAGTCGGTCAGCGACGAGATGGTCGAGACGCGCAAGACCGGCGCTTTCGCGTCTTACGAAGGCCTGATTTACCAGTCGTTCAACCGCGCGATCCACGTTGTGGACGACATGGAAATACCAACCACTGGAGTAATCCACAAACGGTCGATCGACTGGGGAGCGAGCGAGGAGCATCCGTTCGTTTGTGTTTTTGCATACAAGGACGCCGTCGGAGTCTGGAACGTGTACGGCGAATATCACTCCACCGATCAAACGATGCTTTGGGCGGACCACTGCGAAGTCATTAAGGGAATGTATCCCTGGATGAACAATCACCCAACGTATCGCGAGACCTACGGTGACCCGTCGCGTCCAGACTTGTTTCGGGAGTTCTCCAACAACGGGATCCCCGTGACTCCAGCGAAGAACGACGTCGACCAGGGGATTGAGGCCGTTCGCAGATTCCTCAAGGTTCACCCACTGATTGGTCCAAAACTTCGGGTGGCCAGCTGGTGCAAGCAAGTCATCAAGGAGTTCTTCACCTACCGCTGGGAGCAGTCGTCGGGAAGGGGCATTAACCCACGGGTCGCGAAGCCGAAGCCACTCAAGAAATATGACGACGCGATGGACGCCTTGCGATACCTAATCTTCACCGACTATCGGTCGAACATTGGGGGCGCCTCAAGTCACCGTACCGAACAACGGCGACGTCCCCAGGTCCGACACAAGCGGCATCACGATCGGTGAGTTGTTCCATTTACCATGTCCTGTTCGTCAGAGAGCCAGGATAAGCTTACCGCGTCAATGCCAGCGGATATCGCTTCAAGTGCCTTAAGCTCCTCCTCGTCTCCACTGATAGCAGCCCGCTTCACTCTTTCACTGTGCTCCTGCATCGCCGCAAGTAACACGACACCCAGCTTGTTAGTCGGAAGATGGCCATACTGGAACTCTGTCGGAACCTCACCGCTCTTCGCAAACGCGTACCTCCCGTCTTCCTGTCTCACCAAGATAACGTTTCGGGTGCCTTCGGCGTTAACTCGCGGTGGTTCCTCGCCAAGCGGGACGTCGTCAAAACTTTCATGCTCTAGCAGCACGTCCACGCAGTCACGCAATGCGTTCACTGCGGTGGATATCACCCGCGCCCCGTCTGGCGGTCCCTCAATGTGAGAGAATGCAATCCCGTGCGGCCACTCGTCCATTCTCTGGAAGTAAATGGCCAGGCATTGAAGGTTCACCATGTAAATCCGTACGCGGCGATCTTTACGTTCCATTGAAGTCTCCTTTTAGGAAAAAATTAGATTGCTGACCTGCGGTGCGTTACTGTTTTGGATTGATATTTGCATGTCCGAGTACGACTCGAATAAGAAGAGGTTTTCAAGGCGATTGTCTCCCATGTCACCATTGATGTGCCAAATCGGCTCATCAGACCATACCAAGGCGCGCCCGATAACAGACTCCACGATCACCCTGTGTTCAAGTCTGTATTTCTGTGCATCGTCACACCAGACATGAACACCTGACTCGTTTTGCCATGTGCCACCACGGTAAGACGGAGAGTGTTCCCCTACAGTCCACTGGTACTTACATGAGTTACTGCAGAACCTAGGAGGATTGTTGACAAACCTTAGACGCCGTTCAAAGCCACTTCCGCACTGCTCGCATTTGAACACGCACTTTTTAATTCGCGAGTCATTCGCGCACTTCGGAGAGCAGAAGGGTCGGGCAGAACCTTTTGTGAGGTATGCTTCAAACTCGCTCCCACACCAATTGCACTCGCTGACGACTTTTGTCCCGCGAACGGCCGCCCAACATACACGAGAGCAATACTTAGGCCATACACCATGATCCGCTTTACCTTCAAATGACTTGCCGCAGTTAGCGCATTCCAGCGTCCTTCTCTCTGCTCGTCGAACCCCTCCCGAACATGCGAGGCTACACCATTTAGCGGTTGCCACTCTCCCCCGACATCCTACACGAAACTCTTTTCCGCACTTTATGCACGTTGCCGTGAGGACGCCGTATGGATACCTGCAGGAATGCGAACAGTACCTGGGTGGCTTGGTGCGACCTTTGCGATTCCGCACAGTAACACCGCATGTTTCGCAACGTGAGTCTGTGGTGGATGATGTCACTTTGCTTATCATGTCAACACACACTCGTTCTTGTCGGATGCCCGCATTAAATTGATGCACGCGTTGCGGTCCTGGTCGAAGGTACTGCCACAGTTTACGCAGGTATGGATAAGCTCTTGCGGATTCACCTCGCCGCTGATCTTGTCGCACACATGGCACGTGCGGGTAATGTTTTTCGCGGACATCTCCTCCACGTCGGAAAACGCATTCCGAAGCTTACCCTCAAGAATCGACGGTGACGCCATCCCTTTACGCGCTCTCGCGAGTTTCTTTTCGTCGCTCTCCTCAACCCGCGGCTTTTTCTGGAACACTCGCCAGTCGATCTTCCCAAGCACCAGGGTTTTGTATTTCCGGCGAAGGTCCCTGGCGAAGTTTCGGTATAGATCAAGTCGCCACGCCTGGTACTTGCGGCGGTTGTTTTCCTGCCACTCGTAAAGGTGCTTGTCCTGCTTTCTCCACGATTCTACGGCGCAGAATATGGCCTCGTCGCCCCCAAAGCGTAAGTCGCGCCACAACAGAGACACTAACGCCAGTTTCGCCTGGGCTCGCCAGTGCGACAGATTATCCAGCCGGCTGCGGAGCCACTCGTAGCCGTCGGCCGAGGCGGCAGGAAGGCCGTTGCCTGGTTTGTGTTCCTTCATCCACCTCGACAGTTCCTTTTTCATGGTGTCGAAGTCCTTGTCGCGGGTCGACTTCAACGCGTCACACTTCGGTAAACGCCTGAGGTATGCCGGTGGGATGACCAGCTCGCCCTCCTCTCCGTCAGAGCCAAGCCAATAGGCTGTGCGCATCTCGCCGTCCTTGGTTCTCCACCCAAGATTCACAGCCACATTGCCTTCGGTCGCATCGTCGGTGCGCGGGAAGCCGTTGGCGGAAGACACGACAAACTGCACGGTCCAGTTCGTTTTCGTTGCCACGCGGCGAGCAATCAGATAGACCCATTTAATTTGCGACCCGGGGGGAATCTCCCGGTGCACCTCGGAGAGCACTGTTGCCCAGATTGGCCGTCGACCATCCGAACCAACCCGAATCCATATCCGATGCTTGCGCCCGTCCCGGCGACCGCCAGTCTTCCGCCCAGGTGTCTCGACGGGCTCGATCCTTATCCTGTTGTCCTCGCAACTCATGGACTGCTCTGGAGAGATGCCCTTTTGTAGCTGCACGGCAATTCGGCCGTCACCACGGAAACGCTTGAACCGAGGAGGGGCGCCGCTCTTCCGTTTCGACATCGCCTGCTCAACCGCCAGGTACGTTCCCCAGTACAGATTACAGTCCTTGCGTGCCTGAAGCATCAACTTCTTGTCGGACTCGTCTATCGCGATCTGACTGGATTTGAACTTGGGATTCTCGAACGTGGCCTGTCGCAGCTCTTTCCGGCGCGCACGCAGGACCTTGAGGTCTTTCCGGGCTTGCGTTAGCTCTTCTCGTAATTCCTTCGGCGCGGCCGATCTCTTGCGAGACGCTTGGCGGAACTTCTTCACTTTCACCTCAAGCTCGTCAAATTCCAACTCCCTTGCTTCAATTGCTTCCTCGGTTTTCTTTAAGTCGGGACATACCTCACAGGTCAATTCGTCGACCTGCGCCCGACGCTTTAGCTCGATCTCAACTATCTGGTTGCGGTAGCGGTTCGCATACCGTAGCTGCCTCTGAAGTTCGACGAGATTAGTGTCAACTCGGCAACCGTACACCATGACTTTACTGGGCAGAGAGTCGTTTCCAAACACTGTATTTCTCCGTTAAAGCTAGATACACACCGCGTCCGCGATACGACGCCTCGCGGCAGGCAACACTATTCACGACTGACCGGACACGGCTCGACATGACGTGACTCGACTTGTCTGACCTGACAGAGCATGGCCGGACACGACCGGACAGAACATGACGGGACCCGACTGGACCTGACTGCCATGACGCGACTGGACCGAACCCAACAGGACCTGAGACTGACTCGACTGACCTGACGCGACATAACCGGACCTGACGCGATCAGAACTGGACTAGACTGACTTGACGGGACCAGACCCAACTGGACCGGGCACAACTTGACTCGACTGACTTGACTCGACTCAACTCGACACGACGCGACACGACTGTCCAGGACTAGACTGACCTGACGCGACTCTACCGAAACCTGACGACACAGGGCACGACTTGTCTGACCTGCCTCGACTTAACGTGAACACGACGTAACTCGACGAGACTCGCCTGACCTGACTCGACTCGACCCGACTGACACGGCTCAACACGACCCGACGCGACAGGACTGGACTTGACAAGACCGAACTCAACAGGGGCACGTCTCGACTGACAGGACAAAACCTGACCTGACAAAACTCGACTCGACGCGACTCAACTAGACTGACACGACACGACATGACGGAACCAGCCTCGACGAAACCCGACTGACTTGACTCAACTTGACTTTACTCGACTTGACTTGACTTGACTTGTCTGACTCGACACGACCAGGCTTGGCACGCCCCGACATGTCACACAAGCTCAATGTCGTCGATTTCGTTAAACACCAGGCCAAAAATATCAGCATATTCCCTGTACCGGTTCCGCCATCGATTGGCTTCGGAAAGTGCCTTTTTGGCAACCTGATCCGATAGCCCCTTGTCTTTCATAATTGTCTGCACAGAGACGTAGCCCGTTTCCACATCGTCCTCTCCGACCTGCACGGTAACACTGTGGAACGCGCGTGTAGTTTGGGACTTTCCGTTGACGCGGACCACTACCTTTACGTAGGCCAGATATTTACGTGCCTGAAGAACCCTATACGCTCCAGCCGCGGCAGCATCGTTCCAGACAAACATGTCGTGTATGGGGCTGCCCTTTGGTTTCGCGTATGCAGCCAGTTGCTCGGCTTTCACATGCGTCTGACCGGTCTTCTGCTTAATGTCCTCGATCACATCTCCCAGCACTTGCGCCTGGTCGTCAGTGATCGGGGCGTGGTTAGACGCCTTGTATCGTTTGCGTCGTTTTGCCATTTTGAACGCTCCCATGACAAAAAAGGCCGGACCTGCCGCGAGAACGACAGGTTCGGCAGTTGCGCTAAGCGGACATCTCGATCTTCTTGAGATCGACGTCAAAGCGACCGTGATTGTTACCCTGCCGCTCAGGGCGATCGTCGCCCACGCCAACAGAGAATCCAGCGTGAGTCATCAGGTTGATTATCGCTCCTGGAGTAATCACGTTCGTGTTGTACTGGACGGTAACTACCGCGCTCCACTTGTCGAATCCCGGTCGGTACCGCAAGTCGGTGCTTCCATTCGGCAACCGAACCGTGTCCGTCCGCATGTGCGGAACCTTGGACGTTTTAATGGTGACCAATTCCGTGCCATCGCGACTCTCTCGCGCATCGCTGATCACGAACAGCGCACCGCGGCACAGCACCATCGTGAGCCCATCGACGAATCGGCACGCACTGACGATGCACTTCTTGAAGGCCGCGGCGGGCATTCCGTACACGCATCCCTTTTCCCCCGGATTCCCGCTCGCGACATACATCGCTTCCAGGAATTCTGATTTCGGGTCACGCTTCTCCTTTTTGTTCCGCGCCTTACCGGCCTGGATATCCTCCATCATTTTCCGCGCCTTCGGACCAAATCGGTGCATGATCAGGTCGTCACTGGCCGCCATGCCGGTGACGGGGACCTGGATCTCCATTCGCTGTACCTCTGGGATTTCTAGCACCACCGATTTTCCCTTACCCTTCGCGGTCGACTCCGCGTGGGTGATGTCTCCGTTGCCGTTTTGTGACGCTGACTTGGCTGACTTGACTGCTGCTCTGGCCTGCATGGGTGTACCTTTCACATAGGAGTTAAATGAAGCAAGACAGGAGTAATATTATCAGCACGTGATAATCCGTCAATACCAGAAGGTGGGAAAAAGTCCACTTCCCATCGATGCGGCAGACCCTGCGGGGGGACGAGAATCGCGAAACCACAGTACAATGGTCGTGTACCAAACACACGGACGAAAGGCAACGCCATGCCACTAAGCAACGAGCAGCAGCGGAAAATCATCGAAAATGTGATCGGCGGAAAGAATCAGTTCCAGCAACAAGGCGGGATGTTCCAGCAGCTGGGTCAGAAATTCGGCGCATTCGGCGAGATGATCGGCATGGTAGCTGACGTTTTGACCGGAGGTCGTCCGCCAAGGCGGAAAGACGTTGAAGACGCCGTTCAGATACTCACCGAGCAGGGAGCTAACGAAACACCACGGGGACCACCGCCCGCGCCAGAGTCCGGGATTCCTCCTGTTCGCATGCCGCCGGTCCAGCGACCCAGGAGGCCGGTGCCGTCCCAGCCGCCAGCTATTAGCACTCGCCGCGCTGCTGATCCGCCGAGGGTTAGAGGCGCCGAGCCGTGGCCTGAAGAGGGGATGATCACAACGCTGCCCACGAGAATCAGGGGCGCGTATGAGTTCATTCCGGCGGACATTACGGGAATGAGTCCGATGATACTCACCCCCGAAAGTTCAAATATCTATGGAGTGTCTTACGATTACCATTCGCAGGTTTTGATGGTGCAATTTAACGCGCCGTCTCCGGTGATCGGTTACAAGGAAATGACCTCCGTGTGTTCTGGTGAGAGATACCAGTGCGGAATTCGACCCCACTCCCCGGGACCGATCTACTCCTACGGAGGTGCTGGCAGAGGGGTCCCTCCAGCGACATTCGAGGCGATGGTAAATGCGGCGTCCAAAGGCCAGTTTTTATGGGAAAATATCAGGATTTGCGGAACGCAGCACGGACATCGGTTCAGCTACACATTGACTGACGTTCCAGAGGGTCAGACAATTCCAAGAAAAGCCACGCGACGCGGTTTGCGTGTACGTGTAGTTCCTAACGTTGGCCAAGGCCGTCGAGGCGGACGAAAGTCAACTCTTCCAGAATCAATTCGCTGAACTGATTTTAGGCTGTGACCCTGATATGACTCCGTGGCATTGCCTGCATAACGGGACGACATCAAGCCACTGTTCTACGGCATACCCTTCGTGGTGATGGTATTCAGCGGCCGGTATGCCGCATTGAATACACAGTCTAGTGGTAATGTGTTCAAGCACTCCCGTCTTTACCGCGAAGTAGACAGCTATTTTCGGCCTCGCTTATTTTACCACAAGCAGATCAAAACAGTACGTTCTGTCGCAACCGGTTATTCGCTATCTGAACGTATTCTGGATTGATCTCTATCCCGATCCACCGGCGCCCGTTGTGCTTTGCCATCTTGGCTGTCGTTCCTGAACCACTGAACGGGTCCAACACAACATCGCCCTCGTTGCTCCAGCTTAGGATGTGGTCGCGTGCGAGAACTTCGGGGAACGCCGCTGGGTGTGAATAGATTCCCGTGTGCCCTTTCCCTGCTGAATATCTCCACACGTTCATTCGCTGACCAAGTTCCCGTCGTTTCCCTCTATCTAAGGAATTCTGCCTAACAATAGACTTGCCGTTTTTGTCTCTCCTATAGTCTCCACCCAAGGCGTTGCCGCCTGTTGCGTTTACGCGATCGCAAATAGGGTTGAATGTTTCTGCGTTTCCCTTCGCGAATACAAACATAAACTCAGCGGTCTGATGGTATTTGTCTGCCGACGGAAACGAAAACCCAGCCGTCTCGTAAATCATTGTGTCCCAGATCTTGAACCCGATTTCCTTGAACCGCAACGCCTGCATGAACGACGCGCCCGACTCGCTTCCGTCAACGGTCTGATCGGACACCACCCAGACGACAACCCCGCCCGGCTTCGTGATTCGCCAGAGCTGTTGCGCGACACCTTCAAAGTTCCAAGAGTGCCCGCCATAAGTCCGCAACTCGCCGTATGGGGGCGAAGTCACGGTCAGGTCGATGCAGTCATCAGGGAAGCCACTGAGCACTTCCACGTTGTCGCCGCACACAATCTGATCCAATGGAAGCATTCAGCTTTTCCCAGCTAATCGTTCGGCCGGTTTGCACTGGCGATTGCACTTGTTGCATCGAAAGCGATCACTCTCAACATCCCACCATCCGAGCCACTGCACGTACTGGCAGGCGTCCGGTCTGAAATATACGATTGCTCTACGGCAACAATCAGACACTGGAGGAACAGCGTAGCCGTTGTCGTCTTTGTACATGTAGGTGTTGCCGTATTCCATAGTTTCAACTCTCAAATCTCAAGCCCCGTGGACAGACTCGAACTGCAGGGTCGCCCTCGTTCAGTGGCTGAACTCTCCGCAGCAGTCTTCATGCCTGCCATTTCGGGATAACCCCCTGCCTCTCTCAAGAGAGACTCCACTCAGGGCAGGTACGCCACCTCCTGCTACTCACGGGTCGCCACGGATATCAGCTTCGTCTAGACATGCGGAGTGCAGGTCGAGTCTGCTCGCGATCACCTTAAGGAGGGCAGACATCAAGTGAACCGGAATGTCCTTCTCATTTCCTAGCTCCATTATGAAATGGTCAATCAACTTGAGTATTTCAATGCAGTCATCTTGATTCCTCGTCATCGGTACACCTCTATTTTGCGGTGCGATCATCGTATTCCCCTATCTACGTATGGTTGGCATGTTCGCATTAACAGCTCGTAAGAAATTCAACCGGTATCGGTTAACATTTTCCGGCATTAGAAAGTACGCCGTCGATCGATAGAACACCTTGTTGTGGGAATAGTGCGGCCGACTATTGTACCGCGCGAGCCGTATTTGCCGTGCTCGTTCTTTCCTGGGGGCTTGCAGGAGATTCCTGTAATACCTGACGTCGTCTCTTATCAGTTCATTTGGATGCACGGCGATGGCGCCGATGATCGTCTTTATGAAGACGTGGTTATTCTCGAACCCCAAGAACTCTCCGCCTATGGTTCCCCCGTCGCCTTTAAGCGTCCAAGTCTTTTGGTTTTCCTCAGTCTCGATCAGACCCAGCAGGGCTGTGAGTAAGACGAAATCTATCATGTCGGCATTCCCACTGTACGATACACAAGGCCAGCTTCGCTCAATAAGGATTCTGCCAGGAGCAAGTCCTCATGCCATTTCGATGGAACAGCACGCTTGGGGTAAGACACGACTTCTGCTATTCCGGCCTGGATCACTTCAACGGTGCATCGAACGCACGGTGGACCGCCCCACACTTCACCTGACGAATCAGTAGCGGAGATGTACAACGTGCATCCTTTGACAGGAATTCCAACGCGAGCGGCAGCCAAAACCGCATTCATTTCTGCGTGAACAACCAACTTGAGTTTCGTTTCGCGATCGTTGAGTCGCTCCCGACTGTCAACAATTCCACGCGGGAAGCCATTGAAACCGGCCGACCGTATTTCACGATCAGGACCGACGATTACAGCGCCAACATGCGTGCTCGGATCTTTTGACATCCTGGCGTGGTCCTGGCATAAACGCAGAAAGTGATGATCCCAGCGCTCGCTCATTGTGTCCCCTTTCATTTGGTGAACATGTCCGCGCGCCCGACTAATAAAGAACGCTCGTCTCTGTGGTGGCCACTAGTCCCGTAGATGCCAAGCGGTTCATTAACCTTAAGTGACGCGCGAGTTCGATTACCGCCAGCACTTCGGATTTTGCGCCAGTGTCCGGAAGATCGATTGAAAAGTATTCCGCCAGCGTTCCAATCATGTAATCTTTCGGCGTCGTTACCGCGGGATTCATGGCAAATTCCCACCGCGCCCACTGGCAGGTGTCCATAGCAATGAAATCGGCAGGGAAGAACCTGTGGCTTCTGTCGAACCAGGATTTCAGGAACGGGGCGTCAAACCACGACGCGTTGTGCCCTACGAGCTGGGCAACCCAAAACGGTTCGCCTTTCCTGTTTACGCGTCTGATGTGCCGGTGGCGACTCAAGAAGTCGTCGACCGTTTGCATCGCGTCGGCCGGGGATAGGGCTGTACGCGCCCACAGATCCATGTCGTAACAGGCGGCTTCCAGATAATGCGGAAGTGCTTTTGTGTCGTCAAACTTGACGGCGACATCAAGTACCGCCTTGGGTTTGAGTTCATTAAGGTCCGCTACGGCCGCGGCGACTCCGATTATCTGGTCCCCATGCTTGCGTGGTCCCGTGGTCCGCACATCGATAACGACAACTTCCATTACGACACTCCGTTTGAAGGATTCGGAATCAAAAACCAACAGGACCTTATCGCTTACTGCGAAACACAGCAACCCCGAGTCAGCCTTCGATTGTTCTAAGTCTTGGCGGTAGGCTACAATTTGGTCTTAAGGATGCACGGAAACAAGGGGATTATGATGATCCGATCGCCAAAGGGTGGGATACGAATTGGGGGGCGCAGCTTTCCTTCTGGGATGCAGATCCCGGAGAAATACCGCCGGCAATTACAATCCTCTCGTCCCGCCGATCCCGGCCAGGGGTCCACTGCGGGAGTCCCGAACCTCGGACGACCTCCAGTCCCTCACGTGGTCACGTTCAGCGGGATGGTCACGAGCCTGTCGAAGGCCTACCGAAACAGCGATGAGGCTCTGAGGCATAGCGAAGAAAACGCCCACGCTATGTTAAACGACCCGGTGGTTTCGGGTCCTCTATTCGGCCGGCAGATGATGACCGCCTTGCTCAACTGGTCCATCGAGACAGAAGACGATAAAGACCCGAAGCTAAAGGCTTTAGCGGCTGACCTGACCGACATTATGAAGCGCATTCCGGACTTCACGGAGTACCGCCGGTCGCTTATGGAAGCCGTTTGGTACGGTCGCTGCGCCATCCAGCACGCTTACGGATTCCACACCAACAGGCACGGGACGAAACGGCGAATCATCCGAAAGTGGACGCCGGTCAGCGGGGATAAGCTGCTGTTTCGGTACGACGACGGGACCGGAGATTTTGACCCGGACCAAATCGGCGTGCGGATGTCCGCCGCGCATTCAAAACACGACATTGTCGCAGGCGACCGCCACCTAGAGGCCACCGGGGAGGGTCTGGGGTACTTTCTGCAGCCGTGGGAACGCAAGATGTGGGTCTTGCACAAGCACATGATCCGGGACGGCGAGTTCGAGGACCCGATTTCCGGCGGCCAAATCCACGGTGTTGGCCTGCGACACTTCCTTTACTGGGTCTGGTACCAGAAACAGGAAACTCTCGCCCAGATTGCCGAGCTGATCGACCGCACGGGCATGGGGTTCACGATCTACTTCTACCCCAGCGGGAACGAGTCAGCCCGTCAGGAAGTCGAGAAGATTTCCAAGGAGCAAGCTCACACGAACGTGATCTTGATGCCGTCCGAGGAGAATGACCAATATCGGGTCGAGCAGATTCCCCCCAATACGCAGGGGCTGGAAGTCCTTCGAAGCGTAGTCGAAGACTTCTTCGGGGACATGATTACCAGGTTCATCCTTGGCCAAACTCTCAGTTCAAAGTCGTCCTCGACCGGCATGAATTCGGGAGTCGCGGACCTGCAGAAGGACACCCTGAATCACATCATTCGGTACGACGCGATCAAGCTCGAAGAGACGATCACCAGGGATGTTCTCCACCACCTGAGAGACATAAACTTCCCCAAATATCGCAACGTCGACATGTGGTTCCGCATTTCGACGAAGTCCTCGGCTCCCCAGGAAGAGCTGTCGGCGATGATGCAACTGTGGCAAATGGGTGCGCGCATCAAGACCGCTGACATCTTCGACCGGCTCGACCTGTCAATGCCGGATCCCGACGACCAGCAGCTGTTCAACCCGCAAATCGTCATGCAGATCGACCAGATGGAGCAACAGGAAGGAGCACCCCAGGATCCAATGGGCGGCGCGCCGATGGGAATGCCGCAGGACGGGGACAACGACGGGATGGTCGGCGAAGGCACCGAGGAGTTCGGGGAAGCTGGAGTCCCCGAGCAGATGGACAAGGAGGCCGAGGAGGAGCGAGAGAAAGAGCGTGTATTCGGTCCGATCATGCACAAAAAGACGGACTTACGCAAGGACATCTCAGACGCCGCGGCCTACACGGACAGAAATCCCAGCGACAGCCAGCGGGAGGCCGGCAACTACAAGAAGGGACGGTTTTGGTGGAACGGACTGGAAATCGCCATCGAGACGCCGCGGGGAGCAAGCAGGCGTCCGGAATGGCCGAAGCTGTCGGCACACTACGGATACATAAAGCTCCACGAGAGCGAGGCGGACGGGGACCACCTGGACGTGTTTATCGGTCCCTCGCCAGAAAGCGACCTGGTCGTCGTAATTGACCAGGTGACCAAAGGAGGCCGCTTTGACGAGCACAAGATAGTCCTGGCCTGCACTTCGACAAAAGAGGCCGTCGAACTCTACAAAGACTCATACTCGTCAGGGTTTAAGGTCGGTCCAGTTACGACAATGACGGTCGAACAGTTCAAATTCTGGCTGACCGACGGTTCGACTAAGAAACCAATCAACGCGCAGGTATCGAGGTACCGCAAGTACGCGAAACAGCTTAGCCTGTGGGACGACGATGCGCACCCACGCGCGACCGAGCACGTCAACATTGATGGGCGTACCTACGAGTCCGGCCAGTGGGTTCCGAAGGACAAGGCGGCCGAGGCTACCCCTAAGGAGCAAGAGTCGATCGAGATGGTTGACGAAGAGACCGGTGAGACCGAGCCTTTTGAAGACACGGAACAAGTTGAAACTGACTCAACACCCATGGATCCCGGGACAAAGCTTAAGTCCGGCCAGGCCGTTCATGGTTACTACAGCAACGGCATAGACGAGGTTAAGTTTTCTGGGAAGGTCGGAAGCATCCATACGGATACGGCTGGTGGTAATTTCAAAACAGCCAGGATTACTCTCGATAATCCTGTCACGATGTCTTCCACGGGCGAGCGAACTGTATTCACGGCCACGCTAAGCGACACCAGCGAGCTACACGACAGTAAATTCTCGTCGCAGTCGAAAATGGCAGAGGAAATTGAGGAGTCACCCGAGGAATCCATGCAACTGGACAAGAAAGGTCCAGCGGGGCTAACCAAATCCGAGGCGATGGCCAAGGCAATGGAAGGCAGTAATCGTAATGTGGCCAGTTATGACCAGGCCGTTCATGCTACCTATCTCTATACCGGAACCTCTTCATCTGATTGGAGTTCCGTTCCAATCAAGGACTTCAGAGATGTTGATGATGGCAATGGTGGACAGGTATCAATGCCGGAGTTTGATTTCCCTAGCGGCTACAAGCAGGCGGACGTGATTTTCGGTAATGAAGGTGGCAATGTTGGCTCTGGTTCCTGTGAGTTGTGCGGACATTCCATCAAGAACAATTACCACATTCAAAATGATAAAGACAAACTCACGATGCAGGTAGGAAGTGAGTGCGTAACTAACTTTGCTGAGGGAGAGAGTGGAGCCAAATTGGCGAAAAAGGCCAAGGCTGAAATGAATCGCGACATGCTCCGCCAAGTGTGGACAGCTCGCGATGATCTAGCAAAAGTCTGGGGCGACCAGAACCAAAAAACTGGCAAGTGGGAAATCAGAAAAGGACAGGTGTACTACAAGATTGCCGCCAGGGATTACCAAAACGAACCCAAGGACAAGCGTTTTGGAGGATTTGAAAATAAGGATCTGGAACGCCAAGTCAGGCAGCGGTCACATGAAATCGAAAAGTTGTACCAGAGAATCGACAAAGTGGCCAGCAACTCAAAGGGAGATCCCATCCCGGCTGATGACTACGAGAATGTTACCCAGCGCTGGCATGACAATCGTTCTTATGGTGGAGGACAGGGAGGGTGGCGGACGCAGACGCACAAGATGGAAGCTACTGCGGATGGGGTAATTACCCGATGGGCAAAGGCTCGCAAAGATGATGTCCGGGAAGTTTTGGAGCAGGTGGATGAGATTTTAGGACGATCCGGAACTGACGAAAGGGCGGCCGGTGACGGCGAACAGGATAACACTCCAGAGATTCCCCAAAAGAGCGCCAAGCAGTACGCCAAGGACCTGGACACAGAACGGCTCTCGCCGTTGTTCGACGACGGCCACCTCGACCAGGAGACGATCGAGCACCTGCGACAGATAGCCGGCGACTTCATCAGTGGCACGGAGATTCCCCGGGACGCCGTTGTCGACGTTCAGTTGACGGGGTCGATGTCCGGCTACAACTGGAACAACGGGAGCGACATCGACCTGCATATTATTGTTGACCCCGAGCTCTTGCTAGCACCCCCCGAACTCCTCTCGGACTATTTTTACAACGTATCGGCCAACTGGAACGCCCGCCATTCGGTGACCATCGGAGGCCACGAGGTTGAAGTATTCGTTGAGCCCATGAAAGAAACGATCGGAGACCTCTTGGTAGTGGCGACATGACGTGGAACGTCTACATCACGGCGGGCGGGAAGGAATACCCAGCGCCCCGAAGCCCGTTCGGTAGCATCCTGTCTGTCCTGGAAGGCCTGGCAGATAACCTCGAAACGATGGTACCAGTGCTGGACGTGACTGCCATTCGAATCGAAGCCGCCGATGACGAGGAGGATTACATCTAATGGCAAATCCAACGAACACTGCCGCTGAAATCTTGAAACTGTTATTCCTTCTGTTCTGCCTCTGCTTGCTGGTTTCAGTGGTTAATCCTCGTGTATGGAATGCAATAACCCCAGAACTGCTGCACGTTCCGACGCGGGAGCATGACAATGGATGACGCGACGAATGTGATAGTTCACCGGTCAGAATTTCAAAGCCAGCTGGCCGCGCTGATCAACGAATTCAGCAAGGACTCTGAGTGCAATACCCAGGATTTCGTTTTGGCTATGTATCTCGACGACTGCCTCAGATCGTTCGGTCGCGCTACCGCCCGCCGCGAGCAGCTACTCCAGGATGACGTCAAGTCTGAATTCGACCTACGCGAACCGCTGAAGGGCTAACAATGGTTGCTGGCCAAGGACGATACTCGATAATTCGCAACGAGTGGGACACGCTTCCTGGTGACGCCCCGGAGAGCGACGAGGCTTGCGTGCAGCGCAAAGCCAGTTCACTTCGCGCCACGATCGAAGAGGCTCTGGATGTCGACGACCCGACTGTCCTCGCGAGACTCCTGGAGCGTATTCACGCCTTCCGGACACACGGCGTTGCGTCGGCACTGGGCGAGTTCTCGCTCGAAAACCTGGTCTACAAGCTACTTCGAAACGACGGCACCATCGAGAAGCTTAAGGAAGCCGCGATACGGAGCTACGACGAGTCCCTAAGCTACGCGCAAAAGTACGCCAAGTGGATGCCCTACACCGGACCCCGCGGAGGGCGCGGCTGGCAAAACACGGAAACCGGGGAGAAGTTCTACGGGAGCGACCCGCCTGGTGAACGAAAGGCCGCGCAGCCGGATGATATCGGTGAACCTAATCACGCTGCTGATACGATAAATCAGGTAACGGCTGATCTCAGGAAAAGTCTGGCTGGCAGGTCCGGGCGCGAAACCGGCACCCCGAAACCAAAGGCCGGCGGCAAGACTGGTCTGTCGCAAAAACTGGACAGTGCTGAGTTCGGGACTGAAATCGAGGGATGGACGAAAACCGACATCCCCGAAATGAACATGTCCGGATGGAGCAACGGCGAGACCATGCTCACGGACGAGCAAATGCTCAAGTTCAATAATTCTGACGTGGCGAATCACTTCAAGGAGCAGGAACCTGAGCAGCCGCAAGCAGCGAGTCCACAAAAGCCCGCGAAGCCTGCAAGGCCAGCCAAACCGCCAGTACGATCAAAGACGAGCGCCGCGTCCAGGCCGTTCACGGACGACGAAAAGCAATCCATTCACAACGTCGCCAAGGTGTTCGGTATAGCTCCGGGAGATATCAGAAACGACGCGCGACTGCAGCAGTTCCTGAAGCTCACGGCCAGGAACGTGGGGTTCGACCCAGAGACAGCGGGTCCAGACCTCACAGACCAAGCCCTGGCGTCTGCGGAGTACCTGAACACTCAATCAAAGTACCTCGAACACGTCGTTGAGATGGCAAAAGCCTACAAGTGGAAAGGAGGCACGGGGAGAGAATTAGCGGTGAAATCACGCAACGCCGCGCACCACCTTCTGAAAACAGCAACCGCCCAGGGCTACCAGCCTACAGGCGACAGCCAGAAAGACATCGAAGGCGCAATCAACTTCTTGCAGGATCAGGAGACAGAGCAGCCGGGCGACAACAACGCCATAACGGACATTCTGAAAATGCTCTTGCAGAAGCCCGAGAAGATCAGCGCGGCGCACGTGGTTGGCGCGGTACTGGGATTTTGGTTAGCCTATAGAACGGTCAGGCGAAGAAAACGTAGTCGTCGATAACGATCCACCGGGCGAATCCCACGCCCGGCCACCGGACGCCAGAGGTTCCTCCATCCCTCTGGCGTCCTTCTTTTAGGGCGCAATCAACTTCCTGCAGTCAGGGATACGATGCGTCCCCGCACGCATAAACGTACCTAGTCGTCGTCGATAACCTCTCCGTCTACGACAGTTCTTCCGTCTCTCGTGGCCAGCTTCAGCTGACTTGGGTCCCCGTCGTCCCCACCGCTGCTGCGAACGATCAGCGTGTGCTTGCCGTCCTGGGTCAGGCCGCCCATCGCCGTACTTACGGCTTTCGGAGGGTCTGGCAGGTTTGTCTTGATCTCGGAGCTGATCTCGTAAGCATCGTTTGTCGGATTATCCCCCTTGGTGTGCTTGACTTTGACCTTGAGGGTCATTTCCGCTGAGCACCCGATCGCTTTAAGGCCATACGTCAGCAGGTGCCGGCGCAACGCGTTGTTGATCTTCGCAAATGCCTTCTCCGCATTATCCAGCAACTCACCCTCTTCTGCGTTTGCAAGCGTGGATGGGATCCATGGTGTCGCCATTCTGTGCGTCCTTTCGTTGTTTACGATGTAAGCTGGGCGCGTGGTCCCGTTAAAGCCGCGATAAGCCAGCGTCGAGTAAAAAATGGCTCCTCGCGGCCATTAAAAACTTCAACCGGCCTCGTATTCCAAATACCTCCACTCGGAATGGCGAACGTAGCCCATCGCCACAACCGCGTCCAAGCTGGCCATCGCGCCGATCATTTCATGAAACACATCGCACTTGGACTGCAGCATAGTGGAAGATGTCACGTGAACGACAATATCGTCTTTCCTCTTGGTCACGAGCAAGTCGAACTCAATTGGGACGGACGGCGTACCGATGAAGATTGGGCAGAGAACTGTAATGCTATCCGGGATGTCCACCGGTTCTGACCGCAGCTCTCCTTGGATTTTCGTCTCCACCACGATGCCGTTTATCGAGCGCGCTCCTTGGCCTCGATTCAGGGTCATCACGCTGTCGGCCGTGACTTGGCTGAGCATAAATGCCAGCTCCTTACCTGCCTGAGGATCGGCTCCACCAGCGCGACCCTCATAGGTCGATATACATCGACGGTGCGTCATGCAGTGTGTCGCAAAATCAAGTACCGGCATGGTCTTACCGATCACCGTGTGCCACGGCTCCAGCACCGGGTGAATCAGCGGCACAAGAGTCACAATTTCAAAACCGTCGTCTGACGCTTCATTGAGTATCGCCTCGACCTCGCAAGACTCAGCGTTCGCCAGAACTAACGTGTCGTCGGTCCTGTACTTTTGGAGGTATGCCACAAAACCCTCCACATCGTGAAAGACGTGGCCTCTCCCGGGGCTCTCGATTCTCTGCCACTGCTGGGGCGGTTCCGGCTGCAGGACCCTCTGTTCAACCACGAGGGACACGCTGTCGGCTTTGTCACCATCCCCAAGGTCCAGAACCTCCTTTGCTACCGTCAATGCCGTCGCCTGACCCTCGACAACGTTCCGTAGAAGATCGTCTAATGTTTTGGTCATTGCCCTTTTACTCCTTCGCGGTAAGTGATAATATCTGACTGACGTGAGTATCGGATAGGTGTTTAGATGCGTCAACCTCATGGGAGGAAAAGTCATGCAACGATCAGAAATTATTGAATCATTGACTGACCGTGGACAGGCGGCTGTTTGCAGGGGATACCGGCTGACCCCACAAGACCGGAGGCGAAAACGGTGGTCTGCGGAAGCGGACGGGTACGCGGAGCTGGTGCGCATGATGCGCGTGATTCACTTTCAAAAACCAGCGGTTCGGCGCCGCCTGTCACGGACCAATTAACCCATGCCAATCACTGCACTTGCACCCTGGTTCGGATCCAATCGAATGCTAGGAGAACACGTTGGTGAGCTGTTATCTGGCTGCAGCTGGGTAGGCGTTCCGTTTGCCGGTGGGATGTCAGAGCTGCCTCACATCAGGGCTCGCACGATCGTTGCTAACGACCTGCACCGTCACGTCATCAATCTGGCGGACGTGGTGGCGTGCCCCGACCGCGGACCAAAACTGAAGGGTTACCTCGAATCCCTTCTGTTTCACGAAACGGTCCTGGAGAGGGCGCAACAGGCCTGTCTCTCGTCGGAGTCACGGGAGGGAGACGCGGTTGAATGGGCGGCGGCATACTTCGTGTGCTGCTGGCAGGGTCGCAGCTCGAAGGCCGGCACGAAAGGTGAATTCAACAACTCACTTTCTCTTCGCTGGGATGCGGGCGGGGGTGACTCGGCCAAGCGGTACTGTTCTGCGGTCGAATCGCTTGACCTGTGGATGAAAGAGTTTCGCCGCGTCACGTTCACGTGCATGGACGTGTTCGCGTTTCTCGACAAGTGCAAGGACCGCGAGAATCACGGCATCTACTGCGACGCGCCTTTCCCTGGATTCGGTGCCCAGTACCAACACACCATGAGCGAAAGCCAGCACATTGCTCTCGCTGAGCAACTATCGGACTACAACGCGGCCGTTGTCGTGTGTCGGTTTTACGACGAACCGTTAATTCGTGAATTCTATCCGGAGAGTTTATGGAAGTGGGCACACCTCGACGGACGGTCCCAGTCGAACGCTAAGACTCCAGAAGTGCTATTGGTGCGGGGGGGAGACGCATAGATGACATTAAGGCAATCCGGGATTCGGAAGAACCAAAAAACAAAACTCTTCGAAACATGGATTAGATTCCGCGGAGAAGTGCACGTAATTTCGCAGCATGAACACAGAGGCCTCATGGTGGCTGTCGAGAGCCTGTCAAGCACAATTGTTTCTTCTGTAGAATTCGGATTTGTTCCGTCGCATATGGAAATCTCCTGCCTGGAACAGTTAGGCCTGGATACCGTAACAGCTCTCGAACGAATACTCGCCGTCACTCTTGACGCCAGTGTCCTTTACGAACTAGAGGAATCAGAGAACCAGAGACGAACGGAACAACAAGTGACGTTCCTTCTCCGGCAAGCGGAGGAACGCACGGCACTCAAGCTGTCACTGCCGCAAGGACGCGTCCGGATTCAGAGGGAATCAGTGGAGTACCCAACCGTACCGACATGCCGCGTACCTGCAACATTGGAGGGCACTGACATTCCGGAGTCCCCGGGCGTTTATTTCGTCTGGAACGGAGAGTCGATTTCATATGTCGGTCAGTCCCGCGTACTGCGACGGCGTGCAACGATTTCGCATGATCGTATCGTTCTTGGGAATTGGCTGTCATTTCTAGAGTTTCCGGAGCTGGATCTCCTGTACGCTGAGTCCTACTACATAGGAATATGTCGTCCGGTGGATAACTTCACCTCGCACCGGACATCCAGTCTGGATCTTGTCACGAAAGGATAGTATATGTCTACCGACTGGCACGGTCCAAAACCGCCGCCAATAGTCATGTTCTTGATAGCATGTCTCTTCCTCGCGTACTTCGTTGTTGTGGTGTTTGTTTGGCCTGGAGTACGACATCGGAACATCGTCAAACAGCGTCACCAATGGGCGGTCGACGCCGGGCAGGCGCACTGGGTCGCGGACGAACAGACAGGCAAACCGCAATTCGAGTGGAACAGGTAAACACATGGCAATCATTTCAGCCATCTGCGATTGTTGCGACACCCTCACGGTGGATTGCTCTGCAACCTATGAGGGAGTCCTCTGCCGGAAATGTTCCCTGGGGTATCAAGTATCATTCTTGCGCAGCCAACAGGACTCGGCGTCGACAATGATGAAGTTGCACCAGGATAATTTTAATGAACTTCAGATCCAAATTGACGCCCACGAGAAAGAGCTAGAATCATTATGAGGCACTGTTAATGCTTCTCTCACATGGTGAATACACCGTTAGAATAAAGCTCTCCTGGTGCCTGTGTGTGCACAGCCTTCCAGGCGGAGATAGACTCTACGGAATCCCCCGGATCGTAATTGTCGGACTGATCCCTCCATGGGCAGCCGAACTAAACTGACGCCCGCGCAGGGGTCATCTGCGACTAGTCGGTCCACCCCGTCATGAGCGAAAGGACACTCGTATGATTGCTATCACCCGATACTCCACTAGAGAGTTGAAGGACACCATCATCCCCGTGGGACCGGTGACTGTGTCGTACAATGGCGTCACGATAGGGACTGCGCGCGACATCAAGATTACCCATGATCGCGTGACCTGTTCGGTGTTCTTAGATTCACCTGGAGACAGTGAGTGTGATGAACTTTCAGACCCGCAATAATAAATACGGTGTCGCCGCCAAGGAGGACCGTACGGTTGACGGAATCGTTTTCGCATCGAAAAAGGAAGCGACCAGGTACGGCGAGCTGAAGCTACTCCAGGACGCGGGGAAGATTTTCAACCTGGCGTTGCAGCCAAAATGGAAAATCGTTATCAACGAAGTACACGTCTGCTCCTACATAGGCGATTTTCGGTACTTGGAAAACGGACAACTAATCATCGAAGATGCAAAGGGCGTTGCGACTCCCGTTTACCGCCTCAAGAAGAAGCTAATGAAAGCTGTCCATGGAATCCTAATCAAGGAGGTCTAGGATGACTGAACGCGGTCGAGATAAGGATTGAAGCGGATGATTGATCCACTCAAGAATGAGAAGGACGGCTTTGATTGGCGGTGGCACCCATGCCCCGGTTGTGACGGTGGTGAACAATGTCCGTGCGAAGATGCGGTAATTGTGGCGTACGTGGGGAGTGTTGCAGACCAGGATTTGGTCAGTCGACTCCACCAGGTTTCTACTTGCATCCCAAATGGAAAATATCTATCAACGGAGTCAGGATTATCGACTCACCACGACACGGAGGTCTAGGATGCGTCTCTTAATTGCCATCGTTTTGCTGATAACCGCCTCAATGCTGACTGCTGGCACTGCCGAGGCGAGGGGACGGAAGTTGTTTCGTCGGTCCCGCGAGAAGGCGAATAATTCCCGAATCTACACACGGCAATCCTATGCCCCATACCGCCGGCAATACGCTCCAGTTCGGCGTGTGATGCGGTCGGTCAGATACGCTGCCGCGGCTTGCAGCACCTGACGATAGCGGCACACGGGCAGTTGCCCGACGACGCGTGCGTGGACGCCTAAACTCCACAACCTCACAGAGAACACCTAACCACCTCGCGATTCTAGAACGCGGGGGATGCAGATCGCGAATACTGCGGTCCCTTGGCGGGCGGGAGGTGGTCTTTTCATCCAACTGCGATAATCGGGTAGACTATCCAGGGATAAATCACTTTCCCAGGAGTCTGCCAGATGGGCACAGTCCTTTCATACGCTGAGACATATTCTGACTTATCCGATGAGGCGTCCAGGACCCTGCAGGATATGCGTCCCAGATGCCCCGGTTACCAGGGGTGGCTCCGAAAGGGAGATGTCGACGACGATGACGAAGCTCTAGAGGAATTTCTTGAATCTGAGCACGGCATCACGGTTCGCGACGATGGCCGGGTGGAATTCGACCACCTGACGGCGCGCAACCGGAAAATCATCGGCGACCACCCGGTAGTTCTGAACCATCACACCAGCGACGCGCTCGAAGAGTCCATTCTGGAACGAGGGCTGCTCCGCCGCAGCAAAGACGGCGTCCCGAGCACAAACCCCCATGTCAACAGTGGCGCCGGCGTCTATCTGACGACCGAGCACACGGGTCCCGTTGTCGATGGCTACCATTCCGTCGCCACCGGTATGCACGGCGGTGGACCACGGACGTTCGAGGTTGAGGCTTACCTGGACGAACTCCAGCACGATCCGGACGACGAGGACCTGTCAGTTGGGAAACGGCAGTTCGTTGCTCCGTCCATCGCTCCGGACAAGATTCTCAATGCGCTGCGCAAAGAGGGGCGGCCAGAGCTTTATACGCCCATGTCGTACGCCAGGACTCCCGGCGAGACGATGACGAAAAATGGGGTGACCTATGTCCTTAACGAAAACCACAGGTGGGCAAGCCAAGAACGTTCGCCAACGTTAGCTAACGTTAGCCCGCATGAAACCGAACGTTCGGTTGGTAAAACCGCACGTGCGGTTCCTGCCGCGGCGGCATCACAAAAGACGCTTGAAGAATTGAGGCTGTCGCATTTACTGAAGCAAGCGTCCGATGCCGGCATAATGGAAGCCTGGGATTCTCTTAGCGATTATGCCGGTATAGAGCCCAATCCCCACGCCACCGAGGATTACCAGGCACTTAAAGGGTTTCTGGAATCTCACGATGGATACCAGAAATACGTTAACGACCAGAATATTCGCCGGGAAAACGCCAACCTGGCGAGAGATCGAATTAAGGACCGGATTGGTTATTTCATCGAGGAATCCGGGCTAGAGCCAGAGGCAGCCAGCCAATACCAAAAAGCCTCCGAATCAGTTCTCGACTACATGACCCATGACGCGTTGCGGCTGTTCGCCCGGAATGTCCAGGGAATCAACTACCACGGAAACCTCGCTTCCCTCCAGAAATCACACCATAAAATGAGCGGAAGAGACGCATCCAATGTTGGAGGATTTTGGTCCTGGCATCCCAGTGAAGACGGCGGAGATTTGCATTTAGACGGCGGACACGACACGGACGAACATACCCGATTTACCGTTCGGCACCTGTACGCACACGAGTTTGCACATGCCATTGACGGTCAGCAGAAGCTATCCACCCAGCCTGACTGGGTATCTGCCTGGGAATATGAAATTAAGACCTCAGTACATCCGCCCAGCGAATACTCGCAGACAAACGCCGTAGAGGGATTTGCGGAGTTCGGTCGTCTGGTTCTGACGTCCCCCGCGGACGCACGCGAGAACTACCCGGACTGCTACGATTTCTGGAAGAAAAACGGTATCGCACAATGAAAACCATGCTACCCGAGATTTTTTCTGGTTCAGTTGATACTGACGGAACGCATGCGGACATCCTGTTAACGGCGGGTGCCGCGAGCAAACCAGGCGAACCTCTGCGGTATGACGAGGAGTTCGAAGGGAAGCATCCGAGGGGTGGAGGCGGAAGATTTCAGCCGGCAGACTTCGACCATTACATGGACGTCCGGAAACGCAACGAGTCCATGCGTCTGCCGCGAGCCACGGACAGCGACTTTGACCGCGCCGCGCACGAACCGCGACCGTGGGACGAAAAGCGGACAAATCGGGCAAAGAAGTTTTTCAATCGGGATAATGTCCACCTGGTGGATATGCCATCGCACTGGATGGCCGTCTCAGAGCGAGACATCGCCGACGACCGACAGCAGCGACTGGATGATATCGGAGGAACCGATGACCCCATCATGGCTGCAATCGACCACAAAGGTGGCGACCATATTTACACGGTCGACGACGGCAACAACCGTGTCCACTGGGCACAGAAGAACGGACAGGAATCTGTCCCGGCATTCATTCACGGCGACCAGGAGGATATCGGTCAGCTAAAACAGAGGATTGCAGATTATCTCGCCGGAAATGACAGGATCCCGCCGACCACACACAGCGAAAAGGGAGAGCCCCTCCGCTACGACGAGCAGGGCATGCAGCCGGGCGATACGAAAAGCGAAAACGGCGTCACCTACGTCTTGAACCAGAATCACCGCTGGACCCGCCAAGACGACGAACCATTCTCCTTGGCCGTCCAGCCGGCCGTACTCCCCAAGAAAGCCACATTCGACGACCAGGGCGGACAACAGGGCGGTCTATTCGAAACGGGCGGTCTTGCCGGGCAGATGGACCTGTTCAAGCGGCCAGGCACACCGGACGACTTGGTCCAGAAGGGCGCCGGCGGTGGAATTATCGCCGAGCCGAACGAACAACCGAACGCGACGAACGAACTGAACTCTCCAAGTCCTGATGATGAAAGTAGTTCCGATGCGCCGCGTGACGAACAACCGAACGAACAAAAGCTGCGCAGCCAGGTCCAGGATAACACCCACACGATGGGGAGCGTCGTAAGCGGCCAATTCCCCGTTGGTGTTGGGTCGGCTCCTAAGGACTCGAATCGGGCTAAGCAGCACGGCCTGCAGGCGATAACGGTTAACAACCATGTCGTTTACGGAAAGGATGAAAACCAGGGCAAGATTATGGAGGTCGCCGGCCTCCTCGAAGACGGTAAGTACGGCACAACCGAATTCTCACGCGCGCTGGGCTATACGGACGAGGAGATCGATACCTACAAGGAGTTTCTGGCGGCCACCGGCAAGGAACACCTGATTAACGACGAAGCCCATTATTCTCCTGGGTCGCAGATTAATCTTCCTAACAACGCGATCACCGCATACGGCGATAACGGCGTCGACCTGACCTACCTCGGAGAGAAGGACGGTCACGCTTACCTGGAGTGGTCAAGCAAGACGTCACCGAAGGGGTTTCAGATAGTCAAGGGTGGATCGGCAAATGATGCAGTGGTTGGCAATCCAGAAACCTGGGGGCGCGCCATAAAGATGCCGGAAGAGTCCCTGAAAGGATTCGTCAACGACATGCAGGGGGTGATCGAGATTCAGCCCAGCAAGCACCCGGAAATCCAGGCAGTCAGCCGCGGCGACTCCGAATTGCTTGGGAAAGGCCACGAGGCCGTAGCATGGAAAGTTGGCGACAAGATCGTCAAAAAAGGGACTACCGCGCCTTTCGATGCTCTCGGCGGTGGGTCCACCGGCCAGGGGCACAGAACACCACAGGAGGCGATGGACTCGATCGGCAGCGATCTGGCGAACACCAGGCGGATGCTCAAGGAGGGTATCCCGGGCATTCAGACAATGACGACCTCGGTCGAGAAGGGCGCCAACGGCGCACCCGACGCAGCATTCTCAATAACAGACGCGCTCGACATCGACACCAGAATGACCCGCGCGCAGCTAGACCAGGTGCGCGATTCCATTCGAGCCCTGCACAAAAACGGCTGGACGCTAAACGACAAGCTGCAGGTCGGTCTTGGGAAGGACGGAAAGCCTTATCACTTCGATATCGGGCTCGCCAGCAAGGAAGGCAGTGAGTACGACCGCGCCGACGATCTTACCTATCTGAGGATGGTTTACCAGGACCACGGGGAAGATTTACTGCCATGGGGAGAGCAGGCAGAGAACACGTTTAACGAGTTCCAGTTTGTCGTAAATGACTTCGGCGGGCACGTCGAAAGCGACAAGATGCTGGTGGACGATGCGAAATCCGCGAATCGAGCCCGCAAAGGGATCATCGACGACGACCCGTCCCGCGCAGCGGAGCTTAACAAGTCGTTCTCGGACGCGTTAATCAAATCCGGGATGGACCCGCTCGATTACTTGGAAAAGAGCGAATTCAGCACGGGTCCCAAGGTCCAGAAGTCTCTCTTCCGTCGCTGCCGGATTGCCAAAATCAGGTACGAGAAGGAATCTGCCGGCGGCGGCTGGATGAGTCTCGGTGGCGCTCCCGTGTTCGTGGGAGAGAGTGGGAAGATTGAAATGGGCTGCCCGGGACTCCGCGGGGAGACACTCAGCAGCCTGGATGACGACCCCGGCGCGCGGGCGAAACGCCAGAAGGAGGCCGAGCAGGCCGGTTGGGAAT